>Ga0164318_10001973_pt1 | contig 18755 bp, 17 predicted proteins | sample GuaBasSedimGuay9_FD_113734 | JGI IMG/M metagenome (GOLD analysis project Ga0164318, IMG submission 113734) | Subseafloor sediment microbial communities from Guaymas Basin, Gulf of California, Mexico - Guay9, Core 4571-4, 0-3 cm | ecosystem: Environmental > Aquatic > Marine > Hydrothermal vents... | reverse complement strand
TTTTCAACTATTAAATCTTGCGACTCCAGAGCCTTTCAACTTCCGAACTTTTCAACCTTTGAACCTTTCAACCTTTGAACCTTTCAACCTTTGAACTTTTGAACTTTTCAACTTCTATATCCCTTAAAAATATCCTTCCCTCTTCTTCTGTTCCATGCTGGCTTCCTGATCGAAGTCGATAACACGGGTGGTGCGCTCGGAGACGGTGATGGTCATCATCTCTTCAACAATTTTTTCGATGGTATCGGCTTCAGATTCGATGGCACCGGTGAGCGGATAGCATCCCAGGGTTCGGAAACGGACTTTTTTCATCTCTGCTTTAGCAGCCATCTCTTTGGGCATGCGGTCGTCGTCAACCAGTATCAGGTTTCCGTCAACGTTTACCACGGGCCTTTCTTTGGCAAAATAGAGCGGTACGATAGGGATGTTTTCCAAACGGATATACTGCCAGATGTCGAGTTCTGTCCAGTTACTGATAGGAAATACCCTGATGCTTTCGCCTTTGTGGACTTTAGCGTTGTAGATATCCCAGAGTTCGGGGCGTTGATTTTTGGGATCCCACTGGTGGTACTTATCACGAAAAGAGTAGATGCGCTCTTTGGCACGGCTTTTCTCTTCATCACGGCGGGCACCACCGAAAGCAGCATCAAATTTATATTTACTGAGACCTTCGAGGAGAGCCTGTGTTTTCATCACATCAGTATGCACTTTTGAGCCGTGAGTAAAAGGGCCTATACCCTGTTCAAAGCCTTTTTTGTTGTAATGGACGATGAGGTTCCAACCGTTTTCTTTGGCATATTGATCGCGGAATTCGGTCATTTCACGGAATTTCCATTTACTGTCGATATGCATCATGGGAAATGGTACTTTTCCGGGGTAGAAAGCTTTTTCAGCTAATCGCACCATCACGGAAGAGTCTTTTCCGATACTGTACAGCATAACGGGATTCTCAAATTCAGCTGCCACCTCGCGGATGATGTGAATGGCCTCGGCTTCGAGTTCACGGAGGTTGGAGAGGGTGTAATTATTCATTGTTTGTGGTTGATTTGTTTGTTGTTTGTTGTTTGTTTTTTTTTGTTATAGAGTTGTCAGGGGGTCAAATTTTAGTTCGGGCAGGATTTTAATTAGCATTTGTTTTATGGTTTCTTCGAGGTTTGGATTGGTATTGTTAACCACTATAAAAGGGTTCTCAGGCGGTTCAAACGGAGCTGATATACCGGTGAAATTTTTTATTTCACCACCCCGGGCTTTTTTATATAATCCTTTGGGATCTCTTTGTTCGCAAACTTCAAGGGGTGTGTCGACAAAAACTTCAAGAAAATCATCTTCACCAATTATTTCTTTGGCCATTTGACGCATTTCGTTGGTCGGACTTATAAACGCACAAAGTAAGATGATACCACAATTCATGAACAGCTTTGACACTTCTGCAATTCGGCGAATATTTTCAAGACGGTCTTTGTTGGTGAAATTGAGGTTTTTGTTGATGCCTGAACGGACATTGTCACCATCAAGAATCTGACAGAAATAGTTTAATTCAAATAGTCTTTTTTCCAGCATCCCTGCTAATGTTGTTTTTCCTGAAGCTGAAAGTCCGGTGAACCAAATTACTTTTGCTTTCTGTTTTAAAAAGACCTCTTTGTCCTGTCGTCCTTTTATTTTATCAAAAACAGTATGAATATTATTTTCAATCATTATATTTATTTTTGAAATCCAAAAGCTAAGTTAATTCAAATTATTATCGGGTTACGGTTTTCTTTTTACGATAAACCACGGGTTCAGTAAATTTTCTTTATTGTACACCAAAGGCGTTTCTGTTTTTGCCTGCAGTACTATTCCTTCAGAAGCCCTGACTACAGCGTCTCCCGCGGCAGTATCCCATTCCATGGTTGGGGCAAAACGGGGGTATATATCGGCGGTTCCTTCAGCTACCATACAAAGTTTTAATGAACTTCCTTTAGAAACAATTTTAACATTAATATGAGAAGATTTTACCTCTTCGATAAACTGTGATGTTTCCTCGTTCAGATGAGAGCGACTGGCAACAATACCATAATAATCTTTTTCGTTGATGGCCGGCAGACGGTTATTGTTGTTAAGCTCATTCATCAGGTTTTCTTTTTTAGAAGCCCTTTCGATTTTAAAGGAACCCAACGATTTTTCACCTACATACAATATATCCAAAACGGGCGTATAAACAACACCCATCACCGGTTCGTGATTTTCAACAAGGGCTATGTTAACCGTAAATTCGTCATTACGTTTAATAAATTCTTTTGTTCCATCCAGCGGGTCAACTATCCACAGTTGATGCCAGTTTTTACGTTCTTCGTAAGAAATACTTCTGCCCTCTTCGCTTAAAACGGGAATACCGGTATCTTTTAAAAAGGAGATAATAACCTCATTGGCGTTTTTATCCGCCATGGTAAGCGGAGATTCGTCCTCTTTATACTCAATACTAAAATCGGTGTGATAGATTTTTAATATCTCTTTTCCGGCAGCAATTGAGGCGGTAATGATGGTTTGAAGGGGATTCATTGTTTTCAGGTTTCAAGTTTCAGGTTGAGGATTATTTTAATAGTTTACAACGCCAAAAAGCAGCATTTAGCCAAAACCGAAGTTAATGGTTCTTTCTTCATTATACAGCTTCGCCTTCTAAGTCCCATCATATCACGAAACTAAAAGGTGTCCGGGAAGAAGAAAAAGCTATACGAAAATCGGTATCCGGCCAACTGTTATGAGTAGCAAAACTACTCATTGTTTTTTTATATCCAAGTACAAGGGGTGTTGTTTTTTAAACAGACTATAAAAACAAATATACGTTCGGGAAAAAGAAGCTGCAGAAAGAAGTTGTTTAAAGTTTAATGAAAAAAAGTTAAACAAAAAAAGCCGCGAAATCGCGGCTTTTCAAAACTTTACTACTATCCTATTTAACCCGTGTCCAATAGGTTGTTCTACCTAAAAGGCTAATACCGATATAGCCACGAATTTTTAGATTATTCATGTTATCTTCATCCGGAAACTCCATATAGCAACTGTACGTTTTTCCACTCTTAGGATCATAAATTTCACCATCTTCCCACTCGTCGTCACCGTCAAAAACAAAATCTTTTAACAGGAGCATCCCCATTACCGGTCTTGTTCTCAAACTTTCATCTATATTTTTTGTATCCAATTTTGGCTTGTTGGTTAACGAATCAATAGGGGTTTTCAGCCAAACAATTTTTCCAAAAAATTTATCGCCGTCTTGATAAATATCAACCTGAGCATCTTTGTCTTCATTTAACCAAACACCTACTACGTCGTTGGCTTTAAAATCTTGTGCTGATAATTTTAATACCGGCGACAGTAAAAAAACAGCTAACATACTTACTAATAATTTTGTTTTCATAGGTCTGAATTTTTTTATTGTTAATTAATATCAGAATGGATTGAGAGCAAAGATAATCAAATTATTGAAATAGTATGGATGGTTCGCTTTCACATTTTTTAACGAATTTAACGATATTAAAAAATTACTTTTGCTGTTAATTTAAATTAAAATATTATTGATGAAAGTTTTATCGAAATTGTTGTTTTTGAGTGTTATTTTGTTTGTTTCGTGCTCATCAACAGAAAATAAGTTAACAGGCGTTTGGAAAGTTCAGAATGTTAAAACAGATTTTAACGAAAACCAAACCACTCCGCAAATGGTTCAGCAGGTTGCTGAAATACAAAAGCATACACACTTTAAAATTAAAAACGACTCGGTCATGGTTATTATTTCGAACAATAAAACTTACGAGGCTGTTTGGACTTTTGATAAAAATACTAAAGTGATTAGCTATCATTTTAAAGGGGATACCGACACACACAAACTGGGCACTTATGTTGATCCCAACATTGTTACCAAAAGCAAAACGCAACTCGGCATCATTACAACTACTTACGCTAAAGAGTAAGTTAATCAAAAAATAAAAATATTATGAGAAATTTAATCTCTATTTTAATAGCCGTCTTTCTATCAATCGTGATGGTTTCGTGCGGTGAATCGCAAAAGGCTAAGAAAGACACCAACTTTAACCTCCACGTCACCATCACCGGGATGTCCGACAGTACCATGGTGTTTTTAAAAGAGCGTGAAGAAAACGGCTGGATAACGGTTGACTCGTCTCTTTTGTCGGAAACAAAAGCTACCCTTGCGGGCAACATCGAATCTCCGGATGTTTTTTATCTAATCATCGATAAGGTTAGAGGTGCTTTTCCCATATTTATTGAACAGGGTGATATTAACTTTACCAGCGACAAGAAAAACCTGAGAGATTATAAGATTGAAAACTCAAAATCGCATGCCGATTACGAAAACTTTATGGGTAATGTATTGGGGTCGTTCGATAAAAAAGTTCAGGCACTTGGTTCCAAGTATGGTATCGCGCAACGAAATGGAGATACGGCTGAAGTAGCACGGTTAGAAAATGAATATGAAGGCATTCAAAACGATAAAAAAAATGCCATGTTAAATTATGTAAAGGAACACAGCAGCAGTGTAGTTGGCCCTTATATTATATACTCTAATGCATACATGTTCGATCTCAAACAGTTGGAAGATGCCGTCAACAGTACCGGTAAATCACTTGCCAACAATAAATATGTAAAACTGTTGAACGACAAGGTAACAACGCTGAAAAAGGTACAAATCGGACAACCGTTTATCGATTTTACTCAGGATAATCCACAGGGAAACTCTATCTCGCTTGCTTCGATAGTAGAAAAAAACAAGTATGTGCTGGTTGACTTTTGGGCTTCGTGGTGTCAGCCTTGCCGTGGCGAAAACCCCAACGTTGTCAATGCTTTTCAAAAATACCACGATAAAGGATTTACCGTATTTGGTGTTTCGTTTGACAGCAAAAAAGACAATTGGATTAAAGCCATTCAGGATGACGGTTTAACTTGGACTCATGTATCCGACCTGAAAGGGTGGGGAAATGCCGTCGGTAAATTGTATGGCATTCAATCGATTCCTCAAAATATATTGATTGGCCCCGAGGGTAAAATTATTGCCCGTAACGTACGTGGAAAGGCACTTCAGGATAAGCTGAAGGAGTTACTGGATTAATGTAATACACAAAAACGACCATGATTTTTATATTGATTAGCCAGCTTTAAAAAAATGCAGGTAGAATCTGTCTAAAAAACCAGTTATTGTGTTGTTGTGAGTGTCTGTCAGAGCGTCTTCAACTCCGCCTCAGTCTTCGACCCCGCTCAGACTGACAACATTATGATTAATTCAGACTAATAACATTATTATTAATAGCTTTTTAAGCAGCCTTTATTTGTTTGTAAAATAAATTTATGAAGAGTTGGATAAAATACGCAGGGATTCTCGACAGGCTAAACATGGTATTTTTGGGTTTAATCTTCCTGTTTTACTTGTTTTCGCTTCACCATTCACCTTTCAGCTATCAACCTTTGCTGATACTTATTCCGACTGGTTTGGTTGTTTGGCTTTCAGTATTTTTAAAAAAAACCAACCGTTACAAGGGGTTAGCTAAATATTTTTTACTGGCTTACCCGCTTATTTATCTCTTCGTTATTTTCGAGAGCTTCTACATGATTCTGCCCTACTTTAACCTTCACCGATATGATGAAGCACTTGCCAACATCGACTTTGCCATGTTTGGAGTGCATCCTACCGTATGGATTGAACAGTGGAACCGAGCTTGGCTCACCGATCTGTTTTACTCATTGTACATCTTCTATTTTCCCATGCCGCTGTTTATCCTAACCTGGCTTTACCGGAAAAAACGATTTATCGATCTCGACAAAAGTGTTTGGGTATTGATGTTAACCTACTACGGTGCTTACATTGGATACTTTTTATTTCCTGCTGCCGGACCCCGCTTTTATGAGCCATTGATACAGCTGCAAAAAACCAACCTCAACGGTGTTTTTCTGGCCATCCCCATCCGTACCATCATCAACTTTATGGAACCCAACAAGTTGGACGCCTTTCCAAGCCTTCACGCCGGCATATCGTTTACTACCTTATTATTAATGGGGAAATTTAACAAACGTATGTTTTGGGTTTTTGTACCCATAATTACCGGCATTATGATAGCACTCGTGTATTGCCGTTACCACTATATTATCGATATAATAGCCGGTATTTCGTGGTCGATACTTAGTTTTTATTTTGGTCAGAAATTTTATGATAAATTTGTATCGGGAAAATTGATCCCGTTTTATCAAAATTAAAAGATGACATACAAGTTAGATTTTACCAAACAGGATATTCATTACTATGTAATGCTCCTGAGTGCACCGGTGCTGCTAACGCTTTACCGCTATCACGGCTATCCCGAATATTTCTACTCCTATTTTCCGCAATTTATCGGCCAACCCGATGGCAACCTGTATGCCCGTGCCTGGCAGTTTATTATATTTTTTGTGCTGATGTTTGTTGTTCCTGTTTTGTATATCAAACTGGTAATGAAACGGCCACTATCAGATTTTGGTCTTAACCTCGGCGATATCAGATGGGGCTCGAAATGGCTTATCACTATTCCTCTGCTGGTGATACCACTTATCTATATCAGCTCGAAAATGCCAGATGTAAGAGTTGAATATCCTCTGGCAAAAAGTCTGCTATCCAACCAAAGTCATCTGCTTATTTATGAATTAGGCTACATTATTTTTTATTACATCGCTTGGGAGTTCTTTTTTAGAGGGTTCTTGCTTTTTGGACTTAAAGAACGTTTTGGATCCGTGAACGCCATTCTTATTCAAACTATATCGTCCTGCTTGGTTCATATCGATAAGCCCGAAGGGGAGATTATCGGCTCTATATTTATAGGTATCCTTTTCGGGATGATTGCCTTGCGAAGCCGCTCTATATGGTGGGTATTCCTACTACATATCTCCATTGGTGTATTAACTGATTTGTTTATTATTTATTTTCACTAATGAAAGTACTTGTTACAGGAGCCAATGGTTTTATTGGAAGCAACGTGGTTAAACGATTGCTGCAAGAAGGAGCGGAAGTAAATGTTTTGGTTCGGAAAAGCTCCGATTTAAAATTTCTCAAAGGACTTGATGTTAATTATTTTTATGGCGACATCACCGATTATGCCACCCTCGAACCGGCAGTAAAAGGAGTAGAAAAGGTTTTTCATGTGGCAGGACTTGCAGCCGATTGGGGATCCTACGAAAAGTTTGAAAAAATTAATTTCAAAGGAACCATCAACGTGGCCAAAGCAGCAGCAGCAGCACAAGTCAAACGGTTTATTCAGATTAGCACGGTAGCCTTTCACGGTTTTGGAAAAACAGGTGTTAAGGAGGATGAGCCGCCGCCGGACAACCTGATACCTTACGCCGAAACCAAATGGATGGCCGAGCAGTGGCTTTGGGAGTATGCTAAAGTAGTAAAAATGGGGATTACTACTGTACGACCGGGAAACGTGTTTGGTATTAACGATCGTACTTTTATCTCGAAATATATCGATGCCATGCTGGCAGGTAAATTTGCCGAAGTAAACCACGGGCGCAGCAAAACGTGTCCGATTTATATCGAAAATTTAGTGGATATTATTTTGTTGGTATCCAAAAAGGAAAAAGCTGTTGGCAATGCTTATCTTGCCACCGACGGACTCAACATCACCTGGCACGAATTTAATTCTCTGTTGGCCGAAAAACTTCAAATAAAACTCAAAAACAGCTTTATCCCTTTTGGGTTGGCCATGGTAGCAGCCAAAATCTATTATGGTGTTCATACTTTACTTCATCTCAAGTCGGAGCCCTTTTTAACCCCTTACCGTATTAACAATGGCGGACTCGATTACCATTTCAGTATTCAAAAATTAAAAGATCATTTTGACTACGCTCCCAACATCGAACTCGACGAGGCTCTTACCCGTACTGTAAATTGGTATCATAATTTTAAATAATTAATTATGGATTTTGTAACCTATCTTTTGTTTGTTTTGCTCGTTACCCTGGTGGGCATCACACCGTTCTTTTTTTTGTACACCTTTTCCGACTTTGTTGGATTTATACTGTATAGGGTGATAAGATACCGAAAGACTGTTGTTCGGTCGAACCTTAAAAGAGCCTTCCCCGAAAAATCAGAAAAAGAGTTAAAACAGATTGAAAAAGCATCGTATAAAAATCTGGCCGATCTATTTATAGAGGGAATCAAAGGATTTACCATGTCGAAAAAATCGGTTATGAAACGTCACCGGTTTTTAAACCCTGAGATTTTAGATCAATATTATCAGCAAAACCGTGGGGTCATTGTAGCTGCCGGACATGTGGGAAATTGGGAGTGGGGCGCTTTTTCGGCTGCCTATTATTCCAAATCAATCATTGTTGGGTTATACAAACCACTTTCCAATAAGTATATCGATCGCTTTGCTATACGGACAAGAGCAAAAGCAGGAACTATACTGGTTTCAATAAGAAAAACGAAATCTTATTTTCAGCAATATGCCAACAAACCCTCCGTGTTTTTAATGGCTGCCGATCAAAGTCCTTCCAACACAAAAAAAGCCATCTGGACACCCTTTTTTGGTATTGATACCCCTTTTCTTTACGGACCTGAATATTATGCCAAAAGCTATAACCTGCCCGTCGTGTTTTTGCACCTCTACCGCACAAAAAGAGGAATGTACGAATATTTACTTGAACCCATGGTAGAGCATCCCACCGAAATGGCACAAGGCGAAATTACCCGGATGTTTGCTTCAAGACTAGAAACATTAATTAAAGAAAACCCCGAAAGCTGGTTGTGGACCCATAAACGGTGGAAACATGTGAGAAGTGCCTAGAGTTTGGAGTAAATATTTACGATTGACGATTGATTGATTGACAATTTACGATTGAACCCAAAATCAAAAATCATCAATCTCCAATCGGCAATCATCAATCAAAAGTGCCTAAAGTATTTGGGATGTCATAGTTTTGAGAAAGAGATAATTTGGTTTTTTCATTTACCTTGCAGGTTGTCCCCGTGAGCTAAAAGCTACCTCAATCCTTTAACTTTGGAAATTCCGGCCACGAACTCCTTTAAATAGTAGGGTTCAAAATAGGCCACATCTTCAAAGTCGTTTTGTTGAAACTTTTGTTCAGCAAGTTGTGCCATGTGCATTGAAGAGGGCTCAAATCCATCTAAAAAAAAGGTTCTATGCTTGTTGTTAAAATAGAGGGGTTTTGCCTTTTCTGCCCCATCACCACCAAACACCATGGCGTGTTGCGAAAAATATTCATCGTAAGTATTTTCATTTAAAATGGTTGCCGAAATGGTTTTAACCTTGTTAAGATTTGAATCGTACACAGCATCGTAAACCTCCATCCGGCGGGCATCAATCATGGGGCAATAGAGATAGGCATCCAGCTTTTGTTTTTTGTTACGCAGCGCATTAACCAGCCCCCAGGCCATGGCATCAAGGGTTCCAACCGAAATAAGTGGTTTATCCAGCGCGAAACAATATCCTTTTGCCGTTGATACGCCAATACGAAGCCCCGTGTATGAGCCGGGACCTTTGCTAACGGCGATGGCATCAAGTTTGTCGAAGGTAAAACCCGCTTTTTTCACTACCATTTCTGAAAACAGTGTAATTTGTTCGGCATGCGAATTTTTTACTTTTGACTCCTTAATGGCTTTTACAACCCCATCAACAGCAATCGAAACCGAGCAAACACGCGTAGCAGTTTCTATGTTTAAAATAACAGCCACAACTACTTTTTCTTTTCTTTGTCAAACAGTTTCTTCTTGTCAACAACCGTTACTTGATCGTTGTTTCTCAACTCCTTTGAAACAGCACGATAAGGTGCCACAATAACTTGATCCCCTTCGTTAAGTCCGTTAAGGATTTGGATATACATATTATCCTGAACCCCGGTTTTAACAGCGGTAAGTTTGGCTTTGCCCTCTTTTACAACAAAAACATACTCTTTGGCTTTTTCGTTCTTTTCCGTTTTAGTACGTTTCTCTTCCCGCTTTTCCATGGCACTTTTTAATTTACCTGTGGTATCGACTCGGGTGGTAACTGCCTGAATAGGTACTGAAAGAACATCGTTTACCGTTTCTGTTTGAATTTCAACGGTAGCCGACATGCCCGGGCGGAAGGGTGAGGCGATGGTACTACCCTCTTTAATCAAATCTTCGTACGACGATTTAAGCATCCTGATTTTTACATCAAAATTAGTTACCTGGTCAACACTTGTTCCGGTGGTGTTTGCCGAGGTGGCAATTTCGGTAATAACCCCTTTGAACTTCCGGTCAAGATAGGCATCAACTTCAATAAGCGCGGTATCAAGCAGCGATATTCTCACAATATCGGTTTCGTTAACCTCCACGTTGACTTCCATTACGTTGAGATTTGCAATGCGCATAATTTCGGTTCCTGACGAAAATTGCGATGCTCCCGTAACACGCTCCCCCTCTTCCACGCTAAGTCTCGAAACCGTGCCGTCGTTAGGAGCATAAATGCTGGTACGATTTAAATTTTCTTTTGCCTCTTTTAGCGATGCCCTCGCACTGTTAACCTGAAATTGCGATGCTTTATAGCTCTCTTCTGCTGCTTTCACTTCTGCTTCACTAACCTCATAGGACGATTTAGCTGCATCATATTCGGCATCGGAAATAACTTGTTGTTTCCACAGTTTTTCGCTTCGCTGAAAATCGAGTTTGGTTTTGTTAAACTGCGCTTTCGATTGGGTAAATCGGGCGTTTGCCTGCGCCTCGTTTGCTTGCGATGACTTTAAAGCCGCTTGTGCCCTGTCGAAGTTGGAAACATAAATCTGTGGGTCAATTTTGGCAAGCATATCGCCTTTGTGTACAAAATCGCCCTCCTTAACATTAAGCTCGATTACCTCTCCTGAAATGTAAGGGCTTATTTTAATATCCTTGGCAGGTTGTATTTTTCCATTGGCCGAAACGGTTTCAATAATGTTTCTCGTTTCAACTTTTTCAACAGCAACACGGGTTGATTTTTCGCTTTGACCCTTTTTAATGGCAAGGACAACAACAATTGCCACTATCACTATCAAAATAATATACAGCCATATTTTTTTTCTCTTATTTTTGCTCATAATTCAAAGGTGTTTTCAATATTCAAAAAGCGAGTAAAGGTACTACCATTTTATTTATCGCCTGCCGTTACATTTTTCAGCGTGATGGGTCTTCCTAAATAAAAATTCAATATCCTGGTTTTAAAAATGTAATCGTACTTGGCCGAGACTAAATCTGATTCGGCATTGGAAAGCTGAATTTTAGCCACGTTATAGTCGGTAGCGTTAATCATGCCCACGTTAAACTTTTCCTGCGAGTATTTAAACGATTCGCTTAACGCAGCCAGCGATTTTTGCTTGGCAACGTAAGTTTGGTAGGCGGCCAACGCGTCGGCATAAGCTTGTTCAATATTTTTACGAAGCCTGTTTTTTTCCAACTGTAAATTAAGGTTGGCATTTTCGTAATAAATTTTAGATTGCTTTATTTGTGTAGAAACCTGAAATCCGTTAAAAACGGGAATGGCAAGTCGGAAACCCATGGTGATGTTACGATTATCGCGCAGCTGATCGGGGAAAGGTTTGATTTGGTTAAAATCGGGATCTAACGGATTGTTGCTTTTTGGTATCTGATCGGAATAATTGGTATTATACCCGCCACTCATGGTTAAACGCGGATACCTGGCTCCTTTTGAAATGGAAAGGCTCTTTTCGGCACTTCCTAATTGCGATTCAGCACCTTTAATTTCAGGCATAATGTTGACGGCTTTACGGTAAATCAAGTCGGGTGAAACCACTTCCGAAGCATCCAGGTTAACTTCCAACTCGGGCTTCTCAATGTCAAATTGATCGCTTCCTTTCAAGTCGAGAAGCTGCTTTAAATCGAGATAGGCCAGCATCAACCTGTTTTTATAATTAACCAAAGTAGCTTGCTCGGTAGCGCCTTGCGACTCGACATCCAGTAGGTTTCCTTTGGCAACCGTACCCGCATCAACTTGCTTTTTGGTTCGCTCAATTTGTTGATTGGTAATCTCTACCTGTCGTTCCGCGTTACTTACCAGCTCAATATTAAACAATATTTGCAGATAAGCCGATGCAATGTTCAACGACATGTCGTTACGTATTTTTTCGTAGTTGTACTTTTGCGCCAAATAATCAAACTCCTTTTGGCGAATAGAGTTAAGCTGTTGTAACCCGTTAAACAGCGTAACGTCCGAACTAACACCAAAATAGCTCTGCTGCGTGTTATTATCGGTGTATTTGTAGGTTGCCATATCAACAGACCTACCCCATCCAAAATTATAGGAAGAGCTGGCATTTAGCGAAGGAATAAGGTTGAGTTTACGTTGCAGGTATTCGTTGTTGGCCGTTTCAACACTCAATTCGCTTTGCTTAATTTGTAAATTGTTGTCAAACGCGTAGGTGATGCAGTCTTCGAGCGACCATAACTTTTGTGCCGAAACCGTTGCCGAAACCATAACTATTGCCAATACAACAAAGGTTAAGATTGACTTTTTTCTCATGTTTACAGTCTTTTATCTTTATTTTAAAGAGTTTATAAAACTAAATAATTTATGAATGGTAAAAAAAATATTTTACTAATTATTGTTAAAAGGATAACAAAGCAATGGAGTTGTTTTAAGTTTAAATACTTTTGTATAGCTAACTTTAAACAATTTCATTGTAGAAAATGATTTTGTACCTTTACCTCCAATTTAAATGCTCAATTCAATCCTTGGGAAAAATGAAAAACTACAATTTTTTTTTATTGCTTTTATTGATGTTGTTATCGAAAGCAACCATTGCCAAAGTTGGCGACACCATTCACGTGACGCACTACGCCATTCATCTTACCCAAATCAACACCGAAGAGCAGACCATCGCGGGATGGACTGAAGCCTCGGTAGTTTCAAAACTGAACAACCTCAATACTTTTTCCCTTGAACTGAAAACCCTAACGATAGATTCGGTTCAGGTAAACAATGAGGCGTCCGTGTTTACTCAATCAGACGAGTTGGTGCAAATAATGTTACAGCAGCCTGTTAACGAAGGGACAGAATTTACTGTTAATATCTGGTATCACGGTAAACCATTTCACGAATCATGGGGTGGATTTCACTGGAATGGCGAATACGCCTTTAACCTCGGTGTCGGGTTTGTATCCATCCCTCACAACCTTGGAAAAACATGGTTTCCCTGCGTGGATGATTTTACCGACAGGGCAACCTACGATTTTTATATTACCGTCAGCAATCAAAAAAAAGCGGTTTGTGGGGGCATTTTGCAACAGGTTACCCCGGAAACGGACAGCACTTCTGTCTGGCACTGGAAACTCAATCATAACATCCCTACCTATTTGGCTTCGGTAGCGGTGGGTAACTATGTTTTGGTTCAGGATAATTACATCGGTATAGCTGACACCATTCCTATCACCATTTATGTACATCCTTCCGATTCCTCCAAAGTAGAAGGATCGTTTATTCATCTGAAAAACACCCTTCATTTTTTTGAAACCCATTTCGGCCCTTATCCTTTTGGAAGAGTGGGTTACGTAGGTACGGCCATCGGAGCCATGGAACACGCCGGCAACATTGCCTATCCAAACTCGGCGATTAACGGAAACACCAGTTCCGAGTCGCTATACAGCCACGAGCTTTCACACATGTGGTTTGGCGATAAGGTTACCTGTGCCAAAGCCGAAGAGATGTGGCTTAACGAAGGGTGGGCTTCCTTTTGCGAGATGTATTATTTGGAAGGACTCGGTAAACATGATCAATTTGTTTCGGAGATGCATGACCGTTACTATAAAGTGCTTCAGAAAACACCGTTTATCGATCATGGATATTACGCTTTAGCCAATGTACCGCAACAGTACACCTACGGGAGTACTTCTTACAATAAAGGTGCTGTGGTAGTTAACACGCTGCGAAATTATCTCGGCGATTCACTCTTTTCGAATGCCATGACAGCTTACCTTAACCACTTCGCTTATCAATCAGCCTCGTCACAAGATATGGAAACGTTTTTATCCAACTACATCGGTATTAACATGAAACCCTTTTTTGATGCCTGGGTTTTTACCCCCGGGGCACCTCATTTTTCAATCGACTCGGTTAGCACCAACCAAAAGGAAACCGATTTTAATGTAGATATTTATTTACATCAACGATACCGGGGAGCTGACTTTTTAGCCGATAATAACATTTTGGAAATTGGCTACCTGAAAGAGGATTTTACCGTGGTTACTGATACGATTCATTTTTCGGGAAATTATGGTCATTCAAAAAAAACTCTCTCTTTTTATCCCACAGCCGTGCTAATGGATCCGTATGAAAAAACGGCGGATGCCACTACCGACAATATTAAAATTTTTACCCATCCCGAAGAATACTATTTTAAGGACACCTATTTCAACCTTGAAGTTACCGAATTAACCGACTCAGCTTTCGTACGTGTTACACACAACTGGGTTATGCCCGACACCCTCAAACACCCGATTGCCGGGTTGCGAATATCGCCCAACAGATATTGGAAAATAGAAGGTATTATTCCTGACAATATGAAATCAACAGGAAGATTTTACTACAGCAACAGCAATTATCTGGATGGCGATTTAAACCTATCTTCCAACGATTCGGTGATGATTCTTTATCGTGCTACTACCGGCGATGATTGGCAATATGTGCCTCAAACTATTTTGGGTGTACCAACCATTGGCTACCTCTATGTGGATAATATCGAACCGGGAGAGTATGTTTTGGCAGCATTGAACAGAGATTACGTTGGTATCAACAAACAAACTGACAACAGTAACTTTAAGCTTTATCCCAACCCAACTACAGGAAGGTTGTCGGTAGCTTTTCATGAAAAGGCTCAATACCATATCAACATCAGCGATACCAGCGGTAAACTGTTGGAGGAGATTACCTTTTCAGGCAGACGCAAAACCATCCGATTACATACCATTGCTGCCGGCACTTTGTTGTTTACGATAACCAAAAACGGACAGTTTATGAGCTCGAAAAAAGTAGTTTTGATTAAATAACCTATTTGCCTTTCTAACCGGTTTTTAAAACAACCCTGACATTTGATAACAGATTATTGAGCTCTTTACAAAACAGATTCGCTGTAGTTAATGTTTAAATCTTTTGCCCCGTCCTTCAGGGCGGGGACACCCAAAGGCTTTAGCCATTAAAGCATGATTGAAGAAGTGAGAGCACACCATTATCCTACCGAATGACCTTTGCACCGTATTTTATTTTCATGTACATTTGCGCCCGATGAAAAAAAAGATACGCAAGGCAGGATGGATGCTGGTACTAACAGGAGTAATGATGTTGACAGCATGTGGTAAAGACCCGACACCAAAGGAGAAAATAATTAACAATATTCCCGAAATAAATTTTCCGCTTTATTCAAGCCTCGATAGTGCCGTAATTGCCAAAAAAGCCCTTGAACTTGATAAAAAATTTAAACGATTGCAGCGTTTAACCGGATTTAACGGAACAGTACTCTATTCAGAAAAAGGACATCTTATCTTTACTAAAGCCTATGGCTTTGCCAATGTGCGACGTCATCGTGATTCGCTCACTACACACAGTGCTTTTCAATTGGCATCGGTATCAAAAATGTTCTCAGCCATGGCTGTTATGATATTGAAAACCGAAGAGAAAATTGATTATGATAAAGACATCAGAACCTACATCCCCCAGTTTCCCTACGAGGGCGTTACCTGCCGTTTGCTTATGACACACCGCTCAGGATTACCGAGATATATGAGTCTGGCTTTAGATAAATGGAAAAACAAACGAATACCCATGAACAATGATGATATGATGGCTCTTTTCGTAAAATACAAACCTGATGTTTACTTTAAACCCGATCATGGCTTTCATTACTGCAACACCAATTACGCACTATTGGCCAACGTTGTTGAAGCAGTTACCGGACAGCACTTTGATGAATTTGTGGAGGAGAATATTTTCAAACCACTCGAGATGAATGATTCGTTTGTTTACAATATGCGTAACGACTCTTCCGTTCCGTTGTATGTTGAAAAGGGGGTACCCGGTTATTATCATCGAGGGTGGCGGTGGCGCCGAATGGAAAACGATTATCTGAACGGCGTTATGGGTGATAAAAATGTGTACACTTCGGTGGAAGATTTGTATAAATACGACCGGGCACTCGACAATTTTAAACTGGTTCCCGACACAGTGCTGCGCGAAGCGTTTGAAAAGGGAAGTCCCAAGTACTGGCGCCGAAAAGATAATTACGGCTTCGGATGGCGAATAAAAACCTCCATGGACAGCACGGTTTATCATTTTGGCTGGTGGAAAGGTTTTCGAACATTTTACATTCGCGATATGCGACATCAGAAAACACTGGTTGTTCTCACCAATAAAGATAAAGGCCCCGGTTCCGCTAACTTTTGGAACATCATTAAAGCCGACACCCTTCCACTTGGCCGCTGCTGTGAAGTAAAATAATGATCAGCAAATAACTATTTTGAACCGAAGCATAATGGTTGGAAATAAAAAAAAGAGGACTGAAATTTCAATCCTCTTTTTTTGTTAGCTCTCTAACTCAGCTATTTTGTGTCTTACTCCGGAACTTGGTAAATGTTTTCATCGTTTCGGTAACCTGTTTTATCTTTAAACCAATCGTACGAAACTTGCCCGTTGCTTTCGGCCCACTCGGCAAATTTTAAATAGGTATTGGTAATTTCAACCTTTTCAACAGGATAATCAAAATGCTCGATAATATTTAATCCCCAAGGCAAGTTGGTTTTAGTGCGATAATATTTTCCATTGGCAGGGTCGGAATTATCAGAATTCTGTCCAAACAAATCAGTATCAGCAAGATCGGTTGGTGTATGGTCAATCAAGTGGATTTCGACACCACGCTGCCCATCGGCAAAAATAAAGGGGTTATAAGGCGGATTGCCAATAGCTACCAAATCGATGGGTTGTGTAAAAGTGATATGAATGTTCATGGTATCGGGTTCAACATAAGGAGCATCCAGCTCGGTATTTACCCCCACACCATTTCCGGGATGAGGCAGTACATCGTATCCATCTTCCCAAAGCATGATAACAGCATTAGTTTGTCCGTTTTCCAAATTTCTGTTGTTAAGCGAAACAATGTTGCCGGGCACGTTTATATCACCCGAAACCTGTGCTACCAAAGCGTTATCAATGGGTAGTTCAAAGCCAAACCCATTATGAAAATATGCTCCCTGAGCTCTTAAAACAAAAGTTCCGTAGATTTCAACCAGCTTATTGTCGCCATTGGTAATCTGATTAAAGTTATAATCAATTACAGCATCATTAAAGTCGTAATCGCCCAGCGAAGGCCACATATCTTCAAATGCCAGCGTTCCAAAGTCACCCTGGTTAAAATAGTAGTTGTTAAAAGCCCTATCAGGATCGTTGGGAAAATCGTCAAAATGGTCAGGAACACCATCGTCATCGCTATCGGTTCCGGTATAGTCAACAGGAGGAAGCGTCGTTTGATCGACAGCTTGGATAGGGTTGGCGGTTATATAAAAGATGGCATCATTAAAATCGTGGTCACAAAAGTTGCGGTCGCGTAAAATATCTTCAAAACCAAGAAGCATCAAATCGCGGCCGTTATCGCTTAACAATACGGAGTGCTGTTTTAAAGCAGGATCAGACTCCGGGTTCAATTCCCGCTGTGAGTACACTACCCATTTTCCATCGGTTACCGTTCCATTTTTCCAACCATTGGCCATCAACACAAAGCTAATGGTAGTGTTAGGAGGAAACTGCCCGATATGTACCTTGTTACCGGCGTGCAAACCACCACCGCTACCCTGAAAGGAAACGTTGGGGTAGATAATGGTGATGGTATCAATATCGTCGGTTGTTTGTGGTGCGTTGTCCGTTGAATAGGAATAAAAACCTAATACATTTCTGTAACCTGCTCCTTCACTAACAAACGTAACGTAAACATCACAGGCCTCGGAAAGGTGAAGATTATGGTCGTAATCGAGCGAAAAATATTGTGGGTGCGACTGTGTTAGCCACACTCTTTCCGGTAGTGTGTTGTTTACATCATGTAAAAATTGACTGTCGATGGGATCATTATCAGGTTCCAGATAATCCGGCACCCCTTGGCTATTGTAATTTCCTAAAAATTTGTACTTTGCATTGGTACTTTTGGCTTGCATCAACGATTTAAACGAGGTTGTTGAGGGTACTCCTCCCAACTGAACATCAAATCCGTTTTGGTCTAAATCAACCATTCCCGGTTTGGGTAGACCAATATAATCGGTAGTTACATAAAGTTGGGTATAATAAGCCGGTACGTCATACTTGACCGAAAAAACACCGGATGCATCAGTCTGTCCACTTGTCACCAGCTTACCATCTTCCTCAGGGTCGTTGGTATAAATAAGAATTTTCGCCCCGTTAACAGGCTCTCCCAGGTTGTCGTAAGCACGAACTGTTAAGGTAGCTGGTTTAGTGGTTGACCAATTAAAATTATCAGCTACCACCAGCTGTTCCATGGTTTTTTGATCACTTGGTATTGGTTCATCAGGTTTTTTATTGTTACACGATACCATTAACGAAACCAATACCAACATTAAAAAGGTGTTTCCTAAAATCAAGTGTTGCTTTCTCATAATTTCATATTTTTCATTGACATTATCATAAATTGTGCCTAAAATCGTTGTTCATTATTAAATACAAAGTTACAACAAACAGAAGAAAATTACAATTCTTTTTTTGAGACAATTTTTTTTACGG
>Ga0164318_10001972_pt1 | contig 18756 bp, 15 predicted proteins | sample GuaBasSedimGuay9_FD_113734 | JGI IMG/M metagenome (GOLD analysis project Ga0164318, IMG submission 113734) | Subseafloor sediment microbial communities from Guaymas Basin, Gulf of California, Mexico - Guay9, Core 4571-4, 0-3 cm | ecosystem: Environmental > Aquatic > Marine > Hydrothermal vents... | reverse complement strand
CAGCCGTCTTTTGGATAAGGCGAGACTGCTTGAGCGGAGAAAAAGAGAAGCGGAGTTTAAACGCTTATCTTCAGAGACGTCTAATTTAATAAGGCGGGGAGATTTGTCCGGGGCGGAGGATAAGTATAAGCAGATGGTGAAGCTATTTAGTGAAGAAAAATTTAGCGTAAAGCTTTCTTCTTTGGAAATACAGTTGGCATTAGCTTTAAGTAAAGAGGAAATGAGAAGAAGGAATCTCCTGTTTAAACAGAAGATGAAGCAGGCCAGGAGATTTGTAGCAGGGAAAGATTATTTTCAGGCAAAGGATATTCTGGATAAATTGGTTAAAGAATATCCTAAAAATAAAAAAGCAGTGTCTTTGTTGAATTATACAGAGAAGAAACTTTCTGCCGCGGTTTCCCGGAAAGAGAAGAAAGTCGGAGACTTTCTGGATAAATGGGAAAGGATTTTAGGCCGGCAGAAGAAAACTGAAAAGAAGAAAATCATCCGGCATCCGGTAGAGGTAAAGGCTCTGTTTAAGGTTAAGGAATCCCATCCTGCTGTTCTGCGTGAACAGCCCCGCGAGCAGTCTATAAATGAGATGCTTAAGTGGGCAGAACAGGGGTTTTCTCTTAAAAAGCGGATGGAAGAAATTGAATCAGGTAAGGAGAAAACGTCTTTGCGGAGGGAGAAAGAGCTTAAAGAGGTAGAAAAAAAGGTTTTCGAGATTAAGAAAGCGGAGGATTATATAGATATAGGCCGTTACAAACAGGCTTCTGCTGTTCTTAAAAGGCTTAAAGCTCTTTATCCGGAAGACGAGAAGATAAATAGCTTGCTTTCTGAGATAAAATAACTTTGGTGTCAGGTTTTAGGCATCATATATAAGAACAGACAACAGAGGACGGAAGGGCTGAATAATAGATAAGTCCTAAGCACTAAATCCTAAATCCTAAACAAACTCAAAATGAACAAAATCCAAAATCCAAAATAAAATTTAGAACATTTGAAATTAGGATTTAGGGATTGGTTATGATTCAGGATTTCGTCATGATTTTCCGCCTGAGGTGGATCAGCCTATGGCTGAAGAGATTAGGGTTTAGACCATTTGATATTTGAAATTGTTTAGAGTTTAGAATTTGGAGTTTAGAGTTTACTTTTGGTTTATGGTATCAGGTCTTAGCCATTTATATAAGGATAGGAGACTTTCCTATGCTAAAGCTTCCTTTTTCGCCAGGGCTTCGGAGGACAAGTCGGAGGGCAGGTAGAGGGCAGAGAACGGAAGATAAAAGGGGACTGGCGCACCCTTAACCCTTACGGGCACAGGTACCCTTACGGGCGGCAAAATATACCAGTTCCTGATTACAATGATTACCCCTTGATTACAACGATTGAAAATATTGGCTTCTTATCCCTGTCTGCCAAAGCCTCGGCGCAGGCAGGGTTGGAATCATCTCTTAATCGCCGAAATCAGGCATTGGTACTATTATGCATCAGTGCCAAAAGAGGATTGGTGTATAGAATGCGGCGGTAGTTATATTTCCTGCCTGAGCTGTTTCTCGGCATCGACCACATCCCGGTTTAACCGCCTGATAATTCTTTTAGCTTTCTGTTTAAATTCTTCTCCAAATCCTTCAAAAAGGATAAGTTCTCTCAGCATCTGGATATCCATACGGAAATAACGGACTATTTCTCCCTCGTCTATATCGGTGAATTTGGAGAGTTTTGAAAATTTTATACCGTTTATCCAGAGGAGAGTGGCTTGGTTTAAGTGGAAATAAAACCGTTTTGCCTGAGGGTATATTCTGAATTTCTTCTCTTCTTTATGGATAACTTTAGTGATGTTTGTAAGGGTATAAGCTAATGCTCTCTCTTTTTTATTTAAGCGCGGCCTTCTCTGGTTCTTGCGCGGCTGGTAGATTAAAGATGATATAACCATGGCTAATTCTTTTTCTCCGAGTTCCTGAAGGAAGTTCTTTTCATACATCTCCCCTGCCTGCAGTTCGTAGCTGTATATACGGGATGCCAGTTTTCCTTTGTTTGACAAGTTTCCTCCGCCGGTTATATAGTTTAGATTCTTGAGCAGTGATAACTTGCTTTTAATAAGAGATAAGGCTTCGTCTTTGTCGTATCTGTCCGATTGATACGAATGAAAAGACAAAGGGTATATGTCATAAATATTTTCGCCTAAGTCTTTATAAAGGTTTAAGATGGTAGCGTAGTTGCTTCTTAACTGGCTGGTTATTTTTTCCGGCTGTCCGTAAAGTGTGTCTTTCAGCTCGTTTATTGATATGGAAGCAGGATTTATCCTCAGGAAAACAAACCCCTGTTTGTCAATTCCTCTTCTTCCCGCGCGGCCGGACATCTGGTACAAATCGCGGGTTTTAAGGTTACGGTGGTATCGGCCGTAGAATTTGCGTAAAGTGTCAAAAACCACTGTCCTTGCCGGCATGTTTATTCCTAAAGCAAAAGTCTCTGTTGTGAATATCACTTTTAAGAGGCGGGAGGTAAACAGCTGTTCAATGACTTCTTTTAAAGTAGGGAGTAGGCCGGCATGGTGAAAGGCTATGCCTTTCTTTACCAGTTCTGTAAGGTATCCGGCTGTCGGGTCATTGTAGAGGTCAAATTTACTGATAAGCTTTTTATAAAGGCCGGTTATTTTTTCTTTTCCATCTTTGTTAAGAAAATCAAATTTTGCCAATTCCTGGGCTAAAATTTCAGTTCTTGCTCTTGAAAAAGTAAAATATATACAGGGAAGAGCTCCCTTTTCTTTGAGGTGCTCAAAGAGCGTTTGTATCCTGTTAGGTTTAGGGGCGGCTTCTTTACGCCGGATTTTGCCGACTTTTCTGATTTCATTTGTTTCTATTATTGATTCTTCTAAGTCTTCTAATTTGGTAAAAATCCGGTTGCTGCTTTGGAAGAAGAATTTTAGAGGCACAGGCCGGACATTTTCTTTTATTACTTTTATGGGAATATGGTGGATTTCATTGAGCCATCCGCTGATTTTATCTACGTTGGGGACAGTAGCGCTTAAAGCCAGAATTTTCAGATGACGGGGCATAAGCATTAAGGATTCTTCCCAAACAGTCCCGCGTTCAAAATCGTCTAAGTAATGTATTTCGTCAAAAATCACCCATTCTTTTTTGCTTAACCTCTCAGGCTCAGTGAGGATTAGGTTGCGGAATATCTCGGTAGTCATTATCAACACTTCTGCTTCGGAATTAATGCTGACATCTCCGGTAAGGATGCCGGCCTTATCCTTATAGAGTTTCTGGAAATCACGGTATTTCTGGTTGCTCAAAGCTTTCACAGGGGCAGTATATATTATTCCTTTATTTCCGGAGATGGCTTTCTCGATTGCGTACTCAGCTATGAGAGTTTTTCCTGCTCCTGTAGGAGCGGATATGATTATAGAATTATCGCGGTTCATCTCTTCTATAGCCTGTTTCTGAAACTTGTCTAATATTAAGTCTTTATATTTATCCATGCGCCTATTATTATCTATTTCCGGCTTTTTTTCAAACAAAAACTTTAAAACTTCTTATCCGGATGTTATGTATTTAAGAAAGTCCTTGCCTGAAAGTGGTTTTTATTGATAATGTGGTTCTTGTAAAATACAAGAACTTAACAGGGGAAATGCTGTACCTTATACCCTTGCGGGCACAGGCATCCTTGCGGGCACAGGTACCCTTACGGGCACAGGTACCTTTACGGGCACAGACAGGCAAATAATGCTAACCGCATTATTTGGGTTAATGGTATCAAGCAGCTGAATCCAGTCGTAAAATTATGGATAAAGCGGTATACAAATTGCCTTCAGAGTTTATTGAGAGGATGAAGAAATTATATCCCCGTGATTATGTTGAAGTCCTTCATTCTTTTCTTTCGGGTAAGACACCTTCTTTCCGCTGTAACCTGATAAAGGTATCTCTGCGGGATTTATTGTCTTCTCTCAAGAATCTAAATGTTAAATACCGCAGTATAGATTGGCATCCTCTATCTTTTCTTCTCCTTTCTCCTTCCCAGCGGGATTTTCAAAAAGAAGATATCTATAAGCAGGGGCTTGTTTATTTTCAGAATCTTTCCAGTATGCTTCCCGTAATATTTTTGAAAGCTTTCCCAAAAGATAAAGTCCTGGATTTATGCGCCGCTCCCGGGAGTAAGACTACCCAGATTGTATCAGAGACTCCAGAGGTTGCTGAGTTAACCGCGGTTGAGAAGATAAAACCCCGTTTTTACAAGCTCTTGGCTAATTTGAAGAACCAGGGGCAGGATAGGTTTGTTAAAGTAAAGCTTGGAGACGGGATAAAATTCTGGAAAGAAAATGAAGAGTATTTTGATAAAGTTTTGGTCGACGCGCCCTGCAGCGCGGAGGCAAATTTTAGGCTGGCTAATCCTAAAAGTTATTCTTACTGGTCTTACCGCAAAGTTAAAGAATCACAGCATAAACAAAAAGGGCTTCTCTATTCAGGGATAAAGTCATTAAAACCGGGAGGAAAACTTGTCTATTCAACCTGTACCTTTTCTCCGGAAGAGAATGAAGAAGTAGTAAACTGGGCCATAGATAAATTTAAGGGGGGTGTTTACTTAGAAAATTTCAATCTGCCTTTTAAAAACTATAAAGACGGCATAATAGAATGGAAAGGAAAGAAATACTCTGATTCCCTAAAGTTTACTAAGCGGATTATGCCCGATGACAAAATGGAAGGCTTCTTTATAGCTGTTTTAAGGAAACCATACCCCATCTCGTAAACCATGTTCCACCGCGCAGGTGGGACATGGTTTAAGTGTTGTAAAACCAAAGGAATGTGTTATAATTCCAGAATGTCAGATTTGTTTTTGGCGCAGAAAAGGAGGTTGTGATGTTAGAGGATGATATTTATAAAGATTATGTCCAGGCTTTGAAATCTAAAGATAAAGATAAGGTTGAGTTTCTGAGTTTTATAAGAGCCGGGTTGAAAAACCGCGGGATTGAACTTAAAAAGGATAAGCTTGAAGATTCTGAAGCCTTGTCTGTCTTGAAAAAGGAGAAAAAGGGCCTTTTAGATTCCAAAGAGATTATTGAGAAATCAGGGAGGAAAGGCCGGCTTGAGCAGATAAACAGTGAGATTAATATTATTAACGCTTATTTGCCCGAGCCTCTTTCTAATGAGGAAATGGTAAAATTTATAGATGAGTCGATAAGTGAAACAGGCGCGGTTTCTTTGAAGGATATGGGGAAGGTAATGAAACTCTCTTTGGAGAAAATGTCTAACCGCGCGGAGGCAAAGGAAATCAGCCGAATCGTAAAAGAAAAGTTATCGGCCGGTTCATGACCTGTCTGTTTTCCTTGTTTTTTCTATTTATCGTCTCGCCCAGCCTTAAATATGGCAATTAAAGACAAGTTGAAACTCTGGATTTTTATTCTTGTATTGAACCTTCCTGCTTTTTTATACCCTTCTTCTCAAGTACAAAGATTAAATATTCTATATAACCGGGGAGAGTTGGGTAAAGCGGTTTCTTTATCTGAGAATAAAGTTTACGGAGAGAATTCTTCTCCTGATGATTATTTAAACTTAGCCCTTCTGTATGAGGAAGAAGGGGATTACAGTAAGGCTGTTTCTCTTTTGAAAAAGGCTGATTCTTTATACCGGGAAGAAAGAGATATACTTTTTCATTTGGGGAGGATCCTCTGCCTTGATTCAAAGAGTAAAGAATCAATACATTTCCTCAAAAAGTATCTGTCTAAAAACCGCGGAGATAAGAAAGCCTATTTTTATTTAGGCTTAGATTATGAAGATTTAGGCAGAGATGCCCTTGCTTTGCGGTATTATAGATATTCCTTAAGGAGAGATAAGTATTTTGTCCTTCCTCTGTTGAGGGAAGCAGGCATTTACCTTAAGAAGAAGGATTATTTTAAGGCGGCCGCATTCCTTTCTGAAATAAAAGGTTATGACCCCGGCATAAAGCAGGTGTATAAGGATTTAGCCTTTGTTTCTCTGAAGCTTAAAAATTACCTGGCAAGCTTTAAAGAAGCAGGAAAGTTTTTGTCTATGTCTCCAAAAGATAAAGAAGCCGAGAAAGTGATAGAGGAAGCTAAGCAGAGGCTGGGGAAGGGCTTTTTCAAGAGGGAGAGGGAAAAAACAGCTGAGTATAGGCAGAAAAAAACTGCTCAGGTTTTTGCCTTTGCTAAAGGGATAGGCATACCTGAAATAAAGGTCTGTATTTCAGAAGGGCTTAAAAACTTTGAGTTTAAAGTTACCGGAAAGTTTATCGCTTATTTGGAGAATAAACCTGTGCTTAGTTTAGAAAAGGGCATTCTTTATAGAATAGAAGCGGGGAATAATAAATTAAATATTATAACACCTAAGGGCGCAGCTATTTTTGACGGCGGGTTGGTTTTAGTCCCCGAATCAAAAGGGTATCTTTTTGGTATATTCGGCACATTGGGGGGTAAGGGCAGTTATTATGCTAAATCTTCTGACGGTTTTTTCCGCGGCAGGCTTAAAATAATAGTTGACGGGAAAGGGCGTATGAGGCTGGTAAATGTTGTAAATTTGGAAGAGTATCTTTACGGGGTTTTGCCTTCGGAAATACCTTCAACCTGGCCTAAACAGGCTATTTTGGCCCAGGCGGTATTAGCCAGGACAAAAGCCTTGTCTGGAATAGGGATGTATAAAGGCCTGGGTTTTGATTTTTATAATACTGTGAGGTATCAGGTTTACCGGGGAGTTGAGAATGAATGTAAAAGCGCTGTTTCTGCGGTTGACGCGACTAGAGGCGTTATTTTAACCCTTCCTTCAGGAGTGGAAGATATCTATTATTCCAGTAATTGCGGGGGGCATACCCGGGGTTATAAAGGAGTTAAAGGGGTTAAGGAAAATAGTAAACCTTTAAGGATAGAATTTCCTTTGTCTCCTTTGGATTTATATAACTGGCTTGGTTCGGAACCGGATGTTTTTTGCTCTTTGAGCAAAAACAATAAGAGCAGGTTCAGGTGGCAGAGGATTTATACTGAACAGGAGTTGTCTAATCTTGTATCAGATAATACAGACAGTTCTAAAGAGGTCAGAGAAATCCGTGTCTTAAAAAGGGGCATATCCGGCCATATTGATTCTTTAAAGATTATGGGCCCAGGGGTCGAAAAAGAAATAGATTCTGAGCTTAAGATAAGAAGGATTTTAGGAGGCCTGAGAAGCAGTTTATTTCGGGTAGAAGTCAAATATGGGAAAGACGGCAATCCGGAATATTTTATATTTTGGGGCGGCGGGTTTGGCCATGGTAGAGGCTTATGCCAGTATGGGGCAAAGGGCATGGCTGATAAAGGGTATTCTTACCAGGATATCCTCCGGCATTATTTTCCGGGTTCATCCCTGAAGAGGAGTTATTAAACCCGGGTTATAAAATGGGATTTGACTCTTTTGGCTTCAAAGAATTCAGCGGTGAATTTCCTGGCTTTTTTATAGTCGTATGCCTTGCAGGAAAAGATATTTATATAGGCGCTTTTCTTTGATTCCGAGAAATGGCCGACGATAGAACTGGTTTCAATAAGCTGGACTAAAGAATATCCCTGGGTATGGGGCTTTTTATGGCCGAAGTAGGGGATAAGAGTCTTGCCGAATTTCTCCATTCTTATCAGCCGGCAGAGTTTGTCGTTGTATTCCTGAATCTTTTTCTTGGAAGATAAAACTTTTAAGCTGCAGCCGTAAAGGTTCAATACTAATTCCCAGCCGTAAGTTACCTGTTTTTTGTTTTCGGTTTTCTTCTTCATTTTATTATTTCTTTTATATAGTTGGGGAGGCTGAAAGACGCCGTGTGAATTTCAGGGTTATAGTATTTGGTTTTCAAATTAAGCCGGCCAATTTTTTTAACCAGGCTTTTTTCATCTATTTTTGAAGGATTTATTGTTTTAGAGCAGAAGAGCAGGGAGAAAAAACCTCCTACATAGGTGGGGACAGCGGCTAAATAAACGGAGGTATAAGCAAATATCTTTTTTGCTATTTTAAAATTATCCCGCAGTTCTTTAGGCTGAAAGAAGCTTGACCCGCATTGGCGGGCCATAATCCCGTCTTTATTCATAATCCTGCTGATGTTTTTGTAAAACTCTTTTTGGAAAAGTATCCTTGCCGGCCCTATCGGGTCGGAAGAATCTATTATTATAACATCATATTTATCCCCGGTTGTTTTTACGAACTCGGCTCCGTCTTTTATTATTACTTCGGCTTTCTTGCTTCTGAAACTGTTTCTGCTTATCTTAGGCAGGTATTTATGGGATAATTCGATAACATTCTTATCAATTTCTACTAAAGTAACTTTTGTAATTTCATGTTTTAATACTTCTCTGAGTATCCCTCCGTCTCCTCCTCCTATGATGAGAATTTTCTTGGGGGATTTATGGGAGAGAAGAGGGACATGGCTGAGCATTTCGTGATAGATAAACTCATCTTTTTCCGTGGTTTGCACGATGTTGTCCAAAGCTAAAATTCTGCCCAACCCCCGGTTTTCAAAGATTTCGAGCTTTTGCAAAGAAGAATCTTTTTTATAAATGAGCTTATTTCTCAAGTACCCGGCCTTGACATCGGTATGAAGAGCCTCAGTAAACCATCTTTTGTTCATTTCTAAAGTATTCCCCTTTTTATTTCCATTACCTGTATTTTTTCCGGCATAAACCCTTTCTTAATAATAGGTATTGCTTTATGAGGGTCAATTGTTCCGCAGACAAATATATCAAGCGCGGCATATTTGTATTCCGGCCAGGTATGCACGCTTATATGGGATTCTTTAAGAATGCCTACTCCAGAAATCCCTCCTGAAGGAGTGAATTTGTGCAGGTTTATTTTTAGGAGAGTTGCTCCGCAGGCTTTGACTGATTCTTGAAGGATCTTCTTAATTTGGGGGAGAGAATTGAGGTATCGGGCTCTCCACACTTCTATAATGAGGTGGATGCCCGCATATTTTATATTCCCGTCAGTTCCGCAGAATTCTTTTTTGCCCATCCTCCCTGATTGTCCCTTTACTTCTTAGAGATAGAATAAATCCCTCCGGATTTTAATATTATTACATATATATATACAATTTTGGCCGGCTTTTCAAGAAAAATTTTATTTTTTTTTATATATGGTATAATAACCATTCTATGGATATTCTAAAAGGCGTTAATTTAGGCGGCTGGCTTCTTATGGAAGGGTATATTTTAGGAGGCAGAAATATACCCGAACACATTTTTAAACGCAGGTTCGTTAACCGTAATGGTAAAGGCGCGTTGTCTGATTTTGAGCGCCTTTTTCGGAAGAATTTTATAACTGAGAAGGATTTAGAGCGAATTTCTTTGTGGGGCGCTAATTGTGTAAGAGTGCCTTTTAATTACCGGCTTATTGAAGAAAAACCTTATAAATACAGCAAAAAGGGTATTCAAATACTGCGCCGCCTTTTATCCCGGGCAGGTAAGTATAATCTCAAAGTAATTCTTGATTTGCACGCCGGGCCGGGCGCTCAAAATGCTGATTGGCATTCCGATAGTTCAGGTAACGCCCTTTTATGGGAAAGAAAATCTTTTCAGGACCGCGCTTTCAGCCTCTGGCAGTTTTTAGCCGAAGAGTTTAAGGGCAATCCGGCAGTAGCCGGATTTGATTTATTGAATGAGCCGGTAGTAGAGAAAAAACAGGTTTCTTCTCTAATTAAGTTTTATAAAAAACTCATCAGGAAGATAAGGGAGGCTGATAGAGACCGCCTTCTCTTTGTTGAGGGGAACCTTTGGGCTCAGGAGATTGATTTCTTATCCGAGTTGTTGTCTGATAAAGTAAAAATAAGTATTCATACTTACCAGCCTTTGGATTTTACCTTTAATTTCAGGAGGTTTTACCATTATCCGGGGGGTGTATCCGGAGTTGAGTGGAGTAAATCTGTTTTGAAAAAAAGCCTTGAACACTATAAGAAATTTTCCGATAAGTATTCAACGGAACTTTTTGCCGGGGAATTCGGAGTAAATTACAGGAATGGGCATTTTGGAGAGCTGGCCTGGTTAGAGGATATCCTGTCTTTATTCAAAGAATGGAAGTTCAGCTGGACATATTGGACATATAAGGCTGTTTCCGGATCTGTTTTTCCTGACGGGATTATGCAGTACTTGGAAAACCCCGCCTGGGTAAAGAGAGAAGGCCCTGTTCCCGGCTGGGAGAATTACATTGAGATGTGGCCTAAGTTAAGCAAGGAAATAATAGCTTCATTAAGAACCGAAAACTTTTTCCCGGCTGAAGGAAGCCTGGAGGTGTTAAAGAAATATTTCAGCATGGATTAAATCTGAGTAATATTTGTTTTCTGCGTTATCCTGTGTGTATTCGCCTTCCTGTCTTTTGACGGAGGAATGTTTATTAATCAAGATAAGAGAAAGGATGTGAGATGAAAGTAGTTCCGGCTATTTTGACTGATGATAGGCAGGCTTTTAAGGATATGCTGGAGACAGCGGAAGCATTTGCCGAACATATCCAGGTGGATATTATGGACGGCAGGTTCGTTCCTTCTAAAAGCATAACTATTGAAGATTTAAAAGACATTAAGTGCCGCAGGTTTACTGAAGCCCATCTTATGGTTGAAGACCCATTGCTTTGGATTGATGCTTTTAAAGAAACCGGGGTTAAAAGAATAATCTTTCATTTTGAAATTGATAGAGATAAATCTGCTGTTATTTCCCGGATAAGAAAGGAAGGGTTAAGCGTAGGTATCGCGGTTAATCCCGATACTCCGATTTCGGAAATTTTCTCTCTATCAGATAAAACTGATATGGTCCTGTTTATGTCGGTCATCCCTGGATTTTACGGGGCGGAATTTATCCCTGAAGTTTTGAATAAAGCAAGAGAATTCAAAAAACTCCTTCCCGGAAAGCCCGTAGGTATAGACGGAGGGATTAAACCCGGCAATTTTCAGCAGGCTGTTTCTTCGGGGATTGATTTTATCTGTGTAGGCAGCGCGATCTTTAGGGCTGAGGATCCAGCTTCAGCTTATAAAAACCTTTCTTCCCTGTTGATAAAATAGAATATAATATGTCCCGTCTTATTTGTGATAAAACTGTCTTGCTTCATATCTGCTGTGCCGGATGTTCTACGGAATCTATCCGGCGCCTGTCTGAGGAAGGGTTTAAAGTAACCGGGTTTTTTTATAATCCCAATATTCATCCTGAAAAAGAGTATCAGAAAAGGAAGGAAGACTTAAATATTGTCAGAAAAGAATTTTCTGTTGATATCATTGAGGGGGCATATCATCCGGATAAGTGGGTTGAGTTTATAAAAGGACATGAAAATGACAGAGAAGGAGGCGAAAGGTGCGGCCTGTGTTTTGAAATGAGGCTTAAAGAGGCTTGCAGGGTAATGCTGGATAAAGGATTTGACTTTTTTACTACCACTTTAACTATTGGCCCTTATAAAAACAGCAGGCTGATAAATAATATAGGTAAAGAAATTGGCGGGGACAGGTTTTTGTCCAGGGATTTTAAGAAGAAAGACGGGTTTAAAAAATCAGTGATTTTTTCTAAAGAGTTAAGCTTGTACCGCCAAAGTTACTGCGGATGTGTGTATAGTATGAAGGCAAAGCGCAAAGAGCCAAGCGCAAAGGGCAAAGAGCAAATAACAAATAGCAAATAGCCAATGGCAAATAGCTAATATCAAATAGTATATAGCGTTTAGCGGATACCAATGCTGTGCCGAAAGGACTAAATAAACTCAAAAACAGTATAAGAGTAAAAGGATACTGAATGTTTTGAGTTTTGTATTTGTGATTTTGGATTTGTTTAGAGTTTAGGATTTAGGGTTTAGAGTTTTTTGCGAAGTATATGTATTAGTCAGGCCGTGGCTAATAGCTATTAGCTGAGGGTTGGTAGATACGGATTTCTTTTTTGTAAAATGCATAATCCTTATTATTCTTTTAATTCTTTTTTGCGGGATAAATTCGGAGAAAGGGCCCATAAACTGAGCTTGGACGCGGGGTTTTCCTGTCCTAATATAGATGGTTCCAAAAGCGGTAAGGGGTGTATCTTCTGTAATAACAGATCTTTCAGCCGCTTTGTTTCTAATCGGAGAATTCCTTTAAAAGAGCAGATAAGACAGTCGATGGAATATGCCTTTAAAAGGTTTAAAGCAAAAAAGTTTATCGCCTATTTTCAGAGCTTTACCAATACCTATGCCGGAGTTAGAGAGTTGGAAGAAAAATACTCGGTTATAAAATCCTTTCCTGAAATAGTGGGATTGTCTGTTTCTACCCGCCCGGACTGCGTTGACAAAGAAAAAATAAAACTTATTAAAACATTTACATCCGATTATATGGTCTGGATAGAATACGGCCTGCAGACGATTCATGACAAAAGTTTAAACTTTCTTAACCGCGGGCATAATTATGAAGATTTTCTTAAAGCTTTAAGTTTGACTGAGGGCCAGGGGGTATATATAGGTGTTCATCTTATACTCGGTATCTTAGGCGAGACAAAAGAGATGATGATGGAAACCGCCAGGAAAATTTCAAAACTTCCTTTGTCCGGGGTTAAATTTCACTGCCTGTATGTAGTTAAAGATACTTTGTTAGAGGATATGTATGATCAAGGCGGGGTTGAGCTCTTGTCCGAAGAGGAGTATGCGGATATTGTTTGCGGTTTCTTAGAACGAATACCTCCAAACTGGGCGGTGCTCAGGCTGGTTTCTGATGCTGACCGGGAATATTTGCGGGCTCCTTTATGGGTGAACCAAAAACAGAGAGTAGTTAACAGAATTAAACAGGAGTTGATGAAAAGAAGTTCGTATCAGGGCAGGTTGTTTAGAAGTAATTAAGGGGATGGATGGTAGGGACCGGGGCGCAATTTAAAGAATTTACGAAACAAATGGATTCAGGTATACGTTATATAAAAGGAATCGGGCCTAAAAGAGAAAAACTGCTTAACCGGCTGGGAATATTTTCTCTGCGTGACATTTTTTACTATTTTCCGGTGAGGTATGAAGACAGGAGAAATGTTTCCTTTATCTCGTCTTTGAAAGAGGGTGACAGCGCGCTTATAAAAGCTAAAGTTTCCGGGCTGTCTATCAGAAAGGGTTTTTACGGGCGGAAATCTTTAGTCGCGGCGGTGTTAAGCGATGATACAGGTTCCTTGAGAAGTATATGGTTTAACCAGCCTTATATAGGTAAATACCTTAAATCAGGGAATAGTTATTACTTTTACGGAAGAATCAGGAGGTATAAAAATAAACTTCAGATTGTCAGCCCCGAGTTTGAGGAATCTGTTTCTTCGGAAACCTTGCCTTTGTCGGGAATAATTCCCTGTTACGGTTTGACTCAGGGTATTACCCAGAACTCTTTGAGAAAAATGGTCAATTTCTGCCTCAAACATTATTCGTCTAAATTGGCCGACCCCATTCCTTTCAAAATACGGAAAGAATACGATTTTCCCAATATAGCAAAAGCTGTTCTTGATATGCATTTCCCCGGAGATTTCCCCCCTTTGTATGAGGCAAGAAAAAGGTTTATCTTTGAGGAGTTCTTTATGCTTCAGATACTTCTTTTCCGCAGAAAAGCCCAGTTTAGGCTGACAGCAAAAAAACCAGTTTCAATAGATTATAGTATTGTAAATAAGGTTAAGGAGAACTTCGGATATAATCTTACTCCGGCTCAGGAAAAAGCAGTGGAAGATATTCTTAAAGATTTATCTTCTTCTTTTAGGAGCGCGCGCCTTCTTCAGGGAGATGTAGGCTCAGGCAAAACAATCGTAGCTTCCATAGCCTGCTTCGCGGCAGTGAGCGGGGGAGGGCAGTGCGCTTTTATGGTGCCTACCGAAGTCCTGGCCTTTCAGCATAAAATGACCTTGAATAAATTAGCGGAGGGGATGGATATAAATATTGAGATGATTACTGCCAGTATAAGCGGTAAGAAACGGAAGGATATTTACCGGAGGTTGTCTGAAGGCTCAATCCATGTGATTATAGGCACTCACGCTTTGTTAAATGAGGATTTGAGATTCAGGAACTTAAAGTTGGCGGTCATTGATGAACAGCATAGGTTTGGTGTTTCTCAAAGAGCTGTGTTGGCGAGTAAAGGGACAGCTCTGGATGTTTTGGTTATGAGCGCTACTCCTATTCCCCGAAGCCTGGCTTTGACTCTTTACGGTGATTTAGAACTTACCTTTATTAAAGAGTATCCTAAAGATAGGAAAGTCCCTTTAACTGAGGTTGTAGGGAATAAAGGCCGGATGGGAGTATATGAGTTTGTTAAAAGAAAGGTAAAAGAAGGCCGGCAGGCTTATATCATTTACGCTTTGGTAGATGAGTCTGATGAAACAGGGCTCTATTCCGCGGTGCAGATGTACGGGGAATTAAAAAAATTGTTTAAAGATGAAAAATTGGGGCTTTTGCACGGCCGGCTGAATGTGGATGAGAAGCAGAAGGTCCTGGATGATTTCAGGAATAAAAAGATTGATATTTTGGTTTCCACTCTGGTTGTTGAAGTAGGTGTAGATGTCCCCAATGCCGCGGTTATGGTAGTTGAAAATCCTGAACGTTTCGGGTTAGCCCAACTGCATCAGCTGAGGGGAAGGATTATGCGGTCCAGCCTACAGCCTTTTTTCTTTATGGTTGTTTCGGGAAATATTTCTTCAGAGTCAAGAGAGAGGTTAAAAATTCTTGAATCAACAAATGACGGGTTCAGGATTGCCGAGGAAGACCTGAGAGTAAGAGGCCCTGGAGATTTGTTCGGCACCGTTCAGGCGGGATACCTGCCTAAACGGATTGCTTCCGTTCAGGAAGATGCTGAAATGCTTCAGGAAGCGAGAAAATCCGCTTTTCAGATTATTAAAAAAGACCCTGAGTTGAAATTAAGAGAACACCAAATCCTTTTGGAAAATATTGAAACCCTGATGAAAAAATCAATGGTTTGGCAGGCAAGCTGACGCTTGAATAATAGAGGACAGAGGTCAGAAGGAGATTAACCGGGAAAATGCTGTTGGAAGAGCCATTTATCCATAACACCCGGTAAATCAAAGGATTATGTTGAATAGAAATTGCACTAAAAAGCACTCAGCATTTCTTCCTTAGGTAATCCCGGCCTTTCCATATTTTCCGGTGGAAAATATGGAAAGGCCGGCCCTATACCCTTGCGGGCACAGACGGGCAAATAATGCTAACCGCATTATTTGGGTTAAGAGGGGCGGAACAGTAATCAGGGCTTTTATTTTTATGTTTTTGTTATATAATCGATATGGCAAAAAGAACCGTATAATTGCTAAATATACGAATGGGGGGCAGGTTTCAAGATTTGATAAATGGTTAAATTGCTAAATAAAAACAGCAAACGGCGAATGCTCTTTATAATTTAAGATTTCAGATTTAATATTGATTCAAGTTCAAATAATTTTAAATTTGCAATCTGAAATATGAAATTGTATGTGATGTGGCAAACAGCAAATAGCCAAGAGCTAAGAGCAAATAAAGCAAATAAAATGCGCAGGCCTGACTTCTCTTGATTTTGGATTTTGAAAGAAACAATAACCAAGAAACAATAACCAAATAAATTTCAAGTTCCAATGCCCAGAATTCAAACTTGTTTTATGCTTGGTATTTGATTATTGGTTGTTGTTTGTATCTTGCCTGTGCCCGTAAGGGTATCCCTTGGTTATCGGGTATTAAAAAATAGCAGGAGGTAAATGATGAAGAAAACAATACCTGTCTTCTGTTGTCTGTCTATCTGTTTTCTGTTATCTGTCTTCTGTCAATGCGCGGGCCTGGCCCCTGTTGCTTACGCGAATGGTTTGGCTGTTTCCAATGTTACTTTGACCGGGCAGGATACCGCTAACGAAACCATAAAAGTCCAGTTTGATATTACCTGGAATAATTCCTGGAAGGGTTCAATTAACAACGACGCGGCCTGGGTGTTTGTGAAGTATTCAACAGATTCCGGCTCAACCTGGCATCACGCTACCCTTTTAACTACTGATACCGCTGACCACGATACAAACCCTTCGGGATACTCTCAGGGAACAGGGACAGGCATTGATATAATTGTTCCCGATGACAATACCACTTCTGCCGGCGGAGGATACGGATGTTTTATCCAGAGGTCAACCACAGGGGGAGGCACGCTCAGCGTAACTGGTGTCCAGTTAGTCTGGGATTGGGGACAAGACGGATTGTCCGCGACCGATACCGCCAGAATAAAAGTTTTCGGGATTGAGATGGTTTATGTCCCGGAGGGGAGTTTCTATATAGGCGACGGAAACGGAATAGATGAGAGTACTTCTGCTTTTCATGAAAACGGGGCGGATAATACCGCTGTTCAGATTACCACCGCCAGCAAAGATATTACCTGTGATACAAATATTTACGATGATATAGATACTACGCCTATTGGCGTTGACGGGGATAACGGGATTACCGGAAATACCAGCTGGCCTAATGGATACCCTGCTTTCTACATAATGAAATATGAAATATCCCAGGGCCAGTATCGGGACTTTTTGAATACCTTGACCTCAACCCAGAAATCTACCCGCACAGTCACTATGACATCGACAAAATATGTAATGACGAATGCTGACACCGTATCTTATAGAAACGGCCTTTATACTCCTGACGGTTCTACGATTGTCTGTGATTTTGACGATGACGGGACAGGCGATGAGACAACAGACGGAGAATGGATAGCAATGAATTACTTAAGCTGGATGGATTTGGCGGCTTTCGCTGACTGGGCGGCATTAAGGCCTATGACTGAGCTTGAGTTTGAGAAAGCCTGCCGGGGCACAAACAGCGCGGTTTATGGAGAATACGCCTGGGGGACAACAGATATTACCGAAGCTAATACTTTAAGCGGTTCAGGGACATCAACTGAAGGGGTAACTGAGAACGGCAACGGCTTGTGTAATTATTACAGCAGTTCCTATAATCCCAACGGGCCGTTAAGAGCCGGGTTCGCGGCAGAGTCAGCCACAAACCGGGTTCAGGCTGGAGCGGGGTATTACGGGATAATGGAGTTCTCGGGGAATAATTGGGAGAGGGCGGTTACAATAGGAAATTCTACCGGCAGGAATTTCTTAGGGACGAATGGGAACGGCGAACTGTCTACAAACGGTAATGCTGATATATCTGACTGGCCGGGGTACAGTTCAGGCGAAGTTACCGGAGCTTCAGGCTCCGGGTTTCGGGGCGGGTCGTGGCTTATCTCCGCTCTCTACGCGCGGGTATCTCGCCGCAGCGATGCCGCTAGCGCTCACACCGGTCGTTCCCGCTACTTTGGCGGGCGCGTTTGTCGGCAGGGCTTCTAAGTAACACTTTGTTCTTTTAATGAGCGCGAATGTTAAAGACGCTAATTTACGCGAATGTGAGATGAAGAAAATTTATCAGAAAAATCTATTATATAAGGATTTAGCTTATAAGGTATAGTAGGTTGTTTTTATAGTGTTTATAACGAACTCGGTCAGGGTTATAAAGAATCTATTTATCATAAGGCATTATCAATCGAATTTAAGAGTAATAAGATTAATTTCACAGAAGAAAAACAAATACCAATAACTTATCGCGATAGAAAAGTTGGAATATATGTCCCGGATTTTATAGTGGATGAGAAGATAATTATTGAGCTAAAAGCAGTAGATAATATGCCAAGGCTATACGAAACTCAGCTTTATTATTATCTAAAGGGCACAGATTATAAATTAGGCTATATTGTTAATTTTGGTTCTGAGAAATTAGATATACGCCGAAGAGCATATGATACAGCAGGTAGCAAAATAAGGGGTCAGGCATCGAAATTGGGAATAGGCCGGTTCCTTAAATAGACAACAGAGAATTCCGTAAAGTCGTTTTGCTCCCATGGGGCAAGCAGATAGGCAGAAAACTAAGAAATGGCTTCTTATGAAAATAACTGCCGGAGAGCTTAAATCAAGAGAGATATTTACCTTAAAGCATTTAAGGCTTGTTGAGTCCCGGATAAGAGAGGTTTTGTCCGGCCTTCTTTCTGATGAAGTCCGGGGGAAAGATGTCTTAGATCTCTTTGCCGGGGCAGGGTCTTTGGGGATAGAGGCTCTTTCCTGGGGCGCCGGTAAATCCTGGTTTGTTGATAGGGATAAACGGCAGGTTTTTCTTGTGCGTAAGAATTTGTCAGGATTGGGGCTTTTATCTAAGGCAGAGGTGTATTCCAAAGATGCTTTTTCAGCCGTGGAGTATTTTCAGCGGACAGGGAAGAAATTCAGCCTGATTTTTCTTGATCCTCCGTATAATCAGGGCCAGTTGACAAAGTCCTTGAAAACCCTTAGCGCCTATGATATATTAGAGCCTTCTGGATTCATAGTTTCTCTGGGTTTTTATAAGGAAGACGCGGAATGTGAAAACCTTCCTTGCGTTTTTGACCGTAAGTACGGCGACAGAAGAGTAAAAATGTTTAAAAAATCGGCCGTAAAGAAGTGATACAGCTTTGTTAAAAATTTATGCCGCAATAACCAAGATATACTTTAATACTTTCATGCCCTTACGGGCACAGGCGGGTACAGGCAAAAGACAATAACCAAGCAATTATCAATAGCCAAATTCAAATAACCAAACAAAGATCAAGAAGCCATTTCCTACATTAATAATGATATTTGGTGATTGGTTATTGCAGACTGAATATTGTTTGTGTCTTGTCTCTTGGTGATTGTATCTTGTTTTATTATTGGCGGTTTAATCAATGAGACTTAGACTTTTTCGAAGAAAAAGTCTATAGCCGAATTGATCCTGAGCGACCGAAGGGAGTCGAAGGATCTATGGTTTAATTCCCCGCAGCTTGCTGCGTTTCCTTTTT
>Ga0164318_10001971_pt1 | contig 18760 bp, 14 predicted proteins | sample GuaBasSedimGuay9_FD_113734 | JGI IMG/M metagenome (GOLD analysis project Ga0164318, IMG submission 113734) | Subseafloor sediment microbial communities from Guaymas Basin, Gulf of California, Mexico - Guay9, Core 4571-4, 0-3 cm | ecosystem: Environmental > Aquatic > Marine > Hydrothermal vents... | reverse complement strand
TGAACAGCTCACCTTTAAGGCAGTTTTCTGCCAGCTGATCTTTTCTTTTTCTTTCCATTCTCTACCGCATTAATATTATCGCTACTTTATTTGTTTGCTTTCATTCTTTGATGAATTAATATATTTCATCTCGGGGAATAAAACATTTTCTAATCAATGATTTAGACACAACACGCGTAAATTTGCAAGAATTAATAAGTTCCCATGATTTTGAATTTTCAAAATATAGGATTTCTACTTTTTTACCCATTTCCTGCAATTTTTTAACAAGCGGAACAAAATCTCCATCACTACTAACTAATATGCCATCATCATAAACATTCTCATAAGCATCACTCAACATATCCACTGCAATTGCAATATCATCGCCCTTAATTGTACCTTTTGATTGTTGGATGAATATATTAGGATTAATCAGGCGATATTTGGTTTTGCAAAGAATAACTGTAATGCAATTGCTTCTCAAACGAGCGAAAAATCTCTGTTGCTGTTGGTAAACTTCAGGATTTCGTTGCTGTTTTAAGGGGGAACTGTAATAATTAATTCCAATCAGTTCTCGATTTTTAGTTCTTAATATCAAACCTAATTTTGAAAAGTTAAATTGAAATTCCCGATATTTTTTACCCATTCCTTTTAATCCATGATAGAAATTTGGTCCATCTATGTAAATTTTAACTTTAGGCTTCTTACTGGGTGTATCTTTAATCGCTCCCGTTTGCCTTTGCATATTTCTAATTTGATTTTTAGAACTTAAAAAAATTTGTTATGAAATTAATTTCCAACATTCTCCCATAAAAAGTGAATTCTTATGATTTAGGAATATTTAGGAATAAATTATTAACATCATTTAAAATAATAATAATATGGCGAACCGCGAACCGCGAGCGTTACATTTTCCTTATCTTAAAACCACGTTACTGAGTTTTGGAAATTTCAGCATTAATATCGCACTTAGTGTCTACGCTATTTATGTTCCTCTTTTTGTGCGGCGTAATTTTTTAGCTTATTATCCTAACAGCGCTCTGGTAAATTCTATAGTGGGAATTGTCATGGTCTTGGATAATGTCATTGCACTTTTCGTGCAACCGGCTATTGGTTCGCTGTCTGACAGAATATGGTTAAAAAATTTAGGAAGGCGTATGCCATTTATCATTGTTGGAATCCCGTTAGCAGCCTTTTTCTTTGGCTTAATCGGCACGTTCGAGGAAACTTTGATTTGGCTTTTAATTTCCATAACTTTTTTTAATATATCGGTTGCCATCTATAAATCTCCAGTTTTATCCTTAATTCCAGACTTACTCCCCCCCAGTTATCGCTCAGAAGGATCTGGGGTACTTTCTGTTGTAGGAGGTTTAGCCAGTATTTTGGGGCTTTTTTTATCGGCATACTTGTATAATATTAGCCATCCATTAGCTTTCTGGGCGATTGGAGCCATTATGATGATCTGCTTGCTTATTCTACTCTTTTCTGTAAGGGAAGATCCGAATAAATATGTGGTGTCCAAAGAATCACCTGAAGGATGGGCGAATATTCTGTCCAATTTGCGTCATGAGAAAAATTCAGCCCTTATTTTTGCATTGGTGGCTGTTTTTCTCAATCAATGCGGATATCAAGTAGCAGAATCGTTCCTAAGCACATATACAACTACAGTATTAAAATTTTCAGAAACCAACGCCAATTATGTTTTAGGAACCTTAGGATTATTCGGTATTATTTCCGCCATACCAGCTGGATTATTAGGTAGAAAATTAGGTGCCCGTGATGCAGCCCTGATAGGTCTGATTCTTTTTGGATTAACAATAATTCCGATGGCTTATTTCAGCTTAGTATCACCTGATGTAGTTGCCAAAGTATTCCAATTGAATCAATTCCACATCGAAGCACAATTTTTCTTGATCTTAATTTGGGTCTTAGTTTTGGGATTTAGCTTAACTGTGATATCAATTAACTTACTTGTAGTCGTTTGGGATATGGCTTCGGAAAAAAAAATTGCAACTTTCACCGGCTACTATTACCTATTTGCCCACTCAGCAGCCATTCTCAGCCCCATGATGGCCGGAGTCATATTTGACATTATTGAATCTCTGTTTAATATTGAAGGTTTACAAGGTTTGTTCTGCTATGTAGGTATAATGTATGTTGGTGCAATATTCGCCTTATTAAGGGTTCGTAAAATTCAAATTGAGAGGGAACTCGGGCTTACGGAGGAAGAATTGACAATTTTACGTAGAAGGGCAAAAAAGAGAGCCACTTTACTCTTACCTTTGATATTATTTGGATTTGGAGCGCGTGAAAATCCAATTAAAGAAAAACGGAAAGAACAACGACAGGATTTAAAAATATTTGAAAAAGGCTTTCGGGAATTTCTCAAAGATGGAGATCTAAGCAAAAAAGAATATCGTGAAGCTATAAAAGCGTTAAAAAAGGAACATCAAAAGGAATTAAAATCCTTGAAACGAGAATTAGCCCATGAAGAAGTGGTGGAAGAGATTGCCAAAACCGAATTACGGCGCGATTTTCGCTTATTTAAAGAAAAATTTCAAGAATTCATGAAAGACGGTGATTTAAGTAAAGCAGAACTTAATCGTGCCATTCATATGCTAAAACAAGAACAGAAAAGAGAACTCCAAGAATTAAAGGAAAAATTAATTTCTCGACGCCAAGATCGATTAAGAAAAGATCTCACCGAATAGGGTATTTTTGTGCTTTTTATTATTTCTGTAAAAAATCGTGAATTTTCGTAGCTTGTTTTGCCAACCATTCTTGAATTTCGGGAGTATCCATATATTTTTCAATTTGGTTTTGTAAATCTAAATCATCAGTTTCAGAAATCTCTTCGCATATCTCATCTAAAACCGAATTATAGAGATAACTCCAAACTTGCAGCCGGATTTCTTCTTCCACAGATGAGCCTGAAGATAATATCTCGTCCCAAAACACCAAGGTAAGATCTAACTGATCGAGTGGGATGGTTGATAAATCAATTTCCATTGATCTCTAATCACCAATTGCTTTTGAAATTCAAAAATCTTTTCGGCGAAATTTCTTAGGCAATCCATTCTTTAAAACCATACCTATGCAGAATTACTATTTTTTAATCTGGATTTTTGCGGTGATGATATGACAATATATTGGGCACCATTTCTGCATGCTTATCAACCCCCTTGGCAAGATGTGGGTGTGTTAAAAGAAATTTATACTGAATGTTACGATCCACTTCTTAGTATGTTAGAACGACATGAAAATGCCAAGATTACGCTTAACATTCAAGGTTGCTTGATAGATTTGTTAAATGGTTTGGATCTAAAGAATGTACGACAGCGGTTGACTCATCTAATGCAGATTGATCGAATAAATTTAGTCGGTTCTGCAAAATATCACCCAATTCTTCCTATTATTCCCGAAAAAGAAGCCGTTCGCCAAATATCTATGAATTCTAAAGCAATTAAGGCAAGTTTTGACGGTAATTGGAGCCCAACAGGTTTTTTTCCCCCAGAAATGGCAGTGTCACCTATAATTGTCGAACTTGTATCAGAACTCGGGTTTAAATGGATAATCATGGATGGTATTGCCCATACTGGACCATGGCCTCAAAATTTTATTCAAACCCAAAAATATTCTCGAGAGGATGGTCCTGAAAAAGAAATTTGCACTTTTTTTAGAGATACTATTCTTTCAAATATGATCTCCTTTAAAACGATTGATGCAAATGGTTTTATTAAACATCTATACTCAATGTTTCCAGATTATAAAGATCACGATTATTACCTTATAACGGCACAGGATGCCGAGACGTTCGGCCACCACCACAAATATTACGAAACGAGTTTCCTTGGAAAAGTATTTTCTTTGCTTGAAGATCAAGATAATATCAAAATTATCTTTATTTCAGAACTTTGTAAACTCTTTCCTAAGCGAGTTCAACCAAAAAATGCAATTCGAGCATCTACTTGGAGCACGGAAGCTGCGGATTTAGCTTCAAATGTTCCATACCCTCTATGGGTTCATCCGCTTAATCCAGTACATAAATACCAATATCGCTTACTTAAAGCACTTTACAAACTAATGGATCTGCTTGATTATTATATGCCTGATTATCAAGAACTTACTAACTTCATTCATTATTATAAAACCGCTCGCTATTTTTTTGATCAATCATTGCATTCATGTTGGCTTTGGTGGGCTTCTATGAGGCCAATGTGGAGCCCAAACTTGATTTATAAAGGATTAGATTTGGTGTGGAAAGCATCTTTAAACGCCCAATTGGCCCTCATTAACGCAAAAATCGGAACGGGAGACGAATTTTACAGCATTATCATTGACAACGGTGAAAGAATTATGGAAGAAATGATTGAACAAGAACTGGCGGGTCAGCATGTGCGCACTTTTGGAGATATTTCTACAATTTAATTAATATTTTTAAGGATATATTTTAAGATATAATTGGTGATATTATAAAATGCATAGATTAGTTGAAGCACTTGCACAAGCATATGTAGGCGAAAGCCAAGCCAGAATGAGATACACCGAATTTGCTAAAATTGCAAAAAAGGAAGGATATGAACAAATTGGAAATATATTTCTTGAAACCGCTGATCATGAGAAAACACACGGAAAGAATTTTTACCGCATGTTGCACAAAGTTTTCAAGAAACTGAATATTCAAGAGGAAATGCTTGAATTAGATAATGTCGCAGTACCTGTTGTTCGTGGTTCACTGGCCGAAAATCTCAAAGCATCTATTGCTGGAGAACACCATGAAAACACGGATCTCTATCCAAAAATTGCAAAAATAGCAGAAGAAGAAGGATTTTCAGAATTAGCAGTTCAAATTCGCGCTATTGCCAAAGCGGAGGAACATCATGAAAAACGCTATCGAATGTTGTTGGAGCAAATAGAAAAGGCAAGTTTCTTTAAAAAAGATGGAAAAGTATGGTGGCTTTGCTTGGAATGTGGCTATTGGCATTATGGAGAAGAACCGCCAGAGGTTTGCCCTTCTTGCTTGCATCCCAAGTCGTTTTTTAAAAAGATAGATGAAAATTACTAATTTTCTTTTTTTGAATTTTTTCGCTATTCTTTTTTGCTTTGCTTTATCTTTTCCAAATTTCTCTTCTCTAACAATTCTCGTCATAAATGGGAAGTAAAAACAATTCAGAAGAACTTGATAAAGGTATGCAAAAAAAGAATGAAAAAAAAAACTACGCTGAGACAGTTAAAGCAATAGTTGCTTCATAGCCTGCAGTAGTTCGGATTTTCAAGTAAATTGGCTCACTTTGAGTCAAAGTAATGCTGTAAACACTTGGATCAATATTCAAATAGAATAATTGAATGGTTGTATCACCCGCTTCACCACCCACTAAGGTGAACCCAGTCATAGGATTATTATCTTCATCCCGTAAATCGATTCCATTAACTGCAGTCAAATTCAAGTATTGATAATCATCTGGCTGATTTCCAGTCAGTGAATACATAATACTATCAATTTCCACACTCTGCTCATTTTCTACTTGGATGACCAAATGAATTAAACTATCAGCCACCGAGGCGTATGTTTCATCGATTTGATGGGGATAGATTTGACCAGGTGGAACAATTCTGAAAACATTTTCCAAAGTAGGCAAAATTGCATCTACAGTTGACACACTAAAGCCACTCACATCTTCCCCAATATCCACGCGCACTAGAAGAGAATCAGTTAGATTCACTTTGAAGGAAGAAATCGGAAATTCTAGAACAGCAATTTCATCGGGACGGAGTGAAAGACTACCTTCTCGAACCATCGTTTCGTTTAACGCTACTACTTCTGTGCCATTAACAGTGATGTGATCCAGTGTAATGTTGTCAAATCCGATATTTTTCACGGTTAACCTTATAGTTTCATTTGTGAATGCGAAACTTTGTGCGTTAGTACCGTTGATGATTGCGACCTTTGGAGTGAAACTCCGAGGCACGAATAAAGCACTGTTTCGGGTAACCCGCTGACCATCAATGGAAGCAGTCATCGCCACCAGTTTCGGTTCATTCAACACCACATTTGATAATTGAGCACGAATCTTGCGAGTCTCACCAGGCTGCACAAAAAGAAGGTTGTAATTATCTCCTTCTAGTGGATTCACATAGTTTCCTTCAGCATTTTTAATATCATAGAGACTGAGAGTTTCATCTGGAGTGATGATATTTTGTAATGCGAAAAGTTCATCGCCAGTATTCTCGATTTCTAAATAAAGTGTGCCGTTATCCAACAAGTACGAATCGGTATTATAATTTACATAGACATCCTTCGAATTAGTACTTTGGATTGTTGTATATGTGCCTTGATCAAATTGATAGCTGGCTTCTGGTTGATCAGATAATAATTTCGGATTAAAACTCAGAGCATAGCCTTGTATAGATTGTGAAATAATACTTTCAACTGAAGGTCCACGTATTGTGGCAATCTTAACAATCGCATCTTGATTATAATCGGTAGCAATGGGTAAATCTAAACCAGTTAACTCAATATCTTCTGATGAATTGGGGCTTATCAATAATTTTCGACCCAATTTTGTTTCAAGATCAGTTTGGTTATAGGTTTCTCCTGCAATGGAGATATAATCAACTTTCAAAGGAAGTTCTCCCGTGTTTTCCAATGTTAAGTATGCTGTAAAATCTGTTCCTGTTGATTCGAAATAGGATTGACTTTTATCTACGGAGATCGCTGCAGATTTTGGTGAAACTACGGTTGTGGATAAGCTTTCGTTGGAAAACGAATAATCAGAATTTTCGACCACTTGCATTTCTGCATTAAGGTGATATCCATCGTTTAATCCTAATTGCTCCGGTCGATTGATTTCGGTAGCATCAAACCATACAAACCGAGAATCGCCAGGTACAAAATTTTGATCTCCGTCTTCTACTGTGAAGTTTACCCCATATTCATTCACATTATCACTAATGCTTAAGGTTTTAAGTTGTAACTCAGTTGTTCCAGTATTTTTTACAACCGCATAACCCAACCCATTAGTATCAATATATGTATCAGAAATTGCAAAGGAAGAATCTAAAGCTGCATAATCTACTTTAAACACCTTTACCAAACGGTTAATCGAATAATAGGCTGGATCAAAATACTGTAATTGATAATTTCCATTAACGGTATCATAATCTGTCCACGAATTTCCATAACTATCAGTTCTGCCAGGTTGGGAATCGGTTCCTTCTAACGCTGAAACCAAATACCGGGACGTTTGGGGTGAATTTTCGGATAATTGAGATGAAGATACAATTTCGTCTGCAAACATCAATTTTACTAAGGTGGTTTGGAACCAACTTTCGTAATAAGATCCATCAGAATTGTTTACATAATAATCTTCATTAAAGACAGTATCTACACTTCCATCTCCACCATACCAATTATCTTTAGGAATATTATTCAATTTTTCATAAAATTTGGTATTATCATTGCAAATCCGCAACATCCAGGGCCATTTACCTTCATCACCGCCTAAACCACTGACTAAGTGGCCGAAATAAACCATCACGTAATCGGCATGGAGTGCTCGAAAAACTTCAGCACTGAATCTTTCATTTGTTTGCATGAAAGCCATTCCCGTTAAACCTATGCGGGTTTGATTCCACGTTCCGTTATCATTAACTGTAGTTACGTTACCAATTGCAGTGGTCCAATATCCATAGTCCCACCAAGACACGACTACAGTACTACTGTCTAAATTATACTTCATCCAAGTGAAAGTTTCTTCCCAATCGTGGAAGGCTCCACCTGGAGTCAATTCAGAATATCCAAGTTGGTCTGCCGACATATCAATGGCGTGATTTGCCTGCACAAACAGAAGAATTCCAATCATGAAATAAACAACTATACCTTCAGATTTTCCTAAAGTACGTTTCAGTTGACGTTTACGGCGTCGACTAATGGTTGGTTGATCTTTCATTAAAGTTCCGAAGAATTTGAGAATATTTGATAGAGCATAACCACCAATCAAAGCGGCCGCTGGTGCAAACAAAAGAATAATACGAACCATACTTCCAGTGAAGTAGAACAAACTCAACACAAAAATAACCATCAAAATATCTTCGACATTCCCTCGACGGATAGCAAAATAAATGCCTGGAATAACGAGCAACACTGGAATTAAAGCATTAAAATAAAATACACTCCATGGACTGGGAGAATGCTCTCCAACTGATGCCACTAAATGAATCTGCTCACGAATATTGGGATTGATGATTGACTGTAAACGAGCACCCAAATTGAAGGGCAACCAGCTAGGATTGATCCATAAAATAATAACCGCTGCTGCAGAAATCGGGATAATTGCCCATTTTATACCAGTTAAGATGCGTTTATATCGTTCAGTTCCGCGCAATGTATACAGAAAATGATATAGTATCAAGAAGACCATAAATAGCAGCGAAATCACATATTCTGTTTCTGTAAAAGCTTTCGCCCAAGTAAATTTAGGCTCTAAGGTCGCGATTAGAAATCCAATACCGATTGTAGCAGTATATGCCATAAAGGATTTACTGTTGTATTTATCGGTTAAAATAAGAATTCCAACAATAAGAGGAAGCAGCAAAAAGCCATACGTTAAGCCTCCCCAACTTAGAGAAAGGTATCCTAAACCTAATCCCGCCAAAATCCCGTCTGAAAGTTTACCATATTTGGTAGCTCGAATGAAGAATAAGAACTCGAGTAAAATGGCAAACACACCGATTGTTTCATTGTCATAAAATCCAGCCACCGTCCGCTGCATAAATCCAGGTGAAAATGCTAAAAAGAAAGCTGCTAACAATCCAGCACGACGATCTAACACTTCCTTGCCTAAATAATACATTATAATGCAAGTTATACCTCCCATGACTGCCGGAAAATAGTAAGCTACTTGAAATAATGTAACATTAAAGCCTAAGGCAGTAAGCAGCTTGTAAACTAAAGCATTGGTCACCAACAAGCCGGGTCGTAGATTGAATCGATCCACGCCCTCGGGGTACCAAAATTTGTAGTCATGAAAATGCAACCAATCAAAAAGACCCATTTCAAGTAACTTCTTTGTGCTATCAAATTGATACCATGGATCGAAGGCTTTTATCAAGAAAGTTCCTTGGACAACAGGCGATAAACGGACAATGACGGCCAAGATGAATATAATAAGCATCGAGATATAGAAGAATGGGGCATCCTTTTCGACTTTCATGGATGTTTTAATCCGGTCTCCCATATCCGAAAACCAAGTTTTTACTTTATTAGCCATATTAATAACCCTTTTAACATGTAGAAAGGTGTATCATGTCACGATAAACTAGGGAGAACAAGGAATGTTTAATAAAAAATATTGTAGTTCAATTGTGCAAAGAATGGTAAAAAAGGAGGAGTTAAATAGAGATGATTATGGAACTTATTTTAAATAGATATGCCCCAAAATTTCTTTAATCTGGAAGCATTCCCAGCCAAGATTCTCCTTCTTGTAATTTAAATGGCTGATCAAGGGGGAGACGGGTATCTTTTCCAGTTACATCCCGATAAATCAAATTATGCACGGATTCTTCGGGAATATAACTTAATATTACAGTGATTTTAACCTCATGGGACAGTTTATTGTAATCGATCATGAAAGAGACATACGGGAAGAAGACGGGAATTCGGAGTTCATCTTCTTCGGCATAAACCTTGGGCGAAATTATCAAGGTTTTATCCAAACGGTTGTAAAATATACCAGAAAGTGCATTTAAGGCACCCCAAATTACTGGACGAGTCATATAGGAAAAACCACTACGCCCATAGAGATTCATATCCCATGGAAATCCTTCAAAAAAGCCCTTATCATAAATCATTTTAATGATATGTAAACCCGCTTCAACTCTTCCCAAATATATCGCTTCAAGAGCTTGGTAGGAAATAGATTGCCACACATAATTCCCTTGGTAATTTTCCCCTTGAAGATGGCCATAAACGACTTCAATACCGCGAATATTTGCTTCAAGATAAGGTACTGGCATTGTTGGCAGCTTTTTGAAATATGAATATTTGTGAGAATCCACCAAGGTTTCAGATTGAATTCGGCTGGTTCTCAAACTTCGCTCATATTTCAACAGCGGTTTTAAACCTGTATACCTAGAAAACCAATCTCCGGCCAATGCTCCGGTAAAAATGGTGTCTTTTTCCAGCGATGTTTGAAAATATCCCTTCTCATTCCATAATTCCGATTCAATCTTGTTTAACACTTTAAAATATTGTTCATAGAGTTTTTTAGCGGTTGCTTGATGGGTATCCAAATTGTCAGAGTCGATTTTTTGCATTTTCAGTGAAAGTTGATAAAGCATCTGTAAACAGCTCAAATGTAGTGTCGCAGAATAGATAAAACCCTTTCCAAAATCCATTACATCATAGGTGGTTATCCCTTCAGGAATGTTATTCACGGACACTCGCTGAAGATACTCCCACATGGAAATGAATGCCTCCCAATTTTCACGAAGAAACTGTTCTTGTCCTTCAACAAGAATATAGCGCCCCATCTGTAGAATTTGGCTTATAGTCAAATCTACCCACTCCTCTTTCCCCTTATTTATCCATTTTATGGGTTTTCCATATGGTACTTCGGCTGTTCCTAATGCAATATCACAGTTTCCATTTCCATGCGGGATTCGGCCATTTTCCAGTAAATCCAAAAACGTCTGCATCTCTGAAAGATTTAAGGTGGGATAGAATATCGATAAGAAGATGTGGCTGGACAGACGTTGATCGTTTGTTCCAGTCAATCCACCAAATGGCCAGTCCCATGGGACTCCTTCTATGGTAAAGAATTTTCCCTCTTTAGTCAAAACGGAATTGTTTATCAAAACATCCAAGGAATTCAAGAGATAATTTTGCATCCAAGTCGGAATATTTGAATCTGCCAAGATATATTCCAATCCCAATGAATCCATATAAAGACGGTCGCGTTCTTCTGTCAAATAAAGCATAAGTTCCTCAGGTGTTTGGAAATGATTCAAGAAATAATGCCCGTAGTTGATACCCCAATGCTTATTTAGTAATTTCCGAATACGTTGTTTTTTTTCAATTACATGGTCGGGCATCCACCAAACAACATAAAAATCAATTAAAATATTTGATTCTGGTTCAATCATGAGTTTGGCAGCAATTGCTCCACTTTGTCCCTTTGGATCAAGGGATTTTTCTAAAGTTCCGTCTACTGAAAATTGTTCTAAAACCGAAGCACGTTCGGAACTTTCATCCCACTGAATACATTTGGTTATGTATAATTTGGATTGAGTTCTAATATCTGGAGTATGGCAATAAACATAATAATTTCCCACCACACGCCTTAGTGGGTCTATTTTAGAGGGATTCAATCTTGTTGCGTATTTCAAACCTGAACCAAAACTTTCTTCAAAGATCTCAATGAAATTGTTTTTAGTATTATTATATTTCACCGGTCCATCAAAAGGGACCAATATTTTCGAACCTCCACTTCCACCCCGACCGAGGATATTTTGAAAGCTAAACATAAGTGAAGTAAAAATTGGTTCATAAGTCGGATTGCTGATTTTAAAGCGAAACATGGCTACAGGAAGGCTTGAATCTTTTGGATTATAAGGAATCAATGGGGAAAATCCTGTCATCTCCACTTTTAAAGGAATGGCACTATCTCCGAAATTCAATCTAAAACGCGGAATCTTTCCTTCAAATAGCGTGTGCTCCACGGCATCAATGTTCTTATATTCGGATTTATAAGGCTCATGTTCATATGATTTTCTAAGAATACGAGTTGCCATGAATTCATCTTTTTTCATCCACAAAGCAAAGAAGGTACCTTTTGTTTCTTTTACCGGTTGAAACCAATTGTGGTTAGTTTGCCAGTGACCAAAACCACCATCAGTAAATATTCTAAAACACCCCGTGCCAATACCTCCCAGTGGAAATCCTTTGGAAGTGCAATAGTCCGCATACAAATTAGTATCTGGGTCATAATTAGCTCGAAAATGGGGTTGATTGGGATCAAAAGCAAGATTTTTCGCATCGGAGTTATGTGATTCCATAGATATTAGATAATTCGTTTGGAGTATTTTAAGGATTTTGCAAAAATTAGGGGAAAATGGATCAATACTAATTGATCAAAATTATCAAAAAAAAATAAGGCATCAAACCTATATGTTAAAAGTGTTTGATCCACAGTTAGAACAGAATCTTGCATCGATAGGATTTTCCGAACCACATAATGAGCAAACTTTAGTCTTGATTTCAGTCGGTTGGGGTCGATAGGTTGAAGTTGAAGAATCGCTTGATGGTGGTGTAGTATAGCCAGATTCCCCATCAGGTCGGCCGTAAAGATTGCTCGGATCTGATTGACCATAGCCATCATAAGATGAAAAACCGGGTTCTTGACCTCCAAAAGTGTTTCCTGGGGGATTATTTGATCTAACAATCAAATAAACAATACCACCAATGCAAAATCCGCAACAACATGTGAGCAAAACATATCCAGTTGGGTCTATTCCCCGTGATTTAGCATCATTAGCTATAATAAATGCCACAGCAATATTAATAATTAAGCTAATGATTATCGATGGGAGGCTGAAATCAAAATCTATACCATATTGAAAAAGCATAATTCTAATATTTGGACCCAAATATTTAAAGTTAGCTTGGGATTTTTAAATCTTGGTATTCCTTTAAAAAAGGAGTTAGAAGAGCGAGTAAATTGAATATAAAAGAACAATCCATTTTAAAAAAAGAAGCAGCATGGATTTCCTTTTTTTCACACCACCCTCCATGTGGTCATTTTCAAGAACACACATTTAGGCTAGGAAAAAGACATTTTTGCATCGGGTGCTACATCGGATATCCTTCCGGTATTCTGAGTATAATTATTACCAGTTTGTGGGTCAGAAGGCAAAATGTGAATATTTCCTTGCTTTTTTATGCAGCATTGGTGGGATTTATAATATCTTTTCTTCCAAGTGTTCTTAATTTGACCCATCGAAAAATGGCGAAAATTGTGCAAAAAGTTGGATTGGGACTATTTGGAGGGGGATTTCTAGTCGCTCTTTATCATTTACTCCCTTTATCTCCGTTTTATAAGGCATTAAATATATTTTTAGTGTTTTCCATCATTATGGCCCCTATTTTTTTACGGCATTATTTTAGTATGCGGAAAATTTGCGATGAATGCCCCGATAAATGGAATCATGAAAAATGTCCCATTCAATTCTGTTTGGCTAAGCGTTCTACTGATGGTAAAATATTAATACAACAAAATTTTGCCAATAATACTTCTTCTAAATTACCAAGGAAAAGATCACCTAATGATCCCCAAAAATAATTATGCGATGTTTCACTAACTAAGGTAAGCTCATATGAGAGTAACGAATAAATTCGCGTGAAATTAGGTTTTTTTTCATTTGCAATTATTCGGATGTAACTCATTTTGGTGTAAAAATATGGTAGAAGAACCTAAAATCGTCGATGTTGAAACAGAAACCGATGAGGAAAAGGAAAAAAAAGAGGTATTAGAAGCCCGAAAAAAAGAATTATCCGAACAAACGGTCCAAAAGGGAGATATGGTTTATGTAGATATCTTAGGACGCACTCTGGAAGAAGATTCCTCCCGGAATATCGTGTTTCAAGCCAGTAACCCTGAAGATGCAAAATTATTACCAAATTACGATCCTCAAAAAACGGACCAATATACTCCTGAACTAGCAATTATTGGAGAAAAGGGCTTTCTCATGGATAAAATTGATGAAGCAATTGCTGATGGTGTCAAATTCTTCGAAGAAAAAGTAATTCAACTCGAACCAGAGGATGCTTTTGGAATTCGTGAAGGAAAGAAAATCGAAAAGGTAAATCAGAAGCAATTCATCAAAGATATGAACGGAGAAAAACCATATCCCGGCGCAACCTATCGAGATAAGAAAGGAAGAACGGGTACCGTGCTCCGCGCAAATCAAGGACGCTTAATCGTTGATTTCAACCATCCATTGGCGGGTAAAAAGGTGGAATATCGCATTAAGGTGATAGATAAAATCGAAGGTTTTGAAAACAAAATCAGAGCCCTTTTAGTGCGACGCTTGGGTGGTATGGAATCACTCCGGAATGAATTCAAAATAATCCACGATGAAACGACTAAAACTTTGGAAATTGAAATTCCCCAAATGCTCATGTTCCAATTAGCCCAGCAACAAGGTGGTATTTATTTCAAAATGGGTGCATCAATGGATATTCAAGAGTATTTCAAGGATATCGATGTAGTTAAGTTTTCCGAAGTATTCCCACGAACTCCAGCACCTACTCCAGGAGCTCATGACCACGAGCATGATCATGAGCACACAGAAGATCCAGAACACAAAGAAGAACCAAAAGATTCAGAAGAACAAGAATCAAGTGAAGAACAAAACCAAGAATAGGAAAAATTTTTCCTGTTCTTCGATTTTTTTTAAGTGTTATTGTTTTCATCCGAAATAAGTCAACTAGCTTCTTAAGAATCGAAGGCTTTTTTTACAATGATTGTATAATCCCTTTAATGGCTCGAACGTGTGCAGAAATATACAAATTAGAACCCGAACAATATCAGCGTTTCCCGGAAGAGAATAACTGCTTTTTACGGGCATTATATGATAAAAATTTTCCTTCTTTTGGATTAGATTTAAAAACGAACATGACTAAATTAGTAGATTCAGGAGAAAAAGGCTATTCCCGCTTGGATTTGGCGTTGTATGCAGCCAGCTGGACTATTGATCAACACATGCCATTCGCTTCCAAATGGTTTCCTAAACCATCAGATGTAGATTATATTCCCAAAGAAATTGTGCTTCGCCCTCCCGATCCAATACCTCCAGAAGAACTGACAAAATATGTGAAACGAGCAGGAAAATTTTTCGGAGCTTGCGCTGTAGGGATTGCAAATATCGACCAAAATTGGCTTCTTCAAAACTCTGCTAAGGTTTTAGGAACAGAAATGGTAGAAGGTGAAGAGCAGGTTCGTTTAAAAACCACTCCAGTTGAATTGCCTGAAGATGTCAACAATGCGATCATCATTGCCATAGAAATGGATCCTGCAGGAATTCAGTGTGCCCCAAAATTCTTGGAAGTAGCATCTGTCGGCTGGGGTTATTCGATGATGACTGCTTTAAGCGTTACAATTGCCCAATTCATCCGAAATCTGGGGTATACTGCCATCCCATCCACAAATGATACTGGTTTATCGATTCCATTAGCCATTGATGCAGGATTGGGCGCTCAAGGTCGTAATGGCTTGCTGATTACTAAAAAATGGGGTCCACGTGTGAGGTTATGTAAAGTTTTCACCAATATGCCGTTAATCCCAGATACTCCCGATGAAACATTTTTGAAGAAAATTAACGCCTACTGCAAGACTTGCCGCCGATGTGCAGTTGCATGCGAGGCTGAAGCGATATCTTTCGAAGATGAGCCGTCATATGAATCTAAATGTTCTTCAAACAATCCAGGGACGAGAAAATGGTATGTTAATACCAATGCTTGCTATGGAATTTGGGTAAAACACTCTACAGATTGTGGTAATTGTATTCAAGTTTGTCCATTCTCTAAGACTCCTGAGAAAATAAATTCGGAAGATTTTTGGAATATACATTAATCATCAATTATAATGTGATTGCAAATGACACCAATCAAAGTTCTTTTCAAATGGATAGTACCCTCATCTTTAAAAGCTTATCTGCAATCGAATTTGTCAAGATTATCAAATTTGAAATTGATTTTTCCAAAAGATGTATCCGAAGAGAACTTGCTCAATTTAGCTCGAGAAGCAGATGTTATAGTAGGTTGGCGCCCGACAGAAACACTACTGGAACATGCTGAAAATTTGCTAGTATTTATTAATCCAGGGGTTGGGGTGCAGCATTTAATCCCCATGTTTCAGATATTTTCCCAAAAAAGAAATATCACCCTAATAAATGGCCACGGAAATACCTTTTTCACGGCTCAGCATGCTGTAGGCTTGCTTCTATCCCTCACAAATTATATAATTCCTCATCATGAGTGGATGAAACAAGGAAAATGGCGAACAGGAGATTCCGAGGCAAAAAGCATTCCTCTTCGTAATAAAACCATTGGATTTTTGGGTTATGGACATATTAATCAACAAGTACATCAGCTATTGTCTAATTTCCCAGTTAAATTTGCAGCTTTACGCCGTTTTTGGAATTCACCGATATTTTTTGAAGATATTCCCTTAGAAATCGAACATTTTACACCTCTTCAAATTGACAAATTTTTGGAAATTACCGATTTTTTGATTATTGCTGTACCCTTAACAAAGCAAACACGCAATTTAATTAGAGAAAAGGAATTAAATCTTTTAGGAGAGCAGAGTTTTCTGATTAATATCTCTCGAGGTCCAATTGTAAATGAAAAAGATCTATATCTTGCTTTGAAGCACAAGAAAATTGCGGGTGCGGCGATAGATGTTTGGTACGAATATCAGCCTGAGCCAGATAGCCAAAACCGGAAATTCCCCTACCATTATCCATTTCACGATTTGCAGAATGTAATTCTTTCACCCCATCGAGCAGCTTCTCCCTTTGATGATCTCCAAAGGTGGGATGAAGTGATCGAAAATTTGAAAAGAATTTCCGTTGGCCGGAAAGATCTAAAAAATATTGTGGATCTTGAGAGAGAATACTAAAAATTAACAAAAAATGATTTTACGGTTAGATATTTAAAAATTCTGGATCGAACATTTCTAATTCAGGCGAATACAACCTGCCCCGTTGAAAATAAAGCACCATATTGCGAATATCTTCCTTCTCTTTGACAACATTGGGCACACCTTGGATATGATAAAGATCTCTAAAGCGAAAAATCTTCTCAAAACCTTTCGTTCTGATATTTATTACACCAAAATTTGCTACCCGACCTGCCGCCATTTGAAATATGGAAACATCAGTTATTTTTCCCATTATTACATCTCTAATGGAGATACCGAAGAATTTTTTTAGCATTATTATCCTTCTGTCTGTAATTACAAATTCAAACCCTTGAGCATGATATTTACTTAAAATAATGATAATCACTACACCTGCAAGTAAAATTATGCCAATCCAAGTTATAACGGTGGAGGAAATGGAAAGGATCGCTTGTATATCACCAAAACTTATCAAAAAATAAAGTGGAATACCGAGCCAAGCAAATAATCCTTTAATTAATGAACTGGAGCGTTTTTTTTCAAATACCTTAAACACGTGTTCTTCAAGTGTCAAATTAATTTCGGTAGCATGCTGCAACGGTGGATTAGGAATAGGCTGGGTGAGTAATGGTGGCGGAAGCGCTTGTTCTTCGGTATAAATTTTCATTATCTGCCGAATCATCCTCTTTAAACGAAATGGGTGAGGCACATTCATGAATCCCCGGATGTTCATTACATTTTTCATGGACATTCTTGTCCCACCCCCCATATATGGCCCTTCATTTGAGGCAGTTACAAAAAGCAGATGTCCAGAGTGAAACAACCGAAGAAGAATAGGTTGATGCACTACAATGTCTACAATATTTGCATATTCTACCATTCGAGTCCATCTTTGGAGAAATGTATATCCAATAATGATACGACGATCGGTGATAATATAGCGAAAGGACTTAGATTGAATCAAACGCAGGGCTAAAGGTATTCCATAAGCCAGTAGAAGCATGAATCCTGAAACCAACACAATAACTAAGGCTACGAATTCATCTTCAATCAGTGCAGTTCTTAACTCGTAATAGCCGATTAGAAAAAGTGAGAGCATAAATATAACAGGTAATACTCCGACTAAGAGCACAATCCAGAGATTTTGATGATTGAGATAGAAAATCTTTTCACCCGGCTCAAATGTTACCTCATTTCGAAAGGTTTCATTTGCAAAGAAACTTTTCTCCGCCCTTAAATTGCGTAAATCGCTAAATTCTTGCATGATTTTGTCTAATTGCTGTGTTTTTTCACCTAGAGTTGGTCGATAGGTTGAATTTTTCATTTTATTTGGAAATCTCCTGTGCTATCTGGTGATTTAGATTGGGGAGAATCATCGGTTTCATTACTGGGTTTTGCATTTAATTTTTCGAGTAATAATGATTGGATACGTTGAATTTGAGCAATTACAACATTCCGAACAGTGAAAACATTAGAAATACCCTCAATTGAATAAATTCCCATTCGGACTGATCCCATTTCAACTCCAGCAGTTACAGGCATTAGATTGCCATAATTAAAGATGCGCCCGAATAAGGGCTGATGCAATACCAAATCGGTAATTCGCTTAAATTCTATCTCACGATATAAAATTCCGAGAAATTTACGAATCAAGATGATTCGATGGTCGGTGATGATGAAAATATGTCCTTTCACAAAATAAATTCCCACTATCATGGATATACCAAAATAAACAGCCCACACTATCAAAATCCAATTTGCAATCGTTACAAATAACCCAGATGTTTGATTCCATTTGCTGAAAATCAGAAAGCGGAGAAGAGTATATATCAATAAAAAAATAGCCCCTCGAACAAATCGGGGAATGTAGTATGATAAATAATTTCGTTGTAATACATTAATTATGGTTTCTTGCTTATCCAATTCGTAGTATTTCTGACTTATTAATAACAATTCTTGTTGTAAAGGTGAAAATTTCTTTTGTTCTGGCAGAGAATTATTTTCCATAAGTTTCAACTCATTTGTTATTATTTTCTTTAATCTGTTAAATATGAAGACGTTGAAGAAAAAACATAAAAAATGTGAATTTTGTCCCTATA
>Ga0164318_10001970_pt1 | contig 18762 bp, 16 predicted proteins | sample GuaBasSedimGuay9_FD_113734 | JGI IMG/M metagenome (GOLD analysis project Ga0164318, IMG submission 113734) | Subseafloor sediment microbial communities from Guaymas Basin, Gulf of California, Mexico - Guay9, Core 4571-4, 0-3 cm | ecosystem: Environmental > Aquatic > Marine > Hydrothermal vents... | reverse complement strand
GGTGCGAACCGAGGTTGGCTCTTGCGACAAGTAGCGAATGTAAAGAACACTGTTGCGAACATACACTTCACAACGCGACTGGTACGCAATATCGTTGATTAAGTCATAAACGTCCGGTCGGTCAGTCAAATAGAAGTTGGTCGGGTAGTTTGTCAATGCTGCTTTGACCGATGCAAATGAAGTCGAATCAATAGTCAAATCAGTGTACTTGTTGACAAGCCACTCAATAATGTCACACGGGTTTGGCCCAATTGACGAAGTGAATGACACATAGATTTGGTCTTCCCACTGATCGTTGTAAAGCGGTAACGCTTTATTCATGCCAATTTCAACAACATCATAACCAACGTAGTTGGTTGTGTAAACTGTGTAGTGATCAGCAGGCACCTCTGTCAGATAGCGGAAGCCGTTCGGTGCTTGCCGGTACGCTGCCACGCCATCAACAGTACCGGGAAGAAGCGACACGATGTAAAGAATCTCTGACTCCGACTCCATGTAAACCTCGGAGCCGGGCGGTGCCCAGAAGAAACTCGACTCTTCCATTTCGTCGTAGTAAGCCCATGAATCCTTTGGACCTCCAACCATGCCGGGAGCACTTGACAATGCCTCATTACAAGATGCAAATGCCTGAGCGTCATTTTGACTTGGTGTGAAATATGTACTGTTTCCGGCCGGAATCCACGTTGCTGATTGCAATCCGGTTCCAGGTGCATTGCCGTGCCCTATTTGCCAATATCCTCCTGTATTGTTCTTGTTGCTTGACCCTCCTATTTGAGCAGCAGAGGGCGTGGAACCGTAGCCCATTGCAGGTACATCTCTACAGGCGACATGATCAAAGTCATCGTACTCAGGGTGCTTACGCCATTTCACATGAAACGTGTTGCCGGTGAAATGCCCGCTGAATGTGGCGTTGTCGATGAAGATGATGGTATTATCGCCTTGAGGAAAACTTACACCATTATAAACATCAAACTCGTCATACTCATAAGCCATTTGCTGTTCGAGCAAATCTTTCAACCGGCAGATTTCACCGAAGCGTCGGTTAATACACTCCAAGTCAGGGCCAACAGTTTTCTGAACAGTGGCCGACCATTGGTTGTTGGCACCTTGAGTCATGAAAGATTGATTGCCGGTCGATTGACTCGGGCATTGAATCTTTATCGCTTGACAGATGCGAGGCTCCAAAGTAAAGTCGTGGATTCCAACTCCACCTTCCAAATAACCTCGGCGTGGCGCTCGCACTTTGACGGCTGGCAGATGGCAAACACTGCCGAATACGAGCGGCCACGCCTTTCCCAGCGCCTCTTCTGGGATGTTCGGAAAGTCACCTTCTTCCATTGAGAAGCCGACTTGTTTTGAATTGAGTTTTGACAGCACATTAAATGACGCTGATCGCTGCGACTCGTCCCATGTTATCGGGGTGACCAACTCACCTTTGAACACAAGAATCTTGTCGCTGAGCGGAAGTCCTTTATGCAACAGGTACACTTTGGCCGGTCGCTTATGAATGTCCATCGAGTTGTAGATGTTGCGAATGGCCCCATCTGTGTCATCTAACACAACCCCCAACTCTTGCGAATCATTCGAGCCTTCAAGAATCATTGACGAATCAAAACCAGACAGGGAAATCAGTTTGGTCTCCGCGCCTGTTAAATCCTGGTCGGTATACAGAACACCTCCGCCGTCGGTCCACTCCACTTCAAGAATGGCCATAACTTCAGTGCCCATGTGTTGAGCAAGTTTTGCCTGTGCGTTTGCTGTGAGTGTTCTCATCGTTCTTCAAACTCCAATTGAACTGTCATCGTCTCATCACCGGGCCACCCGACTGCTCTTCCCTCACCCATGAACTCGAATGGGTTGTTGCGAAGATACCCGATCCATGTATCACCGTCGTGGTCGATGACTTGAATCAACTTGCCTTGATAGGAGTTGATGAACTCACGAAGTTCAAGGGCTTTGTTGCGGGCTATTTCAAAGTCCCACTGAAAACGCTTCCGATTCGCCCTTGACTTGACATACGTGTAAACAGTACCGTCTACAGCTCTCATGCTCATGACTGTGGCTGTCAGAGCTTTGGAGTCTCCCCATCGAGGCGAAGGAAGCAACGTCGTTGTACGTACCCCAGGGTAAGGGGCCTTCATTATGAAGCTCATACTATTACCGCCGTTACTGTATGTGAAAGATTCATTTCCGATCCGTCATCTCCGTCGGGCTGCTCAACGTCAAGCATCTCACCCTCAAACTCGAATGTGACTGTCCATTGTTTTTTGCCATCTTGCACAGCCACTTCGTTTGGGTTAGTGATAAACCCTTTCCATAACCGACCTTCCCAGTCGGTGATTCCGATTTCTTGACCCAACGTGTTAAGCATAAAAGTTTGTAGATTGTCAACATCAGATTCTAACAAACCAACGATAGTGACGATCATCGTGCGAACCTTTGGCCAGTCCGGGTCAGAATAGATTATAACCTTCCCACCACGGGTTTCATTGTTCACCCGTGTGTATGCGTTTCGGTCGCGATTGTCCAGCTCAGGTTTTCTCAGTGTTACCTTGCTGGTCGGCACCCCGAGGGGCGGGATGTAAAGCGAGAACTTATCATTCAGGTTGCCTTGTGGATCTTGCAACTCGTCTTTTGGCGGTGTCACGTCATCGTTCAACGTAGACTCACCTTGGAACGGAGTATACTGTTTCCGTAAGCACTTGCCATCTTCAAACCAAGTCATCGCATGGCCCAGGATGTTTGTGTGCTCGACTGACCGCATGAAGATGCCGGTCATCTCCATCTCATGCGATATGTTGAGAGTGTTGAAAGCCGTGTATGACAGACCAAAGGTAACAGAGTCGCTTAGGTTCAGTGTGTGCTCAACTGTGTAGATGGTGGCCACATCAGTCAAGTTGAGAGTGCTTGTGAACGTGTAAACGATTGGCACCCGCCCTTGATCGGTCAGATGTATATCATGCTCCACCCACATATGGTAAGGGGTGCTGGTATGCTGCGACAACCCAAGAACATGGGCGATGCTTGGTTTGATTGGTGCTTGAACTTCGACCGACTGACTTAACCCGAGGTCGCTTGTCGGATTGATAGAGCTGAGAGTAGTTACAGTTTGAGTCAGGTTAAGTTCGTTCCCAGCTGGTGTGCGGTCACCAAACAAGAACTGAGTAACTTGTTCATCTGATAAGTTAAGAGTGCTGGAACCCTCGGCGTTTTCTGATTTGCCGCCGAGGGAAGCGAAATTAAGAGTGCTGCTTAAAGAGAAACTTCGAGTTCGAGATGCCGTGGCGGTCCCGCTCAGAGACAAATTAGAAGCGGTGTTTTGCTCTTCTCTGAATGTTACCCCGGATGCCGAGGCAGATAAGTTCAAGCTGCTGTCAACACCTTGGCTTGGGACTCGACCGATGGCTGTTGAAGATAGAGAAAGATTCTGTGTGACTGCCTCATTATGCGTGGTGCCACCACCAGACGCAACAAGAATTGAGGCGTACTGGCGGGTGACTCTAACCTCGCCGTCTTGATTCTCTTTGCCAAGAACTTCGAGGTATTGATTGGTGAGGCGAATTGTCATGGAAGTTTAATCCCGGCCTTAACTGAGTTGATGGTTGAGGCGGTCCAAGCCGACGAGGTGTTAGGGTCTTGTTCAACGATAAACATTTCATTCGTGTAGTCGGAAGTATTGATCGTTGAGTTCTGGGTAGTGGTTGAGCCACTTGAATCCACTACTGTTTGAAACGTAACAGAGGCGTTTCCGCTATTCACTTGAGAGTGTACTGTAAGACCATGCACGGTTGTAAAATTGACAGTAGGCTCATAAGTATAGATTTCAGTAGCACCAGATGAACTGTCTTCAACATATGTGGTGTCATCGTCAACTTGATCCTCGTCCACCGCTTGGTAATGGGAAGCGTTGGTGGTGGTGGCGAAATTGTTTGTGTTATCCCCGTCAGGGCGGATCGTATGAACCGTGACATTTCCTAGGAAATCGTTGTTGTCGCTACCTGATCCGTCACAAATATAAAGATGATCTATCTTTTCATTGGACTTAAAATTGCCAAATCGCACATTATCCCAATAACCTTGAGAGCCTCCCTGAGTATCAACACCTGTATCAGACATGATAGTAAGACCGTTTAATCTCACCTCATAGCTACCAGAGGTGTTGTCACAAGTAGCTTTGAACTCAAGCCAAAACCACTTTTCACCTCGCATCATCAAACGAAGGTAGCTGTCAAGATGTGTGCTTCCTCTCCACACCTCTAGTGACGGGCCTACTTGTTTTAGAATGAGGCTTTCCGTTGTCCCTTCTCGGAGCGTTATCAAGTTGAAAGACACCCCTTCTTGTGGCCTATCAATAGACCAAGGGCTGTATTGAAAACCGACGATCAAAGTTTTGTTGGTCGTCAGCCCCGTCGGGGTATAAAGAGATCTCGCCCCTCCCGGCTCCCAGCAATAATCTCTTTTGTAACCATTCTCTATGTCAGTATAGTTCTCGCTTGACCCACTGGCCCACTTGCGAGGTATGATGCCATCTGGCGCGGGCTCTGCGCCGGTTGCGGTCCCGAACGCATCAAAACCTTCAGTCCATAACAGTGTCATATTAAACTGTCTCCACGCCAAAGCGAGCTGAGTTAATAGTGCTTTGAGTCCAAGAAGCGTCATCTGCGTCTTCTTCAAACACTTCTGTCACAGCCATGTATTCTTCTTGACACAGTTGAGCGGTCCCATCAACTATGTTACCGGTGCCGTTTTGAGTCAAGTGCTTGATGTGCTTTTCAGTCATACCAGAGAACTTGGCGTAGGTAGAAAGCATCACGCCTTTTACTGACCCAGACCCAATGTTTGCGCCAGCATAATCAAACACTGCTTGCTCACCTGTTGTATCACTTGAAATATAAGTAGTGTCGTTATCCAGTACCGCTTCATCGACTTCTACATAACGAGAGCCGCCACCTTGAGCTGTCCAGTTACCAGAAGCATCCCCATTAGGCAAAACTTCAAGAACCTTACAATCACCGAGAAAGTCGTTGTTGTCGCTACCTGCTCCGTCGCAAATGTATAAGTCATCTATCCACAAGTGGTTCGACGTTTTCCTTCGGAACATAATAGTTGAGTAATAATTCCAATATGACGAATACTTTGTGTCTCCTGTCCCTGTTAGAACTGAAGTGCCATCTACTTTAACTTCGTAGGTTCCGTTGGTGTCGTCACAATAAACCTTGACTTCAAGATACCTCCATGTATTCGCCGTCAAAGCCAGGTTGCTGGTGGAGCCGAGTTGAGTGTTGGCGCGGAGTATTTTGATCTCTCCACTGTCAAGCATTACTTCCAAACAGTTGTAGCCAACAGTGTAGCCACCAGTGTAAGGGTGTCGAAAACTAAATAGAATATCTTCTGTATTTACATCCGTGGTTTTGAACGCCACTCCAACAATAAGTGTTCGATTTGTAGTGAGAGGCGGAGTGGTTATGCGAGTAGACGAAGAATCAAATCGGATGCAGTTACCGCTGCCAGTTCTGCTGGTGTCCACGTCAATACGGTTTTCATAATACCCATAATACTTCTGCTTGAATCCGGTGGACGGATTGACAGCACCACCTGAAGCACCGTACATCTCTAAGCCATCTACCCACAGTAATGTCATATCAATTCTCCTAAGAGCCACCGGCAGGACTCGAACCTGCGTCATGTCGATTACAAATCGACCTCCCGGCCAACTGGGCGACGGTGGCTGCGGGGCTTAGCCGCTCACGGTGTACGTGACCTTCAGGGTGTCCCCGTTTGCTGTTGCAACAACGCTGGAGAACGCCGCCGTGCTCCAAAGCGTACCGGTGTTGCCGGTGCTCTTAGTGTTGTTGCTGGACACGAAGATGCCCTTCAGGTTGCCACTGGCGTTAATCGAGAAGTCAGCAGTCGTGCTGTTACTGATCGAGCGGCTGGAAGCAGCGTCCTCGTCCCACTCAACGCGGTTGGTTTCGGTGTAGTCGGTGTTTTCCGACCACCCCGCGTGGCTCGACAGGGTATCAGCATCGGCGAACGCCGAGAAACCGCTGTTGTCAACGAGACCAATGTACCAAGTGCCGACTTGCGCCGAACCGTGGAACGCTACGTCAAGAATATGGTCTAGGCCCTCGTCAACGATCCCGTTTGGGAACTCGTATTCACCCTTGAGGTTACCGTCTTTGTCCAAATGCTTCACGATGAAGCGACCACGAAGATTCGTCTTAGCTTTCATGTTAAACTCCTAGGAAAGTTTGATGGTTCCACGTTGAATCTCCCGTCGGAGAGCCCGCCCGATTTCTCGGACAGTTTGTTGTGACGTGTCACCGCCTTTTACCGTGACGTTAACATCACCAACATTGGTGACCGACCCGCCCTGCTCACGGAACACAGGTTTCGAGCCTTGATTCATCGCATTGATCTCAGAGAAGAAGCGTGCAGAGTTCTTGCTGTTGATTACAGATTCGCCGCGCGACAGGAAAGCAGGAATCTTATCCATGCCTCGCCCACCAGCCGCAAAGAAACGTCCGTGGAACGCCGTGGCCGCCCTTCCACCGCTTCCAATTTGTGCTGATGCTGCGGCGGCCCGCTCCATGTTGGCGGCCAGCACAGCCGCTGTCCGAGCCGCTGCGCTGATACCACCGACCGAAGCCTGTGAATTGACCCCAACACTGGTTGCGTTATTGGCGGCATCCTTCATCTTGCTGTTGATGCCTTCAATCTGCTCCTTCGCACCTTGTGCAGCACTCTTTACATTTTGCATCTGCTGAGCAACATTAGCAGCCGCATCCTTTTGCTGATTAGTGGCGTCGGCTGTTCTCTTTTCAGCGTCAGCAGTTTTCTGAGTCTCTGCCAAACGATTCTTTGCGGCTATCAAAGCCTCGTCATTTGGCATGTCTTTCATAGTCTTGTTGATGTTCTCGTTTTCCTGTGACCACTTCTTCAACTCAACAAGTATTCCGGCCCATCCATTAGCCATGTCTACAGGTATCTTACCAGCTTTGACTAGGTTTCCTAATTCGGTGTTGGTGTTTTGCAGCACCTCTGTCGAAACTAGCTTACCCTCTTTCAAATCTTCAACAAAACCACGAAACTTCTCTTGCATCTTGGTCATCGGGCCAAAGTATTCGTTGTTTCTCCACTTCGAGGCCCATATCTTTTCAGCTTTGTCTAGTGCCTCCGTCTTAGTTTGCGTCCTGTCGAGAGCAATCTGTCTTTGATACTCAGTGTTAAGAAGAACACTTAACCGTTGGTTGGTGTCGGCGAAGACTCCTTTCAAACTGGCTTCTACCGCCTCGCGACGTTTTGCATTTCTGACGCCGGACTCCGCCACCTTGGTTTCTATGTCTTGACGTTTTTGCAAAATATTGATCGCAGCTTCGTTGGTTCGACGAGCGTAGTCGGCTTCGGTCTCACCTTCGACCCGGTTAACACCTAACGCTTGACCAGTCTTCTTGATTACGTTTTCAGCATCAATCTGAGCACGGATATGGATGACTTTCTTGTTAAATGCCTCTTGTGCTCTTACTACTTCTGCTTCCCAATCCTTTTGAGCAGCGTTCATCGCGGCGGTCAAACCGTTTGTAAGTTTGGTGTAGGTGTTATCAAGATCAAGAGATTTCAATAACGCTTTGCCGTTCTTTGTATCGCTGGCGGCCTCGATGATTTTGGTTTTTAGCTCGTCGCGTAACGCTTCGGCACTTTTACGAACACCTTCATCGCTGCTGTATAAATCACCGCTCGAAAGAAGGTCATCCAGTTGTTTGAAAGCCTTCTCAATTTCGCTGGCGTTTTTCTTAGCGTCATCAAGAGATGCTTTCGCTTCATCTCGATGCTTTTTAATGGCTTCCGTGTTCTTCTCGACCACCCCCTTCCGCTGTTGCATCAGGTGGATTTCCGCCTTTTCATAACGGCGAATATCTTTTGTGTGATCTTGAGTTTTATCGTTCCGAGCATTTTGCAGCGCTTTTCGCACCATCTCTAAAGCCCGCTCATTCGCCGCCAACGCCGCTTCTTTTGACTTGTTGGTGTAGTCCACTTTGGACATTTGATCAGCGAACTTGCGCTCCGCCTTCATTAACGCTTTGTCAAGAAGGTCTTTCTTGTAGTAGTAGTTGTTCGCGCCTTCCAGTTTATTAGACAAGATTTTGTCTTCAATTTGGTTCTGGATTTTGGCCGCTTGCTTTGCGTTGTTCTCGATTCGCTTGCTTGAATCTTTTATGAAGTTCTCAAGATCGCGAACAGCATCTTGGAAGAACTTAGCGATTTCTTTATTGGCGTCTTTGTAACTCTGAGTCGCTCGCTCGATGGCTTTGTCACGAATCGACATTAGCAAGAGTTCTTGCTTGTTCACACTTGCATAATACTTATCCGCAGAAGCCAAAGCATCTTCGTACTGTTTCGCTATCGTCGGGCCTTGGTCGCTGCGCATCTTTTCGATGGCTTTCGCTGCTTCTTTGGCCTTCTGCTTGAAAGTATTGACTACCTTCTCAGCGTTGCTTATCCCTCCTGTTAAAACCTTCCATGTCTTGACTGAGTTTTCAAGCAGTCTGTTCAGCTTTTCCATGCCTTTGTTCAAGACAGGGAGCAGTTTCACACCAAGAGACAGCATCACGTTTTTGAACTCTTGGATAGATCGCGTCAGCTTTTGCGCATCTGATTCGGCGAATATATCCCAGGCGTCTTGAGCGGCGTTGGTCTCGCTTGCGATCTCGTTCATCGTATCAGCGAACAGCTTCCCTTCGTCAGTCATCAAACTCATTTGACCGACGATGGCGCGAACACGTCGAAACAGGTTGGCCATCTCTTCAGAACTACCACCTGTTTCTTTGGCCATCTTCTTCAAAACGCCACGGAGACCCCCGAACGTCTTGATGGCTTGCTTACCGTCTTTCACACCCCACTTATGAAACAGTTCTTTCATTTCCTTAGTGGGTTTGATCAACTTCGACATCACTGCTCGCAATTGAGTGATGGCGGTGTCGGCTCGCACACCTTGACGGGTCATCACAGCGATCGCTGCGGCGGTCTCATTCCAAGACACACCCATAGCCGCTGTTAACGGGGTGACACGACCAATCACATCGGCAATCTCACCGAGTCGCAAACGACCAAGTTCAACAGTCTTGAACAAGCTGCTTGAGACTTTCCCTGCTTGGCTGGCTTCCATACCGTAAGAGTTCATCACAGATGAAAGGGCGTTCACAGCGTCTTTGGTGTCGGAAGCCGTGACAGTGGCCAACTTAGCCGCTTCAGAAGTGAAGTTCAACGCCTCACCAGCTTCAACGACTTGGTTTGACAAGGTTTGATACAAGCCTTCGGCAAGGTCTTTCGGCGCTTTACCGATAGCAGAAGACAACTCAAGTATGTCGTTTGACAACGCCATACTGGTCTGCCCACGGCCACTGATTGTTTGAACTTCTTCGATTGCCAACCCGAGTTCGTGAGCGCTTTCAATACCTTCTTGAAGGGATTGAATGAGAGTTCCAAGAGCGCGAACAATGATTTGTGTCTGCAAAACACGAACCATTGTGCCCCAAGAAACTGTAAACTGATTGACTTTCTTTGAAGATTTGTCAACAGCCTTATCAACTTTACCCAGGCCGCTAATGGCTGCTCCACCTGCGGTGTCCTTGAAAGTTCTCAGCGCTGCATTAGCCTCTTCAAGTTTCTTCGTGAGGGAGCCCAAATTGCGCATGGCTCCACCAGCTTGGAAGCCGAGTTTTTGCGTAATCTGTTTGGCCATTACATTTTCCTCACGTCTAAATAGTCATACGGGTCTGGTAACCGGGCTGTCTTTGCTACAGCGCCCCACGCAGTAGAAGCCCTATCCTGAAAATGATAAGGAGTGAAACGAACATTGTTACTGAACGGCTGAGGGTAAGGACCAGCAACAGCCTTGTTGTATTCGTTGTAGGCTAGATACAGTAGTGTGGTTGCGTAGGTGAAACCCACATACAAGTCAGCAGCGTTGTCGCGTATTTCCACACCGCTGCCAGAAGCCGAGGCAATCCCCATGCTGACCCTGCTTTTCTTAGCTCTTATGGGTCCAATCGGAACCGTGGTCCCCAGCTCAGTTGCCAGCTTTTGAAACGTGGCGCGGGAAGCACCAGACCACGTTGGTATTGGGGTTTCATTTACAACAGTTTTTATCCAGACCTGCCCAGCTTTCTCGTTAATTTGACGTAGATACCGAAGAACCTCTAAACGATAACCCTTCAAGTCTAGGTTAAATGAGTAGAAGTCTGTGGTGAACTTCATCAGAAAAGCCTCGGTATCAGTTTCAGTCGTTCTGCTTGATCGTGCTCGAAAGTTTGATGGAACGCTATCAACCGGGCCTGTGCCAAAGCATCACAGTCTTCCCACCTGTCTCTTACTCCGGGTGGCTTCACTCCGAACTTTTGGCACGCGGCCCAGATGACATATTCCGTGGTGCGGTACTTAGGCCAGAGAACCTTTCGAGCTACGCCCCCTGACCAAGTAGAAAAGCCTTGCGAGCTTCTTCGATTTTCACCTCGTCAAGAGAGTTTGCGGCCAAGATCAAATTAACGATTCGCCCGATCTCAATGTCCGACAAGCCTGCTTCTTTCATCTCGTCGGTCCAGCCAACCCATGTGCTCGGGCGTTCCAAGTCAACTTTCTCCCATTCGATCTCGCTTGCTTCGATCGACTTGATGCACAAGTAAGCGAATCGCATCGAATCTCGTTGTCGCATGGCTTCGACATAATCCTTGTCGTCATAGTCCTTCTTTTCTCCATCCTTGGTCAACAGCGAGGGGGCGACCGGCTCCGGCACTTTCTTGTCAAACTCTTCGTTCACTGAGACGGCTTTCGCCCGAATTACAATGTCGTCTCCGGTCGGTCGCGGAAGAACCAAAATCTCTTCGCACGGCTGTACTTTCACTCCACCAATTTTCATGTTTCTTCTCCACTTTGAGGCTTAGGAAATGAGGGCTGGGTTAGGCCGGACTCCTTTCCGGCCGCCACCAACAAAGTCTAGCACTCGTCATCATCCGAACGAGTTACGTCAGGCTCGCTGACGTTGCATTTGCCGGACACAGAAATTGTGGCCGCGCTCAGGTCGAAATCGAGCGATTCATACCGGAAGTCCGTGAACAGAACATCCTCGTCATAGTCCGTGCCACACGGGACACAGTGCTTTGCGAGAATGTCAACAGCATAAGGCTCGCACAAGTCGTCCGAAGACGAAACCCACTCGGACGCCTCACCCTTCTGCTTCAGCGCATCGACCGGCGTGATCGTCTTACCGGATTGAGTCTTGACATACTCGTAAACGAACTCAAGGCTCATTTCAACCGGCTGTTCGTCGCCTTCCTTAACTGTGTCGAGGTCGCCACGTTCCCGCAGGTACTCGTACTCTTTCGATTCCGTCCAAGTCAAGTTGCCTTCGCCAATCTTGACTTCGATCCGCTGGTTGATGACAGTGATTGCGTTGTTGCTGTTGGCGCTATTGTAAGAACCAGCACCAAGAGCAGGGGTGAATGTAATACACGTTGTCGGACTGTTTGCCGAAGGGTCGCGTGCGGTCACCGTATGGACAGTGTTAACCGTCTCACCGGCAATGTAGAACCGAGCACCGACCGGCACCAAGTCAGTGTCATCGGTATTCAGGCTTACTGAACCGATGTTTACTGAGGTGTCATTCTGGCTCGCGTTCGCGGACAACACGGCAGACCCGCTCAAACCATCTTGAATGTAGATGGTCACGTCACGCATTTCGATTCGTGCCATTATAAGGGTCTCCTAGGAGGTAAGTTGTTAGTAAACACACCCGCCGAAGCGGTAAAGGGAAAACCCGCAAGACGCGGTAAAAAGGGGGGAAACCCGCCGAAGCGGTAATAAGGGTCCGCAACCTCCCTTATAGTTCAATTTTTAATTTGTTTTTCACGGCGTCATATAAAGTGCAGCCGGGTTTACAGTTGTCATCGGGCAGTAGAACAACTTTGCCTTGATACTTATACACGCCTGGACAAGATGGCTCAAGTGAATCGACAGTAAGTTCTTTTATTGATTTTATGTGCGGTGCCAACTTATTTTTCATGTCGTCGCCGTACTCAAACACCTTTGCATTGGTGCTAGTTTGCAACCCTTTATTAGTCATGCCCGTATGCAACACGCCGTTTTGATACGTAAACCAAAAGGTATCATTTTCAGCAACAAGGGTTCTCATGCCGGTCCTCCGTCTGTTATTGTCCAGCCGTCACTAACAACTAAATTACTCCTAGCTGTTGCCGGTGCTCCAGCAGAATACTTTGACGAGCCAGCATGGAAGTTTACATTAGGTTGCACAGACTGCGATTCCCAATTAACAAGAAGGCTATCGTAGTTATTTGTGCTCAGCCCACCGGACAAAAACATATTTGTCATATCGGTGACATTAGCAATATCCCAAGACCCTAGGTCTTGGTCAAACAACAAGCAATAGCCGAACACGTGACTCATGTTAGAGACGCCTGAAACATCCCAATTGCCCAGCGGTTGATTAAACTTGTCGCACCTATAAAACGTGCCCACCATGTTATATGCACTGGACGTGTCCCAGTCATTCAAGTTTTGATTAAACTCTTTGCACTCATTAAATGTGTAGTAAAAGCTGCCGACCTTTGAAACATCCCAATTATTCAAAGGCTGATTGAATTTGTAACACTTGTAGAACGCGGCCGTTATATTAGTCACGTTTGACGTGTTCCAAGTATTCAAAGGGGAGTTAAACTTGTAACAGTCGAAAAACGTGTAAGCTAAAGAGTTGACTTTTCTTATATCCCAAGAACTAATATCTTGATTAAATTCAATGCAACTCCTAAACATGTATCGAATATCAACGGCGTTTGACATGTTCCATTTATCAAGCGGTTGATTAAAAGCAACACACCCGTAAAAACACCAAGAAAAATCAACAACGTCGGACACGTCCCAGGCGTTAATGTTTCCGTTAAATGAGTGACACCCTTGGAAACTACGAGATAGTGAAGTAACCCCTTTCAAATTCGGAGCGTCAGTGGCATTACATGTTAAGTTGACGCACCCGCGAAAATGACTTCCTCCAACATCACCTAGTTGAAGAACGCCCCATTCGTCCACGTTTGTCATCTTTTGACAGTCACCCCCACTGTTAAATTGCCAACCTTCAATGTCGCCTTTTATCACTACGTTGTATACACCAGACGCGTTGTAAGTGTGTGTAGTAGAGGGGGAATTCCAAGTTGTAATGTGGTCAGAAGCTCCGTCACCCCAATAAACAGTGAAATCGTAATTCCCACTATTTACAAGAGGGAGTGTCACTTGTTGAGAATTACTTGTGCCGGGTTTTGTTGTGTCCCAAGTAGATGAAAACTGCACCGAACCTTGACTAGAAGACACCAGAGCCACGTTTTGTGAGACACTTTCTTTTATTATGGCTCCTAATTCAACAGCGTGAGCAAAAGGCAGAAAAGTCGAAGCACTTGTAAACTTGTTTAACCCTTGAAGTACAACATTTTCAAGAATATCCATTTCGAACACGGCGTCCAATTCTGACTGCCTTATTCTATCCGTCTTGTTAACTTGTCCGAAATGAAAAACATTAACCTGTGTGTTGTTTTTTACACGTAAGCAACCAATCCACTGCCCGGTGTCCTGCGGCCCTGTTCCATACTTATACACCGGGATCGGGTCTAGCATAGATTCCTGAAATGCACCACACCAATCAATAATAGAGTATGCGTTTTCACCCGTCATCTCCATAAGATTTGTGAGCAATACATTGATATTTATTTCTATGTGATAGTACCCTCTGCTCATTTCCTTAGTGAACGGACCAGTCACTCGCATCTCACAATGGTTTTGCAACATATCGTCTGGCTCGCGTTCATCGACACCCTCAACAAAGTATGGAAGGTTAAGATCATCGGCGATCGTCTTAAAGTAGTAGGCGATTGAAGCAAACACCCAGCGAGATAGATTTTTCATCACTAACTCTTGTTAAAGTAGGCACATTTGCAAATATTTGTGCAGAACGCCACGTCGCTGTCCGGGTCAATGACTAACACATTGTTACCAGCATAAGGTATACAATAGATTTTCCCATCGAGGGCTAAAAACCCACCCGCCCACCGCTCACCTGTAACAGGGACGGTAATCGTGGTAACGAAGTCGGTAGCAGGGTTAAGGCGAAGTATTGTCGTGGCGTCAAAAGGTATGAAGTACAGCATACCGTTAGGTGCCATCACTACATCGTGCCACTGCAACGTACCAGAGTATGATCCGATAGTTGTTGTAGTGTCCGTGGACGGGTCGATTTTTAATATCGTTCCGCCACTATATGGAGCACAGTAAATCTTGTTGTTGGTAGCTAGTGTCGCTCCTTGCCACTTTCCTACCGTTGTTCCTAACGATCCGAAGGTGCTGACCGTATCGTTGTTTGTGTGTATCCGCAAAACAGTCGAGGCATTAAACGGCGCGCAGTAAATGTCTCCATTTGAGGCCAGTGCTCCGCCAGCATACATACTTGACCCTGAAAGTGTTCCAAATGTTGTGGCGGTATTTGTTGAAGGATCTACTTTCAATACTGCTTGTTCGTTGTAAGGCACTCCATAAATCTTGCTATTGCCAGCCAAAACACCTCCCCACCACTTGCCTACAGTTGTTGATAAAGAACCAAATGTTGAATGATTTCCTGTAGATGGGTCAAGTCGAAGAATTGTTGTTGCCCGGTAGGGAACACCATAGATTTTTCCATCGTGTCCCAACACAGCCCCGTACCACTTTCCAAGGTTCGAGTTGTATGTTCCAACATTAAAAGTGGTTTGATTTGTGGTATCAATTTTCATTGCGACCGTGTTGTTTCTCGGAACAGCCCAGATTGTAGTAGCATCTGGGCCTACGGCGGCTCCAAGGAACCCGGTGCTCGAAGCATTAAACGTACTGATGTTATTTGTCCCTGCTACGCTCTTGTTGGTTTCAATGTAGCTGCGGTAATTAGCCCAATACGCCGACCCAACTAAAGTCCAATCTAATAACGGACACGCGATAGCCCCGTCAGTGGCTCCATTCACTGTTTGATTCATGGACAGATTACTGGTGACCGACACCGGGACGGGAATTGTAAATGTAACGGCGTCTGTGATTGATAAGTTGCTGTTAACTGCTTCTTTATAATACTTGCTCTTTGTCGCGCTGGCAACACCGGACAAGGAGAGCGTGTCCGCAGGAGACTTTGAATAGGTGATATTCAAAATGTAATCGAGCGAAGTCGAAAGTGATAAGGTGCTAGAAGCGGACTCCTTATAAGTGTGGTTCAGCACATGATCTGCAACATCCGACAACCCAAAGCTGTCGGCCACGTCAAACAAGATGCGTGAGCGAATGAAATAGGAAACTTCGTCGCTGAGTGTAATGAGCGAAGTCCCGGCGCAGTATATGTCCTCCTCGGGGACAAGTCTTTCGACTTCACGTCCGACAACTAACCACGCCGTCTTTTGTTCGAACTCGCTAATCCATTTCATGTCGTACCGCTTGCTGTCATAAACAATCCAGTCATCTTGACGCAAGTCCCAGTCCGACGGAACATCACGACGATCAATAATGAATGTGCGAGTTCCAGGGTCGTACGTGCCTCCTTGAACGACTTTCTTGTTGGCCGAAATCAAAGAGATTGATTGAACAGCGTCGCGGGAAAGTTTCTTCGGCAGTACCACCGCTCGTGAGATGTAAACCGAATCACGATCGACCGACTTCACTCCCGTTTGTAAGTTGGTAGTGGCGTCGTTCAGATGATAAATAGTGACCGGACCACCGTATTCACGTTTCATTTGACTAATGCAACGACGAATAAAGCGGATTAGATTGTAATTCGGTCTAGTCATCACGTCTTCCCGCGTGGCAGCTTTGAATTAAGGTGCTCGTCCACTTAAGCTGCTCGGTGTTATGTGCAATTACGGCGATGTTTTCCCTAACAAGACTTTCCAATGTGTCCTGTTGATATTTTTCAAGAGCTTCGACACGGGCCACAAGCCTATCTTCGCGCTTCCAATCTCTCCAAATGAAGAATAAAATGATCCCTATAACAGGGCCGAAGTCGTGCATCAATGCTGCAAAATCCATCACTCTGCTCCTAGACTACGTTCCACCTCTATCAATTTTTCTGTTGCCTTCGGATCATTAGATTGTTTTAACACTTGTGACTTATGAAGTAACCCAAGAATGTTGACAAGATTTTGAAGACTTTCAGATACTTTTGTATATTTGGCAGCCAGATCCCAAACATTACTAAAAGAATCCAAGACCTCGTGCTCCATGTTTGGGTCAATTTCTTTCGTGTCAAAGTTGTAAGGTCGAAAAGTAATCGAAATAGGTTGAGACCCATCTCTATTCAAACCAAGACGGAAAGAAACCACATAAAGGTCTGGATAAACCTTTTCTTTGCTGGCTGGAAGAACAACTACCTTCTCAGATGGGATTCTATCCATTACTTTTATACCTTAACTTGAGTGACTTCTACTCTAGCACACCAATTAGCATACCAACCAGAAGTCGTTTTAACTTGAATATCGAGAATGTTCGATGTGACGACAATTTGAGCATCCCATGCCGAGTCATCCTCAGCAATAACAGTTTTTGTAGGAGTGCCAATAAAAGCCGCCGCCGCAGAGCCGTCTTTTCTTAAAGCCCCGAGAAACTGATAAGCTCCCATCTTTGAACCACTAGTTGATAATCCTGTCAACAAGATTCTAAAAGCCCACGCCGTATCATCAGGAATTGTTAAACGTGCAGTACCAGCACCAGGGCCGTCAACGTCCAAATATAGTGAAACAAAGCTGCCAGACCCGTCATTCCTACCTAATGTGAAGGTCATAATTTGGGCGTCTCCGTCCTTCCCAATTCTTCCACCACACTGCGATACTTCACCATGTCGAGTTGTTTGAGCATACTTGCCAAATACTGTGCTGTAATCGCCTGCTGCCGTGCTTGTGTACCCTCCTATAACTGCTGCATGGCTGCCTGAAGCCACATTGCTATGACCTCCAAGAATAGTTGAATAAGATCCATTAGCAGTGTTATTCCAGCCGCCGCCAATAACTGAATACCCGCCGCTTACGCTGTTAGTATAACCACCGCAAACGGCCGCATAACTACCAGAAGCGTAATTCTGATACCCGCCCCCTGCGAAAGCATAAGAGCCATTAGCAGTATTGGTCTCGCCGCCCACAACAGCAGCATAGTTAGCAGTCGCGGCATTATTGTTACCGCTTCCAACAAATGTTTTTTCTTTGTTGGCGGTGTTATTAAATCCTCCTACTATTGTTGCTCCTGTATCACTTGCATTATTAGTATACCCTCCGCAGACTACAGCAGAGTTAGCGGTGGTTATATTACTATAACCAGCACCGATGAAAGAATAAACACCATTTGCTGTATTACTTTTTCCACCGCAGCATGCACCATAATCAGACTTCGCGTGATTACTTAACCCACCAACAGATGTAGCACAGTTTCCACTAGCACAATTTTGTCTTCCGCCTCCTACAAAAGTATAGGTATTGTTTGCTGTGTTATAATAACCTCCTGCTATGGCAGCATAATTTGCTGTGGCATTTACTACACCACCCCCACCCACAAATGAATGGTTTCCCACTGCTGTGTTTTGCCATCCCCCGCTAACAATTGCATATTCTCCGCCAGCACCATTAGAACGTCCGCCACAACAAACAGAGCCTATTTGATTAGCTGTATTATACCTTCCTCCGTTTACTACTGAGTGTTCACCCGACGCGGTGTTATATTCGCCTCCACTAACAACAGCATTTGAATTCGTTGCTTTGTTGTTATTTCCACCATTTACTACAGTATAATTTGCAGACGCATTTGCTGATGCACCCCCGCCTACAAATGAAAATAAACCAGTCGCTTTGTTAGTTTCTCCGCCAATAACTACAGCGTGGTTTCCACTTGCTTTATTGTTGGCACCGCCCCCGATGACTGAAAAGTTTCCACTGGCCACCTGTGAGCTGTCTGCTCTATCTATTTGCCAATCAACAGCTTTCTGACCTCTAGTGTCGCCTGTAGTTGATGCTTTTAATGCTCCTGTCCCACCGGGAACCAAAGCTAAATCACTTGCAGCCGTAACATAGTAGGTATCTATGTTTAAGGTGCCTCGCAACAGCAATTCATCTCCAATAGGTTGCTGTTGTAATTCGCCCGCAACTGTTACTAAAGGAATTCTTTGAGTCATAGTAAGATTGACAAATTATGGTCAATTTCCATGTCTGTTGTATTGATAGCCCGCCCAACACGAACAACATACTGACCAGTAGTTGTCGAGGCTGTCTTCGTGATTTTGCCAGCAGTCGAAGGATCAAGATAATAAACGTCGCCAGCAGTCAAGCCACCTGTGTCACCTGTCACCGCGTCCCACTGTGTTGTTGTCGCTGTCAACACACCTTCAACATAGATGGTGCCAGAAGAGCCGGAAGCAATTGTAGCATCCCCTACCAAACCAAAGAATCCTTTGGTAGATGCTGCGTCAGCCTTCGCCAATTTCACACTGTCGGCTGCATCCAGATAAACAGCCTGACAGATGTTGATTGTTGTGCCTTGGTTGTTCGTCACATCCAACTGAATCGAAGACGAACCCGACACTTCAATCGAGTCGCCCGATTGCAACTGTTGGATTTGTCCATTTACAACTACAAGTGGCTTTCTTACTGTCACAGCCTCACCTCCTGGGCGATCTCTATATCAAGCGTTTGTGAGTTTATTGCTCTTCCG
>Ga0164318_10001969_pt1 | contig 18763 bp, 21 predicted proteins | sample GuaBasSedimGuay9_FD_113734 | JGI IMG/M metagenome (GOLD analysis project Ga0164318, IMG submission 113734) | Subseafloor sediment microbial communities from Guaymas Basin, Gulf of California, Mexico - Guay9, Core 4571-4, 0-3 cm | ecosystem: Environmental > Aquatic > Marine > Hydrothermal vents... | reverse complement strand
GAGCATTTATGTAACCCCCAACGACTGGCACAAAGGATACTGCATACGCAGGACCATGGACAGCGGATACATCTTCAGTGGATGGGACGGGTACTACGAGTATGAGCCAGACGGAAACTTAACAGACTATGAGGAAGGCTGGCTGGCAAGGTTCGATTCTGAAGGAAATGAACTGTGGAACATCAACAACACTATCAGCGTTAACCATGCCTTCTACTCCGTCGTTCAACTTCCTGAAGGCGGCTACATGGCCTGCGGAACCTACAATGTGTGGGAAAGCATGAACGGTAACGATGATCAATGGACACACAGCCCGCTGGAGGGTATGGATGGCGCTTCCAGGGGTTCCACCGGCTTTCTTGTAAGGTATGCGCCGGAAACAGGTATAGCAGAACCTGAACCGCAGGGTACTTTGCAACTGGAAGCCTTTCCAAACCCCTTCAGCTCCGTACTCTCTGTTTCCTTCAACCTTCCGGAATCCGGAGAAGCTTCCATACTGGTGTATGACCTGTCAGGCAGACTGGTAGACACTGTTGCAGATGAGATATTCCCAGCAGGGGAAAACACAGTTCAATGGACAGTACCAGAGGGTGTTTCTTCAGGCTGTTATCTGATTCGGTACAACGCTGGATTAGAGTCTGGTGTTAAGACTGTTGTGCTTATCAAATAGCTACAGGTATTGTCTGCTGGCACGCCGGGAGACAGTACACTCGAACCTCAGCCAAACCTCCAAAAGCACTGTGTATACAGCGTCTGGACATTCCAGTCCGCAAACACAAAAAGACCTATCGTAACCCTTTGATATATGCCAAAGAATTGAATGATGAACTGGTCGGTGACAGTCTTACCAGAAAACAGCTTGCTGAAAGGTATGGAATCTCTTCCGACAGAGTAACTCAGTGGCTGTGTCTGTTGAAACTGCCTGAGGAAACTCAGAAGCAGATTGAAACTCTTGGAGATAATTGGGAAAAACAGCTGGTCACAGAACGAGAGCTGAGAAACCTGAGAAGAGGGGAATGAGATTGTTATTTTTCGATTTATAACGCAATGCTACAATTTCATCGGAAGGATTACATTCTCGATACCCAACTTACTACAAGCATCAGCGAGTGCACTTCTTAAAAAAGACCACACAAATTTCTCCATCTGATAACCGATAAAGAAATCGCGAATCTCTTTATCTTCAAGACCACTATCAAGCACATTACGATCCCTTATACTAAATACCACTTCATATTGGAATTCAAAGATTGCAAGACTACGTTTTCCACCCTTAATAGTAATTTTATATGCGACGGGCACCTCAAGAACATCGTCCTGAATGTTATACCCGGGCTCAAAAGCAGCACGGAGAATCTCAAAGCCTTTCTTCTTATAGTCCCGGATCTCACTACAACTTGCTTCTCTAGTGTAATTTGCTCTCGAACAAACAACATTAACCAATTGAATGCCCTCCAGCATTTTTCTGTAATCAGGTGCCAGATCTTTATTCATTGCTGCTTCCTATACTAACTGACAAGTTGCTCTTCTTCGATGATAGGGGATTTGACCGGTTTTACTTCATAATATGTAGATTCCAAGAAATATGACTTGTAAGTTGAGGCCACATAATACTCATCAATATGGGTTGATACAACAGGATTCCAACTAATGGATTGATATTTCTCCTCGCAGTACTCGGTAAGATCCCCTTCCAAAAGTTTCGCCACCCGTATTTCTAGTTTTTTCGCTCGAGCATCCAAAACAGCCCTATACTTTCTTGGAACAACAAACATGTAGTCACCATGTATTGTTGCTCTGAAGCGAACACCCAAACCTTCAGCGAGTCTAACAAGCCATTTCAAAGACGGACTCCTACCAAAATTCTCGAACCTCGAGACAACAGACTGTTTTGTCCCGATTTTCCTTGCTAGTTGTTTTTGGGAAAGCCGCTGATAGAGTCTCTCATTTATAACCTCTCGAGTCAGTTCTTCCATTGGAGAAGAAACATAATCAATCGATTCCAAGTAATCATTGAATGTGTATTCACTTCTATTCTCTTTACCGAGGTTTGTCATAAATCCTCCAGTACTCTTCTCTTCGTTCACATGCTGTAGCGGTTTTACTAGCAGTGATGGTTTTGTACTCTACATCTAAGATAACTAATTTATTCTTAATCTTTTTGGAAAGGCAGAAATATACTCGTATTACACCTGATATACTCACCTTAGGCACTCTGAATTCGAACAACGATATATTTTTACTATTCGAGCAGGAATGCGGTAACGGTTTCACTATCTCCTGCTTGAGATATTCTTCATATCTAGCGAGACCGGTTTCTTCATTTTGGATAGATTTGATTACTTCGACCAATCTGTCGTGCTTCTTTCTGTGCTTTCTTCCTATCTTCCTCAACTTCTTCCTAACGGGATCGTGATCGGTATTTTCACTCTCTAGCTCATACTCTGGATAGAAAATGACCTGATACCCAGCCACGCAACTCTCCTTAATATATAGCCATATGGCTATGGACAGACAAGCCCTGCAACTCGTCATCTCAATTCGATTTAGGAACACACTGTAGAATAAGAAAGGAAAAGACATACTCATTCTTGAGTATTCAGGTGCATTCCTATTGATTACCGCTACTATCCGTCAACCTCAGACATTCTCCTAAATATACTACTCCCTTGTCCAAGAAATACTTCTGAAGATATCATTATTACATTTGATAATCGTAACCCTCCCCATTATGAGGACAGTCCAAAAGATGAGATATCCGATGTTAACATTTCACGATAAACACTCGGCGGCAACCCTCCAAGAGAACTATGTGGCCGCCACTCATTGTAACTTCTCATCCAGTTCTCTGTAATCTCTCGTACACGATCCAGACTATCAAACAAGTACGCGTTCAAAACCTCCTCGCGATATGTCCTGTTGAATCTTTCTATGTAGGCATTCTGGTTAGGTTCCCCGGGTTCAATATGTCTCAGATCTACTCCATTCTCCTCACACCACTCAGCAAGTACCTGACTGATGAACTCGGGACCGTTGTCGCTTCTCAAGGTATCTGGAACACCCCTCCATGTCTTTAACCTTTCAAGTGCCTCTACAACACGGGCTCCTGGTAAAGATGTATCTATCTCTATGTGAAGAATCTCCCTGACTCCTTCATCTAGGATGTTCAGTGTTCTGAATCGCCTTCCAAAGTAAAGGGAATCACTCATGAAATCCAGAGACCATACAGCGTTGGGACGATTCGGTACTTCCATTGGAAGAGGATCCCTGCCTGGCAATCTCTTCTTAGTCTTTTGCGAATGTTCAGGCCGAGTTCCCTGTAAATCCTGTATACACGCTTGTGATTCCACTTATGCCCATCCAGTCGCAATCTCTTGTAGCAGAGATAAAAACCCCACCTGGGCTTTCTCATGACCAGTTCCTGCAGAGCATCGATTACTTCTTTATCCCGCTCAAGTTTGTCCTGAGGCACTCTATACCAGGCTGATCTGGAAAGATCAACTGCAGCACAGGCTTTAACAACACTCAATCCTTTCTCCGCCACCAGAAACGATACAGATTCCCGGCGTTCTGATGGCGCTAAAGCTTTTTTGTTATTAGCTCCTTCAATGCATCGTTCTCCAGACTGAGATCAGAATACATGCGCTTCAGGCGACTGTTCTCAATCTCAAGTTCTTTCAACCGTCTTACTTCCGGAACTCCCATTCCTCCGTACTTCTTTTTCCAGTTGTAGAAAGTATTCCCGCTGATTCCGTGCTTGCGGCACACCTCTGTGGCAGGCATTCCCGCATCTGCTTCAGCAAGAATTGCCACTATCTGTGTCTCCGTGAATCTTGATCTTCTCAACTCGACCTCCTGGCTTGGGTTTCGCAGAAAGTCTCATTCTAATAAAATTTACATCGGTGTTCTTGAACGACACAAAGAGGACCGAAATAAAAAGGGCGGAGGATATGAATCAAGAATACCGACGAACAAAGAGGATTGGCCCAGCCTTGTTTCAGATGATACTTTCAACAAGACAGCTCTTCTAATTGCCGATATTGAACTTTCCCATTCAAGACAGGGCTCTCATACGATTATCCGCTAGTTGGTGTTGTGAGGTGTAGCTTCTGCACATGCCCATGGCAGCTGACAGTACCAAAATTACAAAAGGTATAAACAAGGGAAAGATTCAGAACTACTATGCATGTGAAAATAAGGATTGCCCAGGCAGAGACGAGATTGGGAGTAAATATCCAGGGAAAAGGCGTAACTCCATTCGGGCACAGGATCTAGATGAAGGAATAAAAAACCATATAAGGAAAACCGTTCTTTCTAATCCATCATACATCAAGCAAATAGTAGACTTCACAAACAAAGAATTGATGAGTTCCCTACCTGACAAGAAACAGATTATGTGGGCGACTAAACGCAAACTCGGAGAGCTGAAAGCTGTGAAGGATGGAATCTTCAAGGCTATTTCTAAGACTCAGAAAGAATCAACTGCATTCCATCGATATTTGACGGATTTAGAGGAAAATGCCAGACAGTTGTCGGAAACAGAAAAACTCCTTGGTGAGCAGGAAAGAGAGATTAAAGAGCTGAGCAGGGATCTTATCACTGAAGACTTCCTGAAGCGCTCTCTGGAGATCCTGATCAACTGTGAGACAGTATTTGAACCCGACAAACAGAAAGCCCTTATTCAAGCAGTTATCGGTGAAGTAAATGTTGGTCTTGATGAGATAGAAATACGTCTAAACGCAGGTTCACTACACAGACTGGCTAGAGACGCATCCAATCCGAACAAGCTAGTAAAGAGAGTTGGTGGGGGTGGAGGAGCTACACGATTCGGACCACTTCTTGACGGGTTCGAGTGTATTCCCGCTTGGCACGCCCGAAGGGACTCGAACCCCAAACCTTCTGGTCCGTAGCCAGATGCTCTATCCAATTGAGCTACGGGCGCACCGCAGGAACGGTATTCTAGCATATACGCCGCAAATGGTCAAGGAGCGGTATTGTCAGTAAATCTCTTTGTAAAGTATTGTAACTGATTCTCCGGGAACTAGATTGAATGAATCAATACCTGGCTCTATGTCTGCTCCTCTGGGAAGGGTCTCAGGCCAGATAATTCTCCAGTACATCTCCTGATCGGTTAGAGACACTGCGTCCATGAAGCAGTGGTATTTACCGGGAAACTGCTGCCAGGTCAGATCAAGCTCTATCAGTGAGTCTGCCGGGAACCAAAGTGTATCATTTCTCTGGTAAACCGACTGTGTCCAGTTCTCAACCCTGCCAGCGGAAGGGCAGTACACTGCTATCATGGGGTTCCATCTGCCATGAACCGGCCAGCCGTACGTAATCACAGCCTCCGGCGCACCGGCCGGGGCATTCCACCATGGAATGGGGTAAGTACCGGGCCTTACTGTTATCCGTCCTGTAGCTGTTGTTACAGGGTTGTTTTCAGGGTCTAAAAGATTAATCGTGTCTGCCTGCCAGACCTGTTCTGTTGTGTTGTTCAGCAAAGCACTGGCAAAGATTCTTCTTGTTGAACCCTCTGCTTCAATTGTGTAGCCCGGAGACCACGACAGACCTGTGTGCTGCATCGTTACAGTTGCAACTCCCTGTGTTAACCCGCGGCTTACTGAAACAGGGAAACCTGCCAGGTTGTTTGCCTCTGAAAAACCGCTGGTGTCCGCCTGGGGAGAAAGCTGAAATGCAATACCCACTACCTGTGCTGAATCAACAGCAAGAACAAACTCTGCAGGTTTGCCGGAAGGAAGTGTTCCTGTTATTGTGGCCGGGTCGGAATCTCTGAATGTAATGGATGTAACATGGAGGTCTACGGAGCCAAGTCCTGTATATTCCCCACCGCATGCTCCTAAAAGAAGCAGTGCGAAAATGGTAAGTAACTTCTTCATTATGTCCAATCGGTTGAGACGGGGTAATATTCCTGTCTGGAAGCACAAAGGAAAGGCTGACCGTGACAAACAGATCTCACCCTCTCTTGAAAAGCTTGAATAATATACTGCGGTTGAAGTGGCTGGTTCCCTTCCTGACGGTTCCAGTACTGTTTATAGCTTCAACTCTTGTTGAGTCGTGGTTACAGGAATCCGGAGTAATTCCATACACACCTGTGGGGAAAAGGTCAGTTCTTTCAATCTGGCGGATAGCGATGCTCACAGGTGCTGTGGCGGCACCCCTTGCCTCAATCTACCTGGGTGAGTTATGGAAGAAATGGAGAAACACCGGAGAGAGCTTCTCAGGCTACTTTTTCAGAGCTGTTATCTCCATCTTTCTTCTTGTTACAACGGCAATGACCCTTAACGGACTGGGAGTTCTGGCTCCTCTGGGCATTCCATCATCACTGATACTTCAGATGATGCTGACCCGGTGTATTCTTGCGGCTCTCTGGATTGTGGCGGCGGCCACCCTGTGTTCATCCATCACCAGCAGCACCGGCGGCGCGGCTCTTGCCTTCGGTCTTTTCAGTATGGCTCTGCTTCCCGGTCTTTCAGGCTCAGCCGTCAGCTGGTGGGTGATTGCGCCTCTGGGCACAATGGTTACAACTGCAGGTTCTGTGTCCACCGGATGGAACACATCTCTGGCTGCAGCCACTCACTCGCTGTTTTATTTTGCAGCAGGGTACTTTCTTCTGAGAAAGGCTATTCGCTGAGAACCGCCATGTTCACAATCTGTTCAAGAATGTCCTGGGGGTTTACTTCTGAAGGACCATACATGGTCACAAGCACGGAGTATCCATTTCTGAATATTCCGTATGCCCGTCCCCTGCCCATTACACCCTCAGACGGGAAAAATGTAAAGTTGATCCGGGACATAAGACCAAGAGATCTGGAATTCCTTACATCTGTACCCATGCTGCCCTCTACCCACACAGGCTCAGACCAGCGAATTGATTCCATAAGGTCGGGGGGAATAACACTGGAAAGCTTTGCCTCTACCCAAAGAGTCTTGTCTTCAATGGCATCTTCAGCTTTCCAGTAGTAACAGCCAAAGGTAATTCCCATGCTGTTGGGCTGCCCGGCAACTGCACCGGTTTCTTCCGTCATTGTACCCTCAATCAGCGGGCAGATCTCCGCAGGAAGGTATGAAAATTCTATGCCTGCCGGTTCCAGTATGTATGCCGGAGTTTCCTGCTGCAGGGGTATGATCAAACTAAGAGCTGCTACTATAAGTCCCATGTTCCACCCTTTCTGGAGAGATTGCTTCATTGTTCCGTGGGCAATAGAATAGAAGAGGTTCGCCCTTTGTCAACTGGAGGTACTATGCAGGAAAAGATACTCATTGTAGAGGACGATGTTCCACTTGCCTCTCTTCTCTCGGAATATCTTACCGGCCAGGGCTATAAAATAGAGGTTCTGCACGCCGGTTCAGGCGTAAAGAAGAGGGTTGTTGCCGGGCAGCCCGACCTGGTTATTCTCGATCTGATGCTCCCGGATATCAGCGGGCTGGATGTTTGCCGATCTCTCAGAGAGGGCTGGAGAGGGCCTATTCTTATGCTGACAGCCATGAAAGATGACGTTGATGTTGTCGCAGGACTGGAGATTGGCGCCGATGACTACCTGGGAAAACCAGTTGCTCCGAGGGTACTCCTTGCCCGGGTAAGGGCTCTGCTGCGGAGAAGCACTTCCGACCTCAACTCGGAAATGATAGAAGTCGGCCCGGTTGCCGTTGATGTTCCCGGAAGAACCGCAACTCTCCAGGGTAAAAAAATAGATCTTACAACTACTGAATTTGACCTGCTTGTACTTCTGGCACGCAGGGCGGGAAGAGTTCAGAAAAGAAGCGTTCTTGTGGAGGAACTGCGGGGCATTAACTTCGATTCGTTCGACAGGTCGGTGGATGTTCTAGTCTCCAGGCTCCGCAGAAAGCTGAAAAAACACGGCGGGATGATCAAAACCGTCCGGGGTCTGGGATACCTTATGTCTCCCATGGCTGAAGAAGAGTCTTCATGAAGCTGTACTGGAAAATCTACCTCCTTCTTACTGTTACAACTCTCTTTACTCTGATCCTCTCCATCTGGATTTCTTTCTCGGTGCTTCCGAGACACTTTGAACAGGTGATCAGCCAGCGGCTCGATGACTTTGAGTCCTCTGTAATGAGCATGAACAACCCTACGGGCCCGGAAATTGAACAGCTTGCAGACTCTATGAACGTGATTCTGAGATTTTTCAGAAACTCCCAGCGTCCTCCTGCAATGCCGGGACATCCTCCCCAGGGAGAACGGGAGTGGCGAGGAATCAGGCTGATACAGCCTCCTGGGGCAGATTTCTCCGTTCTGGCATCCGGAAGGCCTCCTTCTTCCAGATTTTTTCTTCTGGTTGTTTTCGGCCTGGGGCTTTTTCTGTCCCAGGCACTTGCACTGGCTCTCGGGCTAAGGTCTGTTTTCTCCAGAATTTCCACACTGAGACAGGTTACAAGTGAATTCGGTGAAGGCGGGCTCTCTGCCAGGTATCCTGCATCCGGCAGCGGAGATGAAATAGACAAACTCGGTTCAACCTTCAACAAGATGGCGGAACAGATCATCTCTCTTCTTGGATCACACAACGAGCTGCTGAATTCAGTGGCACACGAACTTAGAACCCCCCTGGCCAGGCTGAGTTTTGCTCTGGAGCTGGCAAGAGAGAATCCCGAGGCAGTGAAAGAAAAACTGGGACTGATGGAGCGGGATCTGTTCGAGCTTGACCGGCTTGTTTCCGAGCTGCTGGAGTTCAACAGAATAGGCAGCTCCGGAGCTCTGGTGATGGAACAGGTTTCCATGAAAGACATCTGCCTGGGCGCTGCAGACGGCGAACGGATACCCGGCTCGGATGTTAAGATAACGGTCTCTTCCAACAGCACAGACCCCACTGTGTACGGTGACCACCGACTGCTGCTCCGTGCTGTTTCGAATCTTGTACGGAATTCTGTGCGCTACGCCAGATCCACTGTAACAATCAGCATCTCCACTGTCAAAGATACGGTGGAAATTGCAGTTACAGACGACGGCCCGGGATTTCCTCCGGGTTTTGCGGAGAGAGCTGTTAATCCCTTTGTCAAAGGACATGACAGCAAGGGCTCCGGTCTGGGCCTTTCCATCGTCAGCAGAATACTTGAGAAGCACGGCGGCTCACTTGTTCTTTCCAATGCAGAGGAAGGCGGTGCCATGGCTGTTGTTTCAATACCACTAAAAAAGGGGAGGGCCTGAGCCCCCCCCTTATTAAAAATTGCCCTACTTCTTCTTCAGCCTTGCATGCCAGTCGATAAGAATTGGACTTGCGACAAAGATTGATGAATAGGTTCCAACAACGATACCTATCATCAGTGTAAGGGCGAAGTTCCTTATGTCTCCAGTACCGAATATGAAAAGCATCAGCACTGCAACAAATGTAGTAACAGATGTTACAATGGTTCTGCTGAGCGTCTCGTTGATACTCTTGTTTACCGTCTCCTCGAAGGTTCTGGCTTTTCTGAGCCTGTTGTCTTCTCTGATCCGGTCAAACACCACGATTGTGTCGTTGATCGAGTATCCCACAATTGTAAGCAGTGCCGCTATGATGGTAAGACTTACATCCACCTGAAGCAGCGCCAGGATACCAACGGTGATCAGAACATCGTGGACGAGAGCAACAACGGCAGCCACTCCCCACTTGAACTGAAATCTGTACCAGATGTAGAGAACGATAAAGAACATGGCCATGAGAATTGAATTCACAGCCTTCGACCTCAGTTCGGCCCCTACACGGGGACCTATCTGCTTGATGAAAGATGCCTCTGAGTTACCGCCTTCGTCTTCCATCAGTGTGCAGCTTTCCTGGTCGAGAGCTCCATACACTATTTCCTTATCACTCGTAGATGTTCTTATCACGAAAGCGCTGCCTTCTCCGTCCCAGTCCTGAAGAGACTGTACCTGCACGCTTTCAAGACCCTGCGCTTCAAGAGCACCGGCAAGCTGATCCGTGGTGCTGTGCACCTGGGAGATAACATTGGTTTCAAGACCGCCGGTAAAATCGATGGACAGGTTGAGACCGCCATGGGCAGAAAAGGCAATAAGCCCTATGAGTATCATGGCAAGCGAAGCAACGTAGGTCTTTTTACGTATAGAGGTAATACTGTAGTGGGCATTTCTTACAAGAGTCATCTTGCCTATACTGATTTTGGTTCTCTTCACCTGTGCCAGCATGATGCTGAAGATGGATCTGGTAAATACCAGAGAGCAGAACATCGATGCCATGATTCCAATGGAAAGGGTAACGGCAAAGCCTCTTATGGGACCGGTTCCAAACTTGTACAGAACCAGCGCCGTAATAAAGGTAGTGATGTTGGCATCCATAATGGTTACAAAGGCTCTTGCATAACCAGCATTAACTGCGGATCTGATTCCCTTGCCGGAGCGAAGTTCCTCGCGGATACGCTCGTAGATAAGCACACTTGCGTCTACTGCCATACCGATGGTGAGGATAATACCGGCGATTCCGGGAAGGGTAAGAGTGGCGTTAAGCCCGGTGAACCCCAGCTTTGCAAACGGCCCCGGGAAACACAGGAATCCCAGAATGATCAACATATCGAACAAAAGAGCGAGTACGGCAATGAATCCGCTGACTCCGTAGTAGATCATCATGAACACCGCGATAAGAGCCAGTCCTACAATACCGGCAATCATGCCGTTGCTGATTGCTTTCTGACCAAGGCTGGGGCCTATTGTCTGTTCTTCAGCTATAACGAGCCTGGCAGGCAGACTTCCTGCTTTAAGAACCAGCCTGAGATCCCTGGCCTCTTCCACAGAGAAAGACCCGGAAAGCCTTGTTCCGCTTCCGGTGATTCTTTCGCGAATGGTAGCTACTGAATAAATTCTGCCATCCAGAAGAATAGAAACTCTCTCGTCTACATTATCTCCTGTTATTCTTGCCCAGTTGGAGGCACCAGTGTCATCAAACTCCAGCAGAAGATACGGGTCTCTGCTCATGGAGTTGGCATCTCCCATTCTTATACGGACGTCTGTAAGGTTTGCCCCTGTAAGCCTGTAGTAGGGCAGCTCCATATCCGACTGTCTGTCCCAGCCGCGACCGGAATCTTCCGGAATAAGGAAAACACTCATGAGCACGGTTCCATCAGCCACTGCAGTCGGTTTTCCAAAGACAAAGATAAGATTTGCTTCTGAGAGAATCGCTTTTACATCATCACGGTTGATGATTGACTGGAAGGCGTCAAGCTCTTCTCCCTGTGAGATCACCCAGTCTCCGGGCATGATGCTGAGAATCGCTGCATCGTTCTCATTCACAGATGTGAGAAGCGAGCTGAGAGTACCAGCTACCTCGATGGAGGGAAGAGCCTGATCGTCGGCTGTTTCTGGAACCGGAAGGGTTAGATCGTCTCCTCCGGCAGGAAGGGTGAACTCATCATCTACGACAGGTTCAGTCGCTGTTTCTTCGGGAACTTCATCTCCAAGAACTGCTTCTATTTCCCTTATTACCGGAATACTGGAAGGAGACGGATGTTCAGCATTGGGATACGCAACTATCTTGAACTCAAGCAGAGCCTGTCTCTCAACAATTGAACGGGCCCTTGCCGGGTCTCTGACTCCTGGAAGCTGAACAATTATCCGGTCACTGCCCTGGCGGGTAATGGAAGGTTCAGACACACCGAACTCATCAATTCGGTTTCTGATGATCTCAAGAGCCTGGTCCAGAGCCTCGTCGGCATCCAGCCCTGCTGTTGGTTCCACCGTGTAAGCCAGGTACATACCGCCCTGAAGATCGAGCCCAAGCTTGATGGTTCCCATACTGGACTGATACAGTTGTCTGTAACGTTCCAGCACTGGCTCTCCGCCCTCATCCTCCATGCCTTCAATAAGCCCTCTGAGATAGGGGTTTGTTGTCTCAGGCTGAACACTGGCTTCTGCACGGTCTCTTTCTACCGCCGGCAGTGAATACCATTTCACCGTCGGCCAGATGAGAAACAGTGCCAGCACCAGCACAAAAGCGGAACTGTAAATTCTCCATCTGTCGGTTCTCTTCATAGAATTCCCCTTCATCTGTGATCAATCGCTCATCTAATTCTTTATTATATCATCAGTTACAAAGCAAGCATCTGGCCGGAAGCGTTTGCACACCCCTGCAACCCAACCTTCCGGAAGAGATGGAAGATAAATAAAGTCAGGAGAATTGACCACCTCAAACGAAAACCTCTACCGGACAGTCAGTTTCTTCAAGGTGATGTAAAGTGGATTTTCAGAGGCTGGCCGTTGGGAAACAACGCACTGAAGACTATTCCTCCTGTTTCTCTTTCCCGCGCTATAATCCGGCTGAAATTCAGTTTCCTGAGAATTCGTGTTACATACAGGTTTGCCTGTGGTATGCTGTACATGTCGTAATCCAAATCCACAACCCAGACAGTGGTGTCTCCGGAAAACGATTCTCTGGGTACACCTCCAAAGTGGTACGGCTGTATTTCCAGTTTCAGCTGGTCGTAAACAGACAGAGTTTCAGGAAGCTGACTTTCAGGATACAGCACAGTCATATCCGGTGCTGCTTTCACCGCAGTAAAGATTCCTCCGGACAAAAACACAGCGACAGAGATCAGAAACCATACCTCACCAGCTCTCATTATCACCTCCCTGGCCTGGAACCTATATTCCCGGTGTATTACATTTCCATAAAACGGTAGTGAATGTCAACCCCGGAGGAGTAATGAAATATACTTTAGCACTGCTTGCGGTAGCTGCTGCTGCAGCTTTTTCCGCATCATGGTCAATCGGTCCGGATGGTCTTTCCGGCTGGCCCGGTCTTCCCTGCTCCGACATTCTTGAAAAAGGTCTGCTCCGTGCGGGAATGGAAATTCAGTTTGTCTCCACCGACGACGGAACAATTCTTCGCACGCCGCTGAAAGCCCTGTGGGGAGCGGAAAACAACATAGAGGCTGGTATTGAAATACCGGTTATCCCTGTTGACAACGCATACAACGGGTCCGCTGTGGGAGACATCACCCTGTCTGGAGGATGGCTTTACGAAAGAGCCCGCGGCGGCACTGCCCTCAAGTTTACAGGAAGACTTACCGTTCCCTCAGGAGAGGAAAACAGAGACAGAGGATCAGAGCTGGCTTTCGGAGCCGTAACAAGCTCAACATTCCTTGACTTCCGCTTGTCCATGTCTGCGGAGTATGCTTTGAACGGAGGCAGAAATCCCTTCGACGATACAGTGGTTGATGTGATGTATTTTAACGCCGGAGGTTCGAGTTTCATAACTCCCGACTTCCTTCTGTACGCCGCTATGAACGGAACAACTTCTTCTAAACTGGTGTTCGGCTGCGGAGCGGAGTATCTGTTTACCGACGAGATTTCCCTTGACGGTGGAATTAGAACCGGCATAGACAACTTTGAAAATGTTGAACTGTATGTCGGGGCAAACTGGACAGGGCAGGGCTTTTAGGAGCTCTGATATTATCAGCTTCTTGCTCAGGTAACGCAATTGTGTGATATTTTTCCAGGTCAGGGCAGATTGAACCCTTGTGACCGGGTTTGGAAATTGAGCCGTCTGATATTCCTCTGTGACGGTCCAAATCCGAGCTGTGCTTTCTTCTGTTGCCTGTCCCTGATCCTTTGTGTTTACAGGTGGGGAGGGTGGCTGTTTGAAAAACCTGATACCCTTTGTTGGCAGACAAAAAGAACTTGGATTGCTGGACAGGTACTTTGAAGATACCCTTGATTACCACGGAGGATTCGTTCTCGTCAAGGGGGAAATAGGCTCTGGAAAAACCCGGCTTCTACAGCATTTCGAAGAAAGAACCAGAAGCCACAATCTGCACGTACTGAAGGGAAGGACAAGAAAGGCTGAAACCAGACCGTTTTCCCCTTTCTCCCAGATGGTAAAACATTTTCTGTGTGACCTCGAACATGATCTCAGATGGATGGTCAGATACCTGGAGCCAGATATCTCCTCCTGCTTTCTTAACCTGATTCCCGAACTTCGAAGGTATTATCCGCTTGACTCTCCGGAACTCGCTTTCTCTTCAACAAATCTCTCTTTTTTTTATTCATTCCAGCGTTTTTTTGAGAATCTTGCCGGATCCAGACCTCTGCTCCTTATTCTGGATGACATTCAGTGGATGAGCGATGATTCGATAGAACTGTTGAAGTATCTAGTAAGACGGATCGACAATCTGCCCATTCTACTGCTGGCAACAATGCGTTCCAATGAAAATAACAAAAAACTCGAAGAGAACATAGACGGTTTCAAAACAGACAGGCTCGTCTACTGCATGAACCTGAGTAACTTATCATCTGCTGATACAGAGCTGCTGCTGGAACGGAAGTTTGATACAAGTTTCTCAGCTCAGTTTTCGGAATGGCTTTTCTCTATAACCGGCGGGAACCCCCTCTTCACAGGCGAAATACTGAAAGGCCTGATGCGGAGGAATATCCTTCATACTGCTTCCGATGGAGACAGTTGGATCATTGAGGAAGACTACAGGGATTTTCCCATATCAGGTACCGTTGAAAGTGTTGTAAACTACCAACTCTGCAGCTTGTCAGAGGGGGAGCTGGGCCTGCTTCAACAGGCTTCCGTAATAGGAGAGCACTTCCAGACGGATCTTCTTCGAAAACTGTCTGATGAAATAACTGACAACCAGTTTTTGAGTTCTCTGAACATTCTTTCGTCCACAGGTATTCTGGAAGAATCCCATGGTGGAATAATGAGCTTCTCACACCCGCTGGTGCACACAATGCTGTACCGGAAAATAGAGTCAGGAAAAAGGCGCCGTCTTCATCGAAAACTGGCGGGAATTCTGGAGCAGTCGGGGCGGCAACCCGATGAAACGGTCAGACACCTCACTGAGGATCTGCAACCTTCAGAGGAAACCATTGAACTTGCCCGGCACCTGCTTGGTCTGTCTCTGAATTACATCAAAACCGACTGCAACTACCGGAACGCCTGGAAATACCTGACGATCGCACACAGAATTACCCGGCGCATTGAACCTGAAGGCATACTGAGGCTGCAGATAAGGGCAGGTCTCAGTCATCTATCCTGGATAATGGGAAAGAATCCCCTTTCAATCACGGAGGCGGAAACTTTCGTTTCTGAGCTGGTAGACAACAGGCTGCTGGAAGAAGCAGCGATGGTTTACAGGATGCTCTTCCACAGCGCTCTGAGTTCCCGGAACATTCAGAAAGCCGGGAATTACCTGGAAAAGGGCATTTCTTTTTCTGAAAAAGATAATCCTGCCCACTGGATCATGGCAGTTGAGCGATGTCTTTTAGACAGACGAAAAGGCCGTCTGGAAGAGTCCCGGCGGGAAGCTCTCTCGCTGATTGCCAGAATGCCTGGGGAAAAGGTGCCTGGAGCTCTGTACAAGGCGTACACCAATATTGGCTTTGTTTCGTATGTCAGGGGTAATCTGCAGCAGACGCTTGACAACTTTACAAGAGCCCGGGAGATCGTGGAGGAATACCATCTTCTTCTGTACCGGGCTGATTCGCACTCAAATCTGGGTCTTATCAAGATGACAATGGGTAAACTCGACACAGCCATAGATGAAATCAACTGCTCACAGAGAGAGGCTGATCTGCTTCAGAAAAAACCACTCAAAGGTATAAATCTCATGTACCTGGGGTTTTGTTACTACAACAAAGGAGATTTCCAGCGCGCTTTTTCCTTTCTGGAGCAGGCGCGAATACTGGCTGTAAACACAGACAATCGCAGATTGATTTCCATCATCCCGCGTTTAACGGCAAGAGTACATATCAGATCCAATCAACTTGACAAGGCTGAAGCCGTGGTGCGGAGTCTTTCAGGCCAGAACCTGTCTAAAGCTGATTTCAGCGATCTGAAAAAAACCATTATCTCCTTCCAAATAAAAAAGGGAGAGATGGATCTTGCTGAAAAAACCATCAACAGCACACTGGTTCTTCTGAAGGAACTGGAGGCTGAAACACGATACGCGCATGTGCTCGGGCAGAAGGCTCTGATCCTTCTTCACAGAAAGCAGACAGATAAGGCGAGGGATCTTCTTGAACAATCGCTGAGCATACTCAAAGAGAAACAGGCTAAGCCTTTTCTCAGCGAAACACTTATTGAATTCGGTCTCGCTATGGGCGGAACCGATGGAGAAAAATATTTTATTGACGGGCTGAGAATTCTACTGGAAATGAATGCTTCTGCAAGAATTACCCAGCTGAAAGAAGAAATGCAAAACAGAGGATTTCAGCAGGCTTTAAAATTCGTGAGAGACCAGATGGAAGAACCTGCCGGTGGGAAGCTGGAAATTACGGCATTCGGAGGTCTTTCTGTGAAAAGACCCGGCGAGCTGAAGGCTGTCTCTGGAAAAATATGGCCATCAAGGAAAGCCAGAGAGCTGCTGGCCCTGCTTCTGGTTCTAACTGAAAACCGGCAGGTAACCAGGGAAGTTCTTGCCTTGCATCTCTGGCCGGAAGCGACAGAGAAAAAATCCCTGGCCAACCTCCGTGTGGCTCTTACTCACCTGAACCATGTTCTGCAGGGCCACTTTATCATTTCCGATGGCCCTTTCCTTTCTCTCAACACAGAGAAAATCCAGGTAGACTTCTGGGAGTTTGACACCCTGTCAAAACAATGGCGGGATTCTATTCGACAGGGTAAACTCCATACAGCTGAAGACAGAGCTCGAGAAGCTTTGTCTCTTTACAGGAGTTACCTGCTGCCGGAATTCTACAGCCTTCCAGTTGCAGATATGCAGTTGAGTCTGGAGAATGTGATGAGGGACCTGCTCCTCTGGCTGGCGGAAAGATGCATGATGCGGGCTGAATGGAGGGAAGCGATTCTTCTGGCAAGGAAACTCGCTGCTTCTGACAGCTGCAGCGAACAGGCTTTCCGTATAATAATGCAAGGCCTTTTTAACCTTGGGGACAGAACCGGTGCCATGCGACAATACAAACAACTGCAAGAAAATCTTAAAGAAAATCTTGGGATTCCTCCTGAAAAACAAACTGTCGATCTCTTCACGCAGATAAGCTCTCAAATCGAACAATAACGCGGTTTCCCCCTGTTTTAACGCTTTTTTAACACCCGCCCCAAATGATACCTGCATGAATAACAAACAAAAACGAATATGCCCGAAATGCAACTACCTTGGCAGCCAGCAGGACAATGTCTGCCCCAACTGTGGGATCAGTCTGATTTCTCTGTGCCCCCGATGCAAAGCACCGATAAGAGTTGCATTTGCCAAATTCTGCTACAGGTGCGGCGTTCAGTTCAGCAAGACAGTTGATAACCAGAACAATGGACTCCGGCACACCGGCAGTTTAACCCGGAACCCGGCCTTAACAGCAAAGGAAAGACCGGAAAACAATCAGGAGGAGAAATGAAATATTTATTCAAAACGGTATTGATCATCTCAATACTATCAGCATCGGCTGCAGCAGAAACCTGCAGTCTTATTCCCGCAGCAGATACCTGGATCTGGTCCGGAACCGGTCCCTGGGGAAGCTCATGGACCCTCAGAACCAACATAGTCTCCTTATTCGATCAGGAAATAGTAATTCGATTTAACCTCTCCTCTATTCCTTCAGGATCCACCATTAACTCGGCCGATCTATTTGTAAACAGGTATGATGGTTCCTCCCAGTGTGACTCTATGGTTTGCGAAATTTACCGGGTAACCGAAGACTGGGAGGAAGCAACACTTGTCGACAGCATTGCCCACGATTCAAGTTACCACTACGATCAGATAGCCATAACCTGCAACGGTTGGTACAGTATGAATTTAACGGGACTTGTTCAGGAATGGATCGATGGTACCTACATCAACTACGGAGCTGTGTTCTACGGAATAGCCGGAACTGGTTCATATCAGTACTTCCGCTCCAGGGAGAGTTCCTCCGACAAACCCCATCTGGATATAAACTACACTCCTCCAAGCATGCTGGAACACACGACATTTGCCTCTATCAAGGCCACCTTTACGATGTAGGAGCAGTTACAGAATTTCTGCTGCATCTATTCAAAGAGCCGGATTTCACTTCCGAATTGACAATGGCGTGATCCGGCTCTGCTGTTGTGTACTCAAGAGCAGAAAAACTTTCAAACCCAAACCACAGCACGGCTTTTCACAGCTTTATCTTTTTGACGCCTGCAGCCTTGTAGCCCTGGAACTGCAATCGTATATTGCATTGTTTCTTGTGAGGGGTTCAAGTTTAACACGCACTTCAAAGGAGTGGAAGAAAGAAATGAGAACATTCTACAAGAAAATCGCCTGTAAGAGAAACTGACTGACCTCCCGAAAGAGGATTGTTCAGAGCGACAAAACCAAGAGATCCATCAACATTAATTTCTACAGGGTCCCCGTTCATTCTCCAGTTCGATAACTCTATCCAGCCTCTCTCTGAAACATCAGAGCGTCTGAAGCTGAAATTTCCCTGGCTTTCAAGGTCCCGGGCGAAAGCGGTAGTGCAGTCTCTGTAGGCGTTGGATACAGATGAAGCCACAGAGTGTCCACAGGAAAATCAACACCACTTGTAAACACCATTTCCATGGTGCCCTGTATCCGGGTTGAATCAGGATCAAGCGAAACTTCAATATTGTAATCAGCAGTACTCTCGGCGCCTGGATACCCGGGAGAAAACAGTATGAGAGATGCGAAACAAAGTGTAAGCATAACCGCCAGATCCTTCCTTCAGGGCAACCTGTTTAGTCTTTTTGCGGAGATACGGAGCAGTGTTTATTCAGCGTATGGAGAAATTCTTCTGAGTCTTTCAACAATTGATTCCAGAAGTTTCACTGTGTGGTCAAGTTCTTCCTGCGTGGTGTATCTG
>Ga0164318_10001967_pt1 | contig 18765 bp, 11 predicted proteins | sample GuaBasSedimGuay9_FD_113734 | JGI IMG/M metagenome (GOLD analysis project Ga0164318, IMG submission 113734) | Subseafloor sediment microbial communities from Guaymas Basin, Gulf of California, Mexico - Guay9, Core 4571-4, 0-3 cm | ecosystem: Environmental > Aquatic > Marine > Hydrothermal vents... | reverse complement strand
TTGAGCAAAGTGTACTATATCATCAACGCTATCGTCATAGCCTATATATAAATCTGCCCCTCCAACCGTAAGATCTCCGGATACTGAAAGATTGTCAAGTATGTCTACATCAGTTCCTATACCGTCAAAAATCTTGCCGCGAACATCAAGATCTCCGGTCACGGTTAAATTACCTGTTACTTGGGTATAATCATCTGAGAAAATTACGCCAATAATTGTAACATCCCCGCCTAAAGAAAGATCTCCCCCTACCTCAATATCGCCTTGAACATATAAATCATCAGATGAATCCATAATACCGGATGGAGTAGGTTGAGATGACGCTATTGCATTATAAACAGGTGTGGCTACTGTAGCGCCTCCAAAAAGGAATGTGCCGCTCGAATATACATCGTCTGTAAAACTAAACTGACTTAAGTTCTCATCCCATAAGAATTGCTCGGTATTACCCGCAAAATATATGACATCATTAACAAGGTCATCTACCCCTAAGTATATATCTGATCCCCATACCGTTAGGTCTTCTGAAACGGAAAGATTATCAAGTATATCTACATCAGGTCCTACGCCGTCTAATATACGTCCACGTACATCGAGATCTCCCATTGCTGTTAAATTTCCCATAATCTGAGTATAATCATCCGAGAAAATTACTCCTGCTATGGTAACATCGCCTCCTAGAGACAGGTCTCCGCCGACTTCAACGTCATCTGCAACTGCAAGATCTCCATCATCATCAAATCCGCTAGACACTGTAAAACTTTCTGATGATGAAAATATTTCAATGTTACCATCTGAGATCTCTAAGGTATGATCGGACCCGCTGAAAACCGAACGGCCTCCAGATGCCTCAACGCGCAATTCTTTTTCAACAGTTAAATTACCACCTACAGAAAGATCATCAGAAAGCTGAAAACTTCCAACCAGGTCATTCCATCTTAAATATTCATCGCCGTCCGAATCCCGAAATGCTAAAGTCGGAGTATCTGAGGAATCATCAGAATCTATGGTAAACGAATCAGCTATTGTTCCTGCAATAGCTGAATCACCATACAAAAGACCTCCAACAGTTAAATCACCAGTAACTGTAAGTACTCCGTCTATATGAGTTTCATCATTCTCTCCTATGCCTCCTATTGACAATATAGCGCTCCCCCCCTGAAGCGGATTAATTATAAGATCACCGGGGGAATACATCTCGCCGCCGCTTACAGTTAAATCTTGCTCAATAGTAGTATCAGGAATAAGCGACAGCCCTTCATTTATTTCATCATCAATTCTATCAACAAATAAAGTATCCGTTACTGTTAGATCCCCTACTATTTTGCTTCCTTTGCCGGTAAAAATATATCCGCCTACTGTAACATCACCACCAACAGAAAGATCATGTAATATCTCAACATCTTGCTCAACAAACAAATCGCCGCTATCATCTGCCAAGTCTGATGGATCTGTGCTTCCAATATATAATCTACCACGGCTAAACCGCGACAAGCCCGTTCCTTCAACGCCAAGTTCTTCACTAACTGAAAGCTCTCCATTGATAGTGAGATCATCATCTATAACAACTTCACTGTCATCATCGCTAATACTTCCATCTTGCGCAATATTAAGCCCTGATGAAATAACCCTAAACGAATCTCCTGTATCATCTCCTATCCAAGTATCACCGGTAACGCTTAGATCTCCCGAATCTGAAATAACAACAGTATCCCCCGTTCCGAATGTACTTACTCCCCGAACACTTAATGTATCTGTTGCAGCATCACCTAGTTTGCTGCTTCCTGCAACCTGCAACCTTGCAATACCGCTTGTATTAGTCAAAAATAAAGTACCATCAGCAGTAATATCACCAATGTTGCTCATATCGCCGGTCGCCGATATATCCCAATCAGAAGAATTAATAACTACTTCTTGCGAGTTGTTTCCTATTGTAATCCGTCCAGTATCATCATCACGTATATCATCAACAAAAAGAGCATCTGTTACTGTAAGATCACCATTAATAAGTACGCCACGCGCTCCGGAAATCCGGCCCCCAACAGTAAGATCTTTTCCAATTGAAATATCTTTGCCAATTTCAACATCTCCTTCTACATATAAATCACCGGCATCATCTGCAACGTCAGTTGGATCGGTGCTTCCAACAATGACTCTCCCTTGACTAAACCTAGAAATTCCAGAGCCTTGTACTAATATTTCATCTTGAACGGTCAAGCTCCCTCCTAGAGAAAGATCATCGGAGAGTTCAATAGTACTTATAAAATCATTCCAACGTAGATACTCATCCCCGTCTGAATCCTCAAAAATTAAAGTCGGCGTGTCAGTTGAATCATCAAGATCAATCGTAAATGAATCAGCCGTCGTACCCAGCAACTCTAAAGTGGGAACATCTCCAGCTATGGATAAATTTCTGCTAATAGTAAGATCTCCGGCAATAACAACCGAATCATCCTCGCTTAAAACACCCAGAGTAATTACCCCCTTACCCCCTTGCTGTGGATTTATAAGCAAATTAGTGGATGAAAATAATTCTCCTCCGCTAATAGTTAGATCCGATTCAACAGTTACATCAGGAACAAATGAAAATCCGTATCCAACCTCATCTTCTATTCGATCAGTAAAGACAGTATCCGTTACCGTAAGATCCCCAATAATTCTTGTCGCTCCGTCCTCGCTGAAGATAAGACCATCTATACTCACATCCCCACCAACTGAAAGGTCTCTCCCAATCTCCACATCACCCCGGACATATAAATCACCAGCATCATCTGCCACATCCGAAGGAGTTCCCGAACCAATTTGAACCCTACCATCAGTAAAAGTACTCGCTCCGCTGCCATATGCTGTCAAATCTCCGGAAACAGAAAGATCAGCACCGATTCCTAGTTGATTAATGGTATCGCTTTCAATGAATGCCCCATTTGCAAATCTAATATCTGCTCCAACAGATGTAAGAGTAATGCCGGTATTACCATTAACTGAAAGATCTCCCGCCACACCGACATCAGGCCCTGATAAAGTAATAGCAAGAGCTGTAAGGCTATAAATATGACCGCCACCTAAAGTAAGATCTCCGCTCAATATAGTGTCAGTTGAACCAGTGCCAAGACGAATATTCCCAAATGCATCAAATGTGACATCTCCGCCCTCAGCAGTAATAGTCGGAGCGCCTGAAAAAGTAAGATCTGTATCAACTTTTCCTAAAAACGAAATAGTATCTAAAGGCCCATCACCCAAATCAACGCTTTCATTTAGAGAAGCATTACCATCCACATCTAATGTGGAACTAGTAAAAACTTCTCCTAATGGAGAAACAGTAAAACGGCCATTATTGACATCAATTCCATTATCTAGAACTCTAAAAAGCCCGGTTGTTGTTAATCCTCCACTTATGCTTAAGCTGTCAGTGAGAAAAAATTCATCAGCTAATAGGCTATAATAAAGACGTTCATCATTTATATCTCCAAAAATAAGTGCGATTTCATCAGGTGAGTTTTGCCACATATCAATAGTAAATGTATCAGCAGGTGTTCCAGCCTGTTCTTCCATAATTCCTATTATTAAACCAAGAACCGTAACAGTGCCGGTAACTGTCAGATTGCCATCCATAATATCGTCTGTATCACTTCTAATAAACTGCTCTCCTTCTAATCCATCCAGCATATCAGCATTCAACGCGTAAGGAGAACTGACGACTCTTTGCCGAGGAGTTAATTCCCCGTCGGTATATCCGACAGAATTTATAACTTCAATGCTTATCCAATACGGCTTGTTAAAATCAATATCTAATGTTTCAACTGCCCCGATTTCTAAATTAAATACTCCTTTATCCTTCTGAGTCAATAAAACATCATCATGCTGTTCTGTAAAAATGGGGGTTCCTCCCGTCTCCGTTTCATAAATGCGCACAATAAAAGAGAAAGTCCCGGTCTGGGCTTCACCAGTTAAAGACTTTGTCAACATTCCTTGATAATTGATACGGCGCGGAATATTTTGAGAATAAACATTGCCGGCATGAAAAATGAATAAAAGACAGAGAAGGGCAAAAAGACAGTATTTCAATAAAGAAACTTTTTGTTTCTTAATTACCTTGATAAATTTATGTTTGTCAGGCCACATTTTCATCTTGAATTTTACTATTTCCTTTTTTTTCAATTTCATCAAGATGCTCAAAGCTTGCCTTCGTTTTTATTTTGTTTGTGTTTCCAACTTCTGTTTTTTCAATTATTTTCTTAAACTCTTGATAAAGAAGAAAATCACTATTAACTTCATAATAAATAAGATTGGCCACTTTCGTTCTTCGGAGGAATCCGATTCTTAATAAATTAAGGAGTTCTCTTCTTATAGGAGTGAGCGGTTCACCGAAAATTTTGCTGATTTCACGTAAATAAAATTTTCTTTCTGGATTCTTAATGAATAAACGCATTAACTTTATACGTGTTTTGGAAGAAATAAATGAGTGAAGTATAACGCTATTCATAACTTACGTTTTTTAACGCCTCATAATTAGTAACTATGTTCTAAATTGTAGTACAGCGTATATATAAAAATAGTTTTTTTTATATCGTCTAAACTTTATAAAAATTAACTAAACTTAAAACGATGAAAACTATAAAACTTATAAGTATCGTCTATATTTTAATCTAACTTAACCTGATTTTTGTCTTTCTTAAAGTATAGCACAAAAATAAAAAAAGGCCTATTTTCGACAAAATTACTGCAAAAATAGACCTTTTTCTTTTATCCGTAAGTTAATAGGATTGCAAATAATGCTACCTTTAAGGGGCATTTACTTAATTCCTATTTGATATATATCCATATAATTAATGTAAAAAACTAAATTTACTTTTTTTCTCTAGAAATATAAGTCTTTAAATTTTAATTCCTTAAGGTTTTTCTTTTATATAACTATCCTCTATAGCTAAACAAAAAAAGTAATTAAGATTTGCTTAAATATAAACCATCACCTTCCATTAAGGAAAGTTTCTTATTCATATTCTGGATTAAACCGAGTGATACAAAATCTCTAATTTCCGTAACCTTAACTTTGGCAACAACTTGCCCATTTCGTTCTGCTATAAAAACATCATCTTTTTTAATTCCATCTACAACTCCTTTATTTATTACAACAAAATTATGTGCACGATTAATAGACATAATCTTTGCACTTTGCAAAGAGGAGGCTTTTTGTTGAATATTACTTTCTGTTAACGCTTTTCCCTCAATTACTTCTGCTCCCTTATCTTTAACAATAACGGCTGGAAGTTCTATAGTACCACGGGGCGTTTCCAATGCTGACTTTTTGCTCTCTTCTTGCTGGATTTGTGGTAATAATTGATCACTAATCTTTGAAAATGTTACCATTTGTTTATTTAACTTATTCGAAATATCCTCAAATTTCTGCCACCCGTTTTTTGTAACATTCGTATATTCAACAAATTTATCAGCTAAAAATTGTTTTAAATTTAAAGCGTCTTTATATTCAATCTCCAATTTGCTATGACGTTTTTGAAGTTCGGCAAATTTTTGCTCTAAATCCAGTAATGCCTGTATATTTTTTTCTTTCTCGGTCTTTGCTTTATGTAACTCTTCTCGCAAAGAGTTTTTTTCAATCTGAGCTTTCTCCATTTCGGAAAAGTATTGTTGTGTAATTTTTTCTTTCTCCCAATATAGCAAACCACTTATACCTATCATGGACAAAATACAAAGAACTACAATTATCCATATAAAAACACTTCCCTTTATAGTGTTACAGTAACTTGAATGCTTCATACCCATAATATTAAACTCCTTTTAATATTAAATTAGTCTTGTTAAATGACTATATTTATAAGGGCATTTATAAACACACTTACCTTCCAGTAAGATTTTTATTCCTTTATATTTTATAATAAAAACTTGTCTAAAATAATTAATAATGCAAAATAAAAAATTGTTGAAACTATTTTACCCTGAAAATATCAATTTTCCAACTTAAATTATTAATTTTCCTAATATTTTTTATTACAAGTATTGTGATAGAAAAATACAACTATCAAATTAAATTCTTATGAGGAATTTTTTATAATGAAAATAACATTATAAATGGAATGAAAATTCTTGAAATGATAATCTTGATTTGTTTAATATAAAAATAATTGAGAGGGAAAAATGTTTCTTAACTTAAACTCTACCGAGGTAAGTGCTACACAAAAAAATTTCTAATTAATATATTAACTTTAGTAAACCTGCTAAGCCTGTGTAAATATTTCCCTTACAACAGTCCCAACAACGCCTAAGGCAATTGAATTTTCACCAAAGGCAGAGGGAATTACCTTCACGATATTTCCTGCTTCTTCTATTGCCCATTCTTTAATCGCAGTTTTCATAGAATCTAATAAAATTGCGCCGCAATCTTCTATACCTCCACCTACAACTACAATCTCAGGATTAAGAAGATTAACGAGAAATGCTACTTTTCGTCCAAGATTTTTTCCTGCTTCTTCAATAATACGTATAGCCAATGGATCTTTATCTCGTGATGCTTTTATTATTTCCTTAATAGTAATTTTTTCAAAATCATTATTTACTATATCTTTCAAAGAAGATTTTTCGCCTGCCTTTAAAGCCTCACGTGCCATGTCGCACATACCCAAGTCCATTTCCCATCGTCCGAGATTCAGTGCGCTAGGCTTAAGAGATTCCTGATCTGACTTTGAAGGACTAAATATGCCAAGTTCTCCCGCCGCACCGCTTGCCCCGCGATAAACTTGGCCATCGATTAAAATCCCGATACCAACTCCGGAAAACATATAAATCATATTTCTAACATCCCTGTCCAATCCTAACCATTTTTCACCGAGCACTGCAGCATTTGCGTCATTTTCAGTAAAAGTTGGTATATTAAAATGTTTTTCAAAACTATCTTTAATTGACATACAAACAGACAAATCTTTACTTCCCAGGGCTCCAGGCCATCGAATTGTGCGGCCGCGTTCATCTATAATGCCAGGAACTGCTACCCCTATACCAACTACCTTTTCCTTTTCAACTCCGGATTTTTCAATAATTTCATCACACAATTTAATTAAATCCTGTATCATCTGCTCAGAATTTTCCGGCGCCTTTTCTCTTTTTATTTCATAAATAATATTTGTCCCTAAATCGACTAACAGCCCTACCATGCTCATCATATTCAACCCAAGACCAATAACATAAGCAGCATTGGGATTCAATTCAACTAAGACCGGCTTGCGTCCTCCTGTCGACTCATCAAGATCCCCTTCAATAACCAGCTCCTTTTTAATGTAATGATTAACATAATTAGAAACTGTAACGATATTAAACTCTGTTAATTTTGAAATATCCGTCCGTGAAATAGGACCGTTTTTACGAATAGCCTCTAAAATAGCGAGGTTCTTTCTTTCTTTGTCTGTTAACATCCGGTCTTTGAGGAGCGTTTGCTTAATCACTTTGGCACCCTCCTAATAATTTTTGTTTTTAAAAAAATATATTTTATTTGTGAGTGATAAGCTGAGCAGATTAATAAATCAACTCCCACAATATGCAAATAACACGCACGGCTATATACACTAAAAGCATATATAGCCCGCGTGCTAAAAATATAAACTATAAAAAAACCAAACAGTATTAATTTTTATTACTCACTCGAAACAGTAACCTGATCAATTAAAATTGATCCTACCTTTGGACTAGAATTAATATCATCAAAAACAATTACAAACTCATTCATGCTACTCCAATCCGAAATGGTTCTAAACTTTTCAAATGGAATAGAAACCTTCTGCCATTTATCAGTAATTCCGCTGATAATATAGGCTGCTGTTTTTTGATAATCTTTTAACTCTACTTTTATGCGCTTGGTAAATCCTTTTTCCGAATCACCTTTTACATAAAGATTTAAAGTATTATAATCCGAAAAATCCTCTCCTTCAAGCTTTGTCCAAAAACCGTTATAAGCTGGGCTGGGAGAATCAACATCATAGCTTAAACGTAAAGAATACCCATCAGGCTCGCCTGCAGCATCATCCCCATATTCAAAACTTATTTCACACCATTGGGTATCATCATTTGGGTCCTTATCCCATGCTCCAAAATCACCTCCGAGATTATTAGGCTTATCGCCTGTATCAAAATCAAGAATGACAAGTTCTTCTCCTACCTTAGCCGAAGCAAATATAGGCATATAACCAATTATTGCTATGGCAAGAATAAACCCTATAAAGATTTTCGTCTTCATAGCTTATACCTCCCTTTCTTTTTTGTTTTGCTTTTTTTTGTTTTCAGTTGTTAATTTTTTTTATTAATTATAATGAATACGCATCTTAATGCGCACGAGGAAAAAATTATTCAAAAAATATTTCCATCTCCAATAAATGTTTTGCGCTTTTCATAATTTGATCATTATGAAACCGGGTTTTAATAATATCACTTTTAAGAAAATTAACAATACTAATAAAAATCATCGTTTGGTCTAGAGTAAGATACCGATAACTTACCTTTTTATCTTTCAAAATAACTGAATCATAGAATCCATATTCCCCATATATATCATAAAACTCTAATAACTTTCGTATGTTTATTATAGCGTCTTCAAACATAATCCCAAGAGCAAGAAATGAAGCGTGAGGAGTAACAATCCCTGCGCATGTATATCCTTTAGCTCCCAGCTCCGGAACCCCAAATTCCCCATAGCTTCCCCATTTTTTTCCAGCAACCGAACAAGGTGAAAGTCCCCAAACTTTATATTTTTTTTCCTTCAAAGCATAATCTATGTGTATCTTCGTAGCAATAACATCATTTAATCCTAAACTTTTAGGCGCAACTTCTTTTTCGTTAACAACTAATGTCGGCATTAAAAATTCAAAGAGCGAACCACCCCAGCTAGGAACTATCTTTTTCCCTTTGTAAGTATAATATCCTTCGAAAACATTCTGATCTAAATATTTTTTTTCACTTCCTTCGGGAATTTGTGATTGCCAATCCCACTCCCGCGGCAGTGTTCTGTAAATTCTAAACCAATGCTCCTGAGGGACATCTCCTTTCCCTATGGCTATTAGACTCGCGATTCTTGCCTCTGTTGCAAGTAGCCCATAATGATATTTTGAAAGTTTTTTTTCTACATCATCATAGCCAAGCCGCAGTTGCCCTAAATCCTCATCATAAAATTTCTCAAAATCCATCTCTTTCAAAAGAGCGGAAGCGCGTTTTGCAATCTCTCCCTCAAATGCTTGACGAACAACAATAAGCCCGGTAGCTAACCACGCACAATCAACCGTAGAAACAAATTTACTTGTTTGCTTTAAAGTGGTTGTATTGTAATAATTATAATGAAAACCATTCCATCTAGGAAGATGTTCTAATGTTTTTAGACATTCATTAACTTTTCGAATAGCTTCATTTTTTCCGATCAAATTTAAATCATAAGCCCCGATACATGCTATCACATATAAACCAACATTTGTGGGCGATGTATAATCTCCGATCCATTGTTCTTCATCAACTTTTATAGAATCTAGGGGCAAAAATGATTTTCTGTCAACAACATCGTTAATATTTTTCCAGGTATCTTGTGCTATTTCATACAATAATTCATTGTCGGTTTTCTGCAACAATAAGTTCTTCCGACTTTCATCTATTAAGATATCAGGAAAGCCAAAAAGATTATCTTTCAAAGAACTGAAATAAAGGTTCTCTCTGCCTACAAAAACTATCTCGTCGATACCAAAAACTCCTTTGGCAGGTGAGCCGTCATTTGAATGAATTATGATTTGAAAAGTTTTTAGGCTATTAAGATCAACCGCATTAAATAATTTTCGCGGGATAATAACTTCATGCCATTTTTTATCTTCAGGTAATGCAAAAGAAAAAATACTAAGAGGAATTGTTTTCTCATTGTCTTTATTATCAGCAAGTGAAATTTGTAAATATTCTATCGAAGATATGTCATCAAGCTTAATCCAAAAAGACAATGCTTTTGCATCGCTGACATCAAGCGCTTCTAATTCTGTTTGCCAAAATATTTTTTCCCCTGGATGAACAAAATAAGAAATCTCCAAAAACGACCCGGTAGAATTTAAAGCCCCTCCTTTTTTGTAAATACTCTTTATGCTATCAGGATGAACGGAGGAAAAGGAATTTTTGCCGCTTAATTGGTTTTCGTCAACTTTGTTAAAATTATCAACAATTTTTACCCGGCTTTTATCTTCTATATTTAAAATACTCCAAGGGCTTTCTTTTTTATAATATCTCTTTAGCTGCAGTGTCGTACATCCAAAAATTGATATTGTACAAACCACTGCCCCTATTAATGTTACAGCTTTCAATTTGTCAAAGAACTTAAAATTCATATATAGAAACCATTATTTAAGACGCTATTTAAAATTGTTTTATTCAAAAACTTAACCAAAATTATATATATCATAAAACGTAAATTATTACCCCATAATTGCTGTTACTTCAAATATTCTTTTTCTTCCTGAAGGAGCTACAATATTTTTGCTTTGCAACTTTCCGTCAACATAAAGCTCCCTAACCCCTTTATTAACTCCATTGGGATTTTTAACTGTAATAAAATAGTAGCTCCCGCGAAATAATCTTTTAGCTCTAAAACCCTTCCACTTTTTTGGAATACATGGATCAATGACCAATCCTTCCCTTGATGCACGTATACCACAAATCCAATTATAAGCCACTTTATTCATCCATGATCCAGAACCAGAATACCAAGTCCAACCACCTCTGCCGAAATTTTCAGAATCCGGTCCGTCAATATTACCAGGCGTCACATACGGCTCAACACAATAAAGGTCTGTTTTATGTGCGCGATAAATTGGACACATACTTTTGTATGCATCATAAGCTTTATCGCCATGTCCAATCATTGCAGCTGCCTGAACTGCCCAACACGCAGCATGTGTGTAAACCCCCCCGTTTTCTCTTACAGAAGGAGCATAACGCGACAAATATCCAATTGTTTTATCAAGCCTGTCATAACCAGGGGTAAATAATAACGGGCCGTATTCTCTGAACAAATATTTATAAACTGATTTCATTGCACGCTCGGCCCTCTCAGGAGTAGCAGTGCCAGATATAACTGCCCACGTTTGTGCATTAAGAAAGATTTTTCCACGCCTCTCGCTTTTGCTGCCTAGAGGCCTTCCATTATCTCTTGTGGCACGAATATACCAGTTGCCATCCCATCCATATTTATTAATGGCTTTTTTTAATTTCCTCGCGCGATCAGCGTATCTCTTAGCTCTTTTTCTATCTTTTTTTCTATCACATATGTAAACAAAACGAGTAAGAATACCATATAGGAAATGCCCGAGCCATATTGATTCCCCCTTCCAGCGAATGCCTACATGGCTCATTCCGTCGTTCCAATCTCCTTCGCCAATCAAAGGAAGTCCGCGCCCTGACCAACGTGATAAGACTTTATCTATAGCACGACAGCAATGGTCGTATAACGTTCCCAGCGCTACCGCTTTGCTATGTTTAGAATGAACAAATGGAATTTTTTGACTAAATATTGAAAAATCGTCGGTTTCATCAACATAATTCAGGCTCAATAAAACAAGCCAAAGTAAATCATCCGATATCTCAGTATGCGCACCAATGCCTGTGCCAGGATACCACCAATGATATACAGTCCCGTCAGGAAACTGCTGTTCTGCATGTTTAATTATCTGTTTTCGCGTCAACCGAGGATCAGACTCTAAAAAACAATTGCTGTCTTGTAATTGATCTCGAAATCCAATACCTCCACTGCACTGATAATATCCTGTTTTACCCCACATACGAGCAGATAGGGCCTGATAGCGATACCATTTGTTTGTCAAAATATTCATTGCTTCATCAGGAGTATCAATCCATGATTCTTCGGTTATCCGAGACCAAAAATCTTTGACCTTTTGCAGTTCCTTTTTAATCACTCCTGATTTTCTATACTTTTTGATAATAGGTGCAGCGTCTTTTAATTCCTCAATTCTTCCAAAAACAAAAATAAGTTCTTTAGTTTGATTTGAGTTTAAACTTAAATTTGCCTGTATAGAAAAACATGCGTCGCCCCATTTCTCAACTTTTCTTCTATTTTTAAGCTGCCCCCGAACGACAGCCTTCGGAGACTGAAGAGAGCCATACATTCCTAAAAAAGTTTCCTTGTCTCCATCAAAACCAGCAGGCTGTTTATTGAGAAGAGCCAAAAAGGAAGTAAGTGGCGTATCTTTTGCCCCTGTAGAAATAAAACCAGGTACAACGGCCATCCTTTTTTTACCGAGAATAGCTCCTAGTTCTTTATCTATATGAGTTTCAATAAAAGTTTTCTGAAACTCCCTATGTGTATCAGTGCCGTTACCTAAACACAGCTCTAAAAATGTAAAAAAGCTAAGATCCCTTTTTCTTTTTGTTTCATTTGTAACCTTAAGAATCCAAATCTCGCATGAATCATTCATCGGTACAAACATAAACTGTTCTGTTTTTATGCCGTTATAAACCGTACTAAACTTTGAATATCCTAATCCAAATCGAACCTCATAAAATTTATTTTCAACACATGTCGGCTTCCATGTTGTTGCCCAAATTTTTTTGTCATTATTATCTCTTATATAAATATATTTCCCATATTCATCTTTAATAAGATCCTGATGCCAAATATTAAGGCGGGCAAGTTGCGAATTTCCATACCAAGAAAATCCGCTGCCTGTTTGTGATACTATAAAACCGTAATTCTCATTGCAATTTACATTGACCCACGGCCGCGGAGTCTTTGGATCCGTTATGATATATTCACTGCCGTCATTACTAAAATATCCGTATTTGTTCTTGAACTTGCTTTTCTCTTTTATAATCTTTGCCGCCATGGACCTGCTTTCTTCTCTTTGTATGAAAAAATTAATTTATAAAATAATTCATTCCTTCTTTTGGAGCAATAAATTTACATCGTGTATAACCTTTTTCATAGCAACTTCGGCAGTCTCTTTCCCGTTCTTAACAAGGTCCAGGGCAGGAATTATATATCGTGCTTCTATCTCCCGCCAATTCGGATGAAATGGATCGTACACGGCAAACTTAACGGCATTATTTAACATCCCTTTATTTCGGGGAGGATCCGGATATGTTGCAAAGTGAGAACTCTCAGCAATCGAACGGCGGGCAGGCTGGGCAAGCCCCATTTCTGCTAACTTAATTTGCGCTTGAGGCGATGTTAATGCTTTAACTACTTCCCATGCTTCTTTTTTATGCTGCGATGATTTCAAAACTGCATATCCCGAACCACCTGTTCCAAATCTTCTAATTCCCTTATTATTTTTAGGAAACATAGCAACATCCCATCTAAAATCATAATTTCTTAAAGATGGGGTTTCCCAAATGCCTGAAAGAAACATTGCCAATCTTCCGTTTGAGAACATATAATCGACACCCATTCCTAAATTAGTTAAAGCAACAGGGGTTGGCATAACATGATACTTATTTATAAGATCAGAATAAAATTGAAGTCCTTCAATAGAAAGAGGCGAATCAAGAGTACAAACGGTCGGATTTTTGACATCGTCAACTAAAGACCCCCCATTACCATATATAAAATTTTGCCACGCCCATCCATAAAAACCATATCTAAGCACTTTTCCTCTTTCGTCTTTCTTTGTTAAGGCCTGTGCTTTATCCAATAAATCATCCCATGTCCAATCATCTGTTGGATAAGAAACTCCTGCTTCATCAAATATGTCTTTATTATAAAAAACACAAGCAAAGGGGGCTGTATCGCGGGGGATTGCATAAATCTTATTTTCCCGTGTGAATCTATCAACGACTTCAGGGAAAAAGTCATCAAGGTTAAACGAAGTATCATTATCAATAAATTCCGATAAATCAAATAAAACATTTTCAGTCGCAAATGTTACAAAATAATTGACCTCAGTACAAATAACATCAGGTGCAGCATTTCCTGCTATTCTTGTTAAAATTTTACTTACATAACCTCCATAAGGTGTATGCTCAAAACGCACTTTGATATCAGGATGAGACGATTCCCAATCTTTAATACATTCTGTAATAATCTCAATTTCTTCAGGGCTTCCCCAAAACGCAACCTTAACAAGCGTTACATCGTCTAGGTTTTGCTGCTCCATTATATTGCCCGAATTGCACCCAAGTACTCCGAGAATAAATGTAACAATCAAAAAACAAATTCCAAAAGACCTTATGCTTCTTATGCTTCGGTTAAAAGCAATCAATCTGTTTTCCATACTCGTTTACTTTTTGTTATTTCTTTAACCTCAGTCTTATACATGTCAAAAATTATTTCATCAGGCTCAAACCACAGTTTTATCTCTCTCTTAGCTTCTTTAGCATCACTGGAGGTATGTATTACATTTTCATAAACTCCTTTTGTCGTAATTCTCCCATATTTACCTCTTATAGAATCCGATTCCGCCTCCTCGGGATTTGTTGCCCCTGCTAGTTCACGTACCTTCTGAATCGCATTTTCACCATAATAAACCATTGCCAGCACTTTTCTTTTATGGTATTCCCCCATAATGTATTTAATTAATTCATTATAGAAGCTCTTTTCTCTAAGATGATAATAATGTTTTTCGGCTAATTCTTTTGTTACTCTTATGCATTTACATGCGGCAATTTCAAGCTTGGCTTCTGAAAGTTTTGTAATAATATTTCCTGTCAATGATTTTGTTATTCCATCTGGTTTTAAAAGAACTAAAGTTTGATTATTCATAATCTTACCTCTTTTACCATTTTTTTAATGAAAATTGGTATGGGATTATAACAATATAAGTAACTAAAGTCAATAATTTTAACCTCTTAAATACATATTAAAAGATTAAAAGGGGTGTAAAAACAAGGTGTATTAGGACCGCGTTGAGGTTATTAATGAATTTTAAATGTTTAAAAAATTGAATTATCCTCTTCTAATCAATTTTTACGCCCAAAACAGAAAGTATTCTATCCATCTCATCTAACGAGAAATACCTAATTTCTATTCTCCCTTTGCTCTTTCCAGCAAATATTCTAACTTTGCTTCCCAGTTTATCTTCTAGCTTTCTTTCTAAATCAACTATCTGTGCATCAATTTTTCTTAATCTTTTTGCAGGCCTGCGTTGATATCCTTTTCTTTTAATTATATCTTCTACCTGTCTTACAGATAGATCCTCCTCAATAATTCTCTTTGCGAGTTTTATCTGGTATTCCTCCGTTGGTATAGAAAGCAATGAACGGGCATGCCCTTTGCTAATTCTTTTTTCTACTACTAATGTTAATACTACACGTGGTAAATTCAATAATCTCAATGTGTTAACAATTGTCGTTCTGTTTTTTCCAACCTTTACAGCAATTTCACTGTGCGACAATCCTCTTTCTTGTAACTTTAAATACGCTTCAGCTTCTTCTATCGGATTTAAGTCTTCTCTCTGAATATTTTCAATTAATGCAGTCTCTAAAAGCTCATCAGTAGCAATATCTTTTACAATTGCAGGAATTCTTTCCAATCCTATTTTTTTTGCAGCATTTAATCTTCTTTCGCCACATATCAACTCATATTTTCCTTCCTGCTCCTCTTTTACTAAAATAGGCTGTATTATTCCTCTTTCTTTTATTGACGCAGCAAGCTCATTAATTGAATCTTCTTTAATTAAATGACGTGGTTGATCGTGATTTGGAAAAATATTTTCAATCCTTAATTCTATAATTCCTTCTTTTGCTTTTATATTATCTTCCGCTTTTTCATTTATTACATTTACATAACTCTCTGGTATTAAAGCATTTAGCCCTTTGCCTAAAACGTTTTTTTTCATTTTATTCCTCCACTTTTTCTATAATGTTATCGGAAACATTTTTTAAATCATAATTATTAAGAACATTTTCATCCTTATCTTCTTTTTGATAATTATAAGGAATGTTTTGTCTGTCTAAAAACTCTTCGGTTAGGAGTCTATAATTAAATGCACCTCTAGAATTTGGCGCATACAGAATAGCCGGTTTTCCAAATCCGGGTGCCTCACTTAGTTTTATAGATCTTGGTATTATAGCTGCAAAAACTTTCTCCTGAAAAAAATCTTTTACTTCATTTATAACTTGTTCTGTTAAATTAGTTCTAAAATCTGCCATTGTCATCATAACACCATAAAGTTCTAAGTTATTATTCAATCTTTCTTTAACTAAATTAAACGTATTTATTAATTGCCCTAATCCTTCGAGTGCATAATATTCACATTGCAATGGTATTATTAACCTATTTGCAGCTGTCAATGCATTTATTGTTAATAGGCCTAATGAAGGCGGACAATCAATAAGTATAAAATCATAATTTTCAACTACCTGATTTAAAATATTCTTTAGGTAATATTCCCTATTTGAAAAACTAATAATTTCAATTTCAAGACCTGCCAAGTGAGCATTAGAAGGAACTAAATCTACATTTTGAATTACTTGCTTAATAATAGTTTGTTCAATAGGTTTATTTTGTATAATATTTTCATAAATTGTTGATGCACAAGTATTTTTATCAACCCCAAAACCACTTGTAGCATTACCTTGGGGATCAGTATCTACTATCAAAATCTTAAATCCTAGTTGAGCTAAACACGCTCCAAGGTTTATAACAGTTGTGGTCTTTCCAACTCCACCTTTTTGGTTACAAAATACATATATATTATTTTTAGTATTCACAACAATCTCCTCATTTTTTTACTTAACATTAAGGTTAAAAAGTTGTTAATAATGAACATATTATAAAAAGAATTAACTTAAATTGCAAGAATATAGTTTCACGTGAAACACATCTTTATTTAAATTATCGTAAATCTATTTTTTTTACTTTAGCTTTATTATTTAATACAATTTTTTACATCAATATACTAAGTCAAGAAATTATATTTTTAAAATAAATGCACATTCTATTAAGTAAAACTTTCATAGCTTAATTACAATTTTCAATTATTATGTGTGTGATTCATGCTGGCTGGAAATTTTTTGAGATTGGTCAGCTGCTTACATATTTTTTCTTATTTATTAAAAATAAAGGGTCAGAAAAATGAAAAATTATATTATACCTGTTTCACGTGAAACAGGTATAATCTTGGTTACTTTATTTTTTTCATTATTAATTGGTGTGCTATAGTAAGAACATTATTAACAAGCCAATAAAGAACAAGTCCTGAAGGAAGATTATAAAACATAACTCCAAAAACAATAGGCATAATTAGCATAATTTTTTCTTGTTCTTTGGATGAAGCAGACGGGGTTAATTTTTGTTGCCATACCATTGATCCCATCATTAACAAAGGTAATAAATTAAAAGAATCGCCTAATATTGGTATATTAAATGGGAATGGAAACATTTTGTCTGGCTCAGATAAATCTTTAATCCACCATATAAAATTTGCTCTTCTTAATTCAACAGATCTTGATAGAGTTTGATACAATGCAATAAATATTGGCATCTGGAATAAAATAGGGAGGCATCCTCCAAACGGATTTGCTTTATGCTTTTTGTATAATTCCATCACCTCTCTATTAAGTTGCTGTGGATTTTCTTTATGTTTCTCTTGCAGGGCTTTCATTTGGGGTTGCAGCTCTTGCATCTTTCTCATTGATTCAAAACTTTTATGAGTCAGGGGAGAAAGCAATATTTTTATAAGTACCGTTAAAATTATAATTGAGAATCCATAATTATGGCATAATTTATAAAAGAAATTCAGTATAATTAACAAAAATACTTTTAGTCCACCTAGAAAACCCCTAGAAATAATATCCTCAAATCCTTCGTTGTATTTTTTTAGAATATTATGTTCTTTTGGCCCTGTAATTAAAAATGAGTTTTTATTTATAGATTCCTGAGGTTTTAAACTAAAATTTATTGATTGTATATAACTGTTTATTGTAGAATCATTTATGGCAACTACTCTGGCTTGGCTAATATCATATTCAGGCTTTATAATTACAGTAAAATATTTATCTTCTAATGCTAACCAATCAACTTTATCTTGAAACAAAAATCCATCTTTTATAATTTTATTTAGCTTGGTTGAGGTAAGTTTATTATACGATTTTATGGTAGTATTTACCATATGCTTGTCGTATCTATTTTTTATTTCATAATCCAATGCTGAACAAAATTCGACATTTATATTTCTTGTTTCATTCGATAAATTTTTTATTACTGTTTTTATATTAATTTTATAACTGTCTTTTTCTAATGAAAATTTCTTTAATATTTTTAAACCCAAAATAGAAGGGGATTCATATATAATTTCATCTTCTAAGGTAGAATCAATATTTCTGTATGTTATTGATTTGAAATCATTTATAAATCCTCCATCAGCAACTCCTATTCGTAAAAATCCTATTAGATCACTTGCATGATCATGGGAAAAATTATATAGAGATAATAATTTATCATTACCATTTTCAAGTAAATAATCTCTTAAATATACTGCCTTAATCGCAGCTCCTATGTTTGTAAATTCAACAATCAACTTTTTATTTTGTAATGTTGAAATTTCTTCATTTATTTTTTCCTCTTTAATTTTTCTAGTCTCAAGAATTAATTCCTCTTCTTTATTTGAAGTAGCAACAACAACACTATCTGTAGATGTTTTTGAGCTTGATTTAGATATTAATTTCAAATATTTTGGATATGTAAAAATAATTAAAAATGATATTAAAAATGCTATCAATAATCTTTTATCCATAACTTTCCTTATATCCTTTATTCCTTAACTTATTTATTTTCATTAGTTTGTATTA
>Ga0164318_10001966_pt1 | contig 18769 bp, 14 predicted proteins | sample GuaBasSedimGuay9_FD_113734 | JGI IMG/M metagenome (GOLD analysis project Ga0164318, IMG submission 113734) | Subseafloor sediment microbial communities from Guaymas Basin, Gulf of California, Mexico - Guay9, Core 4571-4, 0-3 cm | ecosystem: Environmental > Aquatic > Marine > Hydrothermal vents... | reverse complement strand
TGTATTCACTTGACGGGGAAGAAATTTTTGGATCAAATTCTAATGGTTCTTTCCTCTTGACTAGTTGAACTTTCAAATCTTCTGAAATATCAGCTATCTCCCATCTAGAATATGCAGAAGGAGCATGATATAAAGGTGTATTAACAATTGATCCATTAATAAATTTGAAATATCTACCACCTGCTGGACCTGCACCTCCTCTTCTTCCAAAATCAAATTTAATACCTTTTGCTCGGATTTTTTCGATGGTTTGTTCGGTAATCTGCAATCCGTTGCACAACATCTCTGTTTTCATTTTAAAAATTTCAAGTAAGTCTTCTTTCATAGTCATTAATCTCAAAAGGATTAATTTCCAAAAGTAATTTAGGGTTCTGATTTATTTCAAAAAGTAATTTAGGGTTTGAAATTTTACTAGGAATATCCTCTCATGTCACTTAAAATTCTTCTCATTTACTTTTCTGGAACTGGTTCTACTGCTGAATTTGCTCTTAATCTGGGAGATTTTATTCAAGAAAAAGGTAATACCGTTGATTACATCCGATTGACTCGTAAAGTTATGGAAAAATCAAAAGAAAATTTTGACAAATACGATTTAATTGGTTTTGGATCCCCAGTCTGGTCATGGAGGACCCCTAGAATTATTACCAGATATGTTTCCACCCTTAAACTTCCAAAAATACCGTATTTCAACTTTTTTTCCTGTGGAGGTTCCCTTGGAAACGCCCCATGGAGTCTGTATAAAGCACTTAGAAATTCTGGTGGTATCTATCTTGGTACAGTAATTGCCACTGGAACCAATAATATTCGAAGTTGGCGCCCTAAATTAGATAAGCCGGGAGATCAATTTAATGAACTTAATAGCACAGAAATTCAAACTTCACAAAAATTTATCTCAAGTTTGCTTGAACTATTACATCATCAAGAATTAAAGGAAGGTCCTGCCCCACCCAGGATATGGTACTGGTCTTTAGTAAATTCAGTTTTTTCATATCCCTTTGAAATGCGCAAGTTTGTTGGGACTAAAAAAATTAATCAAGAAAAATGCACTAAATGTGGTTTGTGTGCAACTCGAATTTGTCCTTCCAATGCAATTTCTATCGGTTCAGATGGATTTCCACAAATAAATGAAAAACTCTGCTATGGATGCCATGGATGCATAAATCTCTGTCCTACTTTGGCGATAAATACTAAATTATCTCAATCTCATCATCCATTCACCAACTATGGAAAAAATATACTTAAATCATTTTAACCTGCTAAGAAGAAAGTAAAAATAAAAAGAGAAAAGAGAAAAAAACACTAAGTAATAAAAATTAAACAGTTATGAATTTGCTGATATGAGGAAGTGGTACTTTAGATATCCAATTCTTATCTTGTGCGTCTAGTAATACAATTCGAGTAGTCGTGCACAATTTTTTATCTGCAATTTGAAATGCTCGTTTAACTTCTTCAACATGTTTCAAAGCACAACCGCATTGCATAATCACATCTCCTGCACGAGTTCGAGCACACTTTCCTACTGGTCTTCCAAAACCGTTTCTCATTCCAGATGATAGCCGGTCGGCTCCAGCGAAAGACATCATTGCATGTTCTCGATAAGTTGTATATGGATGCTTACGTATCTTCAAGTGAAAATTTGCTCGACCGATCTTTTTTTGAAGACGACGATTTATTGAAGTACGAACTGCTTCCAGAGCAAAATGACTTATATTAATATTATGGTTAGAAATCATGCCGATTGTGACTTCCCAATCAATTTTTTTCCGGTTTCCAATATCAAAAAGAGTAATTTTTGAATCGGCGCCACCTCGAACAAATTCTCGTCGATGTGAACGGCTACGTTTTTTTTGATAACCTTTGGTTTTGAACACTGAAAAACATTTCCATCTGCGTTTAGCCATTAAAATCACAATTTCAAATATAATTATGAGAGTGAATGAGGCATATAATAAAATTTTTTTGAAAATAGGGGGGAAAATTAATATAAAATGGAAAAAATCAAATACTAAGAAGATCGAATGAATATTTTTCTCTGATAATAAGAAATGGCCAGTTAAAATATTTCAAATATAGTTTTAAGCGCAAGATAAAAGTCGACAATATTAGTTGATTAAGGAATAAAGTAAATTCATTTTAAATAAATTACAAAATTAATTTCACATTCAAGGGAAAACCTCTTTTAGGATGGTTCGCTGAGATTAGTTGATGGGAATTTTAGAAGACTTTCAGTGCTTTTTTGCGCCTAAATCTATTTTAATCATTGGAACATCACGAAATGAATATACAGCAAATGGTGTGGTGTTGAAAAATCTTTTAGAAGCACGGTATAACGTCCCACTCTTCATTTTACATCCATATACCAAAAGAATTATGAATATTCCTACGATTCAATCTTTAGCAGACCTTCAAACGATAATTCCCAAACCTGAATTAGTAATTATCCTTACTCGACATAATTTGATTGAAACCCTCGAAGCTCTTGGACAAAATGGAATAAAATATGTTTTACTTCAGACGGACTTAATTTATATTTCGAAAGAAGCGGAATATGAGAAATTAACATTACAAATTCGAGAAATCGCTTCCCAATATAATCTCCGCATCTTGGGACCATCTATGATCGGGATAATTGATTTTTTTTCTGGATTTACTTCATCAATCATTCCAATTCGATCTCATATCCTTCAGATGACCCGAAAAAACAAGTGGGAATCAGGTGTAAGTTTTTTTGCTCAAAGTGGTGGACTTTCTGGAGCATGTGGATGGTGGAATCTACCCCAACCTGTTCCTTTTGCAAAAGTTTTTCATATAGGCAAGCAAATTTTAATCACAGAAGCAGAAATGCTGGAATTTTTGTTTAATGACCCCCAAACCCGAGTGATTACCTTATATTTGAAATCCATCTCCGCTGATTTAATAAGGGTAGCCAGAAAATATATGGGAATTAAGCCTATTCTCTTTAAATATGTTGGAAAAGATCAAAATAAAGAATATAAATTTCAGCAAGCAGGCGCTTTAGAAGTTGAGAATTATATCGAATTGTTTGAATATGCCAAAGTTTTGATGTGGTGCCCACCGCCTTCAAATGATAAAGTCGGTATTATAGGTCCTTCTTCTGGAGCCATAAATCTTTTGATTGCAGAAATGCGGAGACAAGAAATTCATTTGGCTTTATTACGAAAAGAAAATCGCGATTTCATTCTTTCTCGAATCGGTGGTTCAACTTGTGAGTTGGGAAATCCAGTTGACTATTGGCCTCCAAAAGAATTTGTGGGAACTCAAGTGTGCCAAGTATATTTTGAAGCCAGTAAATCCCTTCTGCGCGATCCAAATGTAGGAACATTATTCTTAGCATTAGAATTCTTTACTGAAATTGAATTTGATTTCGGAATTTTTGAAACGATCCAAAAGAGATTTCCTGAAAAACCAATTATTGCAATATTGATACAAGCGGAACATGAAGGAGCTCAGCGAATTATTCAAATAGGTAATGAATTGCATATTCCTGTATTTATTAATGAAGTAGAAAGGGGTGTGCGAGCCTTAAAAATTTTGTGGAAGTATTATAATAAAATACATCGTTCCACTCAAGAATGAAATATCTATCTGGTTTCCAGATAGACGGGATAATCCCTCCTCCCAAGTTCCTGAAACAAATTGCAATTTCCAATTTTCTTGCTCCGCAATATATTTTAACAAATCGGGAAAAATCTCAACCCATTCGCTTTGATCATTAGAAAAAACTTTAACCAGAGTTTTTATTTTTATGTCAGTATTTTTTATAATGTTCGTAAAAAGATTTACTTTTATTAATTAAAATTGAAAAAAAATGATTTGAACAAAATAAATTAATTATCTCCAAAAATTCGCTTCAATCCACCAGGAATATTAGCGTTTCCGGGTGAATTAAATAAAGCATACGGATTTTTCCCACAAGAAGTGCATTTTTCTCCGATTATGAGGAAAAACTCGAAATTATCATGAAGAGTAGAACGACATTCTTTCATTGATTTTAAGTGCACCTTATGACCGCACTCACAATGGATTCCATCAAATTTATCAAAATTCGGGATAATTAAACTTGGATTTTCCACATGGGAAAAATCTGAAACATTTAATAACCCTTCAGGCAAACGATATTCACTTTTTGGGGGGATTAATTGTTGAAATTCGACCAATTGTCCGTCGTCATTAAATTTAGCATTTTGAATAAAAATAAATAAATCATTTTCTTCATCTTCTTGAATTCCACTGGATCCATAATTATGAACTACTTGTGGTCCCATTCCATCTGGGTATTGAAATTGATAAACTGATCGTAGTGGAGATCCTCGGGTACCGCCTTGATTTCGCATAAATTGAACGTTTGAATAGCCTTTTGAGAATAAAATAAATTGAATCTTTTCTAAAGAAACATTATTAGTTAATAAACGATCTCGGACATCATCAATCACATCTTGAATGAAAATCTTTACTTCTTGGATATTCTCATACTGAGATTCCACTACTTTAGCTTCATGTGCGGCTCTAAATTTCTCAAAACGCTTTGTTAACAAGGTCCTCATTAATTGGGGACCCAAGCACATAAGCAAAAATATGGGAATCAACCAATTTCTGCTTCCTTCTTGTCCAAAAGCAAATAGTATTATAAAATAGGCAATCATGGAGGTTACCATAATGATTATACTAAATTGCTGAATTTGCTTGTTGATATGAGATTTAACACCATTTTGGCGAGCAGTTTCTTCAGCTGCACCAATAATATCATGAACTTTTTCATCTACTTTCATTCGTTGATATTCCTCACGAATAAAGAGTCGCCCGCCATCTGCAGTTTCAGGTACAGGTTCAGTCTCTTCGCCAATAAGTGGAATGATAAGTTCTTTCTTGTATTTTTCCATCAATTTGGGTTGAAAAATTAGATCCATTGGGTAATTGATAGCATAATCGTAAACTTTGATAATACCTAATTCTTTTTCTAAGATCTCTTGAAATTGAAGGTTCGTAGGATCTTTCGGAGGTTCTTCTGAAGATTTTAGTTGATCTTCTTTCTTTTTCTTAAATAGCCTAAATTTGGACTTTTTCTTGTCTGATTCTGAATAATCAGAATTTTCATTATTAATTGGATTTTCCATTATACTAATTTCCACATCCTTATGTATACCATAATTATTGAGAAAATAAAAGCGGAATTCTATTAGAAATTTTGGAATAAACTTTTTGAAGAAATAAAAATTATCTCAACCATTCTTGGAGGATTTTGAACAATGCGCGTTTTAGCAAAAATCGAAGAAAACTGCGTTGCATGCCATTCATGTGAAGAAGCTTGCAGCAATCTGTATTTTAAAGAAAAAAACCCATTGAAGGCGGCTTTACGAATTATTGAAGCACAAAATGATACCGATCCTCACCACATCGTCACATGCACACAATGTGGTCAATGCATCAATGCATGTCCAACTCTTGCTATCTCGCAAGCTAAAAATGGTGTGGTGCGCATTAACAAAAAAATGTGTGTTGGTTGCCTTATCTGCGTGTCTGTTTGCCCTGAAAATGCTATGTTTTTTCACGACGATGAGCAAGAACCGTTTAAATGTGTCGCATGCGGAGTCTGCGTAAAAAATTGCCCAACAGAGGCTTTATATATTAAAACCGACTAACTTGAGGTGTAAAAGATGGAAAACGAAACAATTCAAAAATTAAAAGAAGCTCGCACTCTGTTAGCAGAATGGACTTATGAGCTGCAGACCATCAACAGAGGCTATTGTAATCGAACTTTGTATATTAATATTTCTGATAATCAGATTGAGTCTAAGCCAGTCACTCCCGAAATGAAAGAAAAATTTGTGGGAGGTAGGGGTTTTGGATTATATTTATTGTGGAACGCGGTGAAATCTACAACTAAATGGAACGATCCCGAAAATGAAATAGTGATTGGAACCGGGCCTATTTGTGGAATAACTCAATACCCTGGTTCGGGAAAATCATTGTTAGTATCAATTTCTCCTTTAACAGATATTGTGATTGATAGTAATGTGGGAGGATATTTTGGGCCTTATTTGAAATTTTCTGGCTGGGATGCACTGGAAATTCAGGGAAAAGCAGCAAATGATATCATAATTTTCATTGATGGAACAACTGGAAAGGTTCGAATTGAACAAGCTCCCTTGGAACCAATAGATACTCATCTTTTGGCAGAGCAATTAACCGAGATGTATGCAGACGATGAAAAAGATAAAAGGAATATTTCTGTGGTATCCACCGGTCGAGCTGCTAATCATGTTCGTATGGGTATGTTGAATTTCTCATTCTATGACCCACGTCGAAAGAAAACAAGAGTTAAACAAGCTGGTCGCGGAGGAATTGGGCGGGTTTTCCGAGATAAAAAGATTAAAGCTATTGTGATTAAGAATAAAGAAACTAAGGGAAATTTAAATAATCCCGCTAATAAAACGTTGATCAATAAGGCTGGTTTGCGTTTACACCGTGAAATTCAGCAATTAGATAATAAGCAGAATCGAATGCGTCAAGTTGGCACCGCAAATATCATTGAAATTATGGATCAATATGATTTACTTCCCACTCATAATTTTAAATTTGGAGGTCATCCAGATGCCAAAAAAATCTATTCTAATGTATTTAGAGATAATTATCTCACCCAAGGATTACCCGATGGATGCTGGTATGGCTGTTCAATGGCATGTTCGAAAGCTGCGGATAATTTTGAATTAAAGACAGGACCTTACGCGGGACAAAAGGTGACTGTGGATGGTCCAGAATATGAAAATGCCGCTGGATTAGGTGCTAATCTGGGATGTTTTGACCCTCAATTTGTCTTAGAAGCGAATTTTTATTGTGACACCTACGGAATTGATATTATCTCTTTTGCCACCTCTACAGCGTTCGCTATGGAATGTTATGAGAAAGGAATCTTGAACTCGGAAATTACAGGTGGTATTGAGTTGAAATTCGGAAACTCTGCTGCTGTCTTACAAATATTACATCAAATGGCTCGTGGTGAAGGATTTGGTGTAATCATAGGACAAGGTATTCATCGGATGAAAAAGATTTTTATAGAAAAGTACGGAGCCGATCACAATTTTGTGAATGACATCGGTATGGAGCAAAAAGGTTTGGAATACTCAGAATATCAAAGCAAGGAATCACTTGCTCAGCAGGGAGGCTATGGGTTTACCAATAAAGGTCCGCAGCATGATGAGGCTTGGTTAATTTTTATGGATCAGGTCAACAACCAAATCCCTACTTTCGAAGATAAGGCAGAAGCTCTCCATTATTTTCCAATGTTCCGAACTTGGTTCGGCTTAATGGGGTTATGTAAATTGCCGTGGAACGATATTACGCCCGCCAGCAATAAAAATTATCCTCCATCTGAAGCAGCGAAAGTGCCCGAACACGTGGAGAACTACTGCTGGGTATATGAAGGAGTTACGGGTGAGAAGTTAACTCCCGAAAAACTCATTCTACAGAGCGAAAGGGTCTACAATTTCCAAAAAATCTTCAATATTCGATTAGGTAAGGGTTTACGTGAACATGATGCGGTTCCTTACCGGGCAATGGGTCCAGTCACCGAAGAGGAGTATCTTTCCCGCGAAGAGCGGTATGATAAGCAAATGAAAGAATTAATAGGCGTGGATCCAACAGGTAAAACTGTTGTCGAGAAGATTGCAATCACCCGCAAATATCGAATGGAGCAATATGAGAAATTAATGGATGCAGTTTATCAACGCCGTGGTTGGAATAAGAATGGAGTACCCACTATTGAACATTTGAAGAAAATTGGAATGGATTTACCCGAATTGATTAAAGTGGTAAAACCCTTACAGTAAAAATTTTTTTACTCATTTATTTTTACTCTTTAATCTGAATTTAAATTCAGCGAATTTTGGATATTATTTTCAATTTTGAATTCTTTATTTACTTGAGAATAAAAAATGATTCGAGTGAATAATAGAGATTTTGAATGGTTTGAAGGTCTCACTGTTAAAAAACTCTTAGAATTAAAAACTTATACCTTTCCAGAAATCGTTGTTAAAATTAATGGTGAATATATTCCTCCTGAAAAATATACAGCTACTATCATAAAGGATGGAGATGAAGTGTTAGCCCTCCATATGTTCGGGGGTGGATAAAATCCTAATGATTATTTTTTCTTGATCAAACTTGATCACATTTAAATTAGCTGCGGTTTCAGTCTTTTTACATTGAATCCAGAATTTTCTTAGTGATATCGTAAAACGTGAAATCCTTAATAACCTTCATCTGGTTGAATACGTATTTCCTGGGAGATGGAGTATAGTTAATTATTTTTTTTTCTTTTAAATATGTTAACTTTTTTACTTTATCTTCTTTGTAGTCTGCATACTCTGGGTATGTGCTGATAATAACTGCATTAAACTTTCGGTGAGCGCAGAATAAGGTAGAATGTGAGTTTAATTCTTTGATTATGGCATCATTTATTTTAGTGGTGGGAGTGAACTTCAGGTGATAAAAAACCAACAGTTTGAAACCGATCTTATTCAAATTAGGTATGGCTTTAATTCGTAAAACATCTTGTTCCAAGAATTTTTTCTTAATTCGAGCAACTGTATGTCGAGATAGCTCGACTTCATCCCCAATTTGTTGCATGGTCGCTTTGGGATTAGCTATTAAAGCAATTAAAACCCGTTTTTCTTTATCATTTAATCTAATGGGTTCATTATTATTAAAGCATGGCTTAGTTGTTGGTGGTGGCATCATAATTCCAAAAAGCGATTGAGAAAAATGATCATATAATAATCGTGAGTAATCGAAAAATTCATCGATTGTACTTATCGAAAATGGAAAAATCACCTCGTGAGGAAATTCTTTTTCTAATAAACCTTTTTCCCCGAAAGTTTCAGTTCTGGTTTCGTTAATTGCACAAAAATCGCTGTAATTTCTAGTAAAACTTAATGAAAAGCCCATTTCTGGGGCACCAACCGAATAGAAAATTTCTTGGGCAATTTCGATTTTTTCTTTAGTTATTTCAACACGATCTTCAAAATTTATAGTCGGATTAAACGAGGTAAAAATAATTCCCAGCATTTCTACTCCCAATCGGTTAAGTTGGGGGATGTAATGAATAGAATAATAATTATTTTGTTCCAATCGTTTCTTTATAGATGTCAGAGTAGAATCTTTCATTTTCAGTAAAGAAGCCAGTTCTTTATCAGTTTTTTCGGGATGGCAAACTATTCCATATAAAACTCGTTCTTCGTTCGACGTTAAAATTTTGGAATCCATCATAACATAATCTCAACCATGTAATACTGAATTTTCCAATTTCCAATTTGACTAAAAATTACTTACATGAAAATAGATTCATACTTAAAGTTTCCTTAATTGGGTAAAAATTTGTATATAGATTGACCATTATTATAGAATTTGCATCGTCAATTTATGTTTTTGCTGGTTTACATAACGATGAAGCACTAGTGGAATAGGTTAATATTTTTGATACTATACGTTCAGCAATATGAAAAAGAGGATTCTGCATGATTAAGGAATGAATTAATATATGAAAATGTTGGGATGGGTAAGAAAATATGATTTAGGTAAGAAAAGCATTGCAAAAATGGGCTAAATTTAAATTAAGGGCGGAATCTTTAAATAGTTGTGTTGATCTTAAGAATTTGGAGAAATCTTCATATTTCGATCATACTATTGCACTATTTAGGTTTATAACTTTTAATTCTCTTAAACTTAGAACTTAAAACAAACAAAACGCAAATCTGAATCCATGATCGCATATTTCGGGCTAAAGTCGTGTGAAAACAAGTTTGAAGGCAAGGTAGAATATAATAATACTTCTCCCGTCCCATAACAACCACAACTTTTTTTTGACAGTTCTCCGGAACTTTTTTTCTTTTCATTTTTCATTTTTTACCAAATTATCTATAATATTGACTTTTCTGAAGATATAACATCCCGTTTAAAACTTTCTTATAGCGAGTTAAGGCTTTTTTCGTAATTTGTCGAGAGGCATGCTAACGGCTTAACGTAGTAATACTAACCAACTATGAGAAAAGTAGAAAAAAAAGTTATGTGTATTAATTACGGAAAAGCATTTTAGTGGGCACTTGATTTTCTAATCAAAAGAATTAGGTTAAAATATTGTCGGGATAAATAATTATAGAATTCATTTTAAATTAAAATCAATACAAATTAAAAGTATCAGGAAAATGATTGTTATGAAAAGAAGTGAAATATTTAAAGGAGGAAGTGCCTTTGTAGTTCTTATAATTTTGTTAGAAGTGTTTTCATTTCCACTTATGGGATTTCCTCCCTTAGGCTCTCTTTTTTTCCCGGGAAATAGTGTCTGGGAAAATCAAATTGATTTAGAAGCAAAGTCGATTATCGAGGAATCTTCCCTAACTCATTCAGTTACTGTTTATCGTGACCAATATGGGATACCACACATCTTTGGAAAGAAGGAAAGTGATGTCATTTTTGCTTTGGGATATACAATGGCCCAAGATCGCCTTTTTATGATGGAAATGGCCCGTTCAATTACTCGAGGAAATATGAGCTCTTTACTTGGCTCCAATATGATTGAAGTAGATAAATATAACTTAGCCATGCTCAAAGATTATTATTCAGTAAAAACGTACCAAGCTTTGGTCAAGGGAGCTCAAACCGATCCTGAATTAGCCACCATTCTAATGCAGCTGGAGCGGTTCTGTGATGGAGTAAACTATTTTATCGAACATACCACTCTATTACCGTTAGAATTCCAACTTTTAGAGATTTCCATGCAGCCTTGGACTGTGGTTGATACTTTATGCATGGCCAAGTATATGGCAGAAGATTTAACGTGGAGTATAGAGGATTTATACCATTATGAATTTCTGCAGAAAATCGGAATTGAAGCATATAACTTCTTTTTAGCTCACCCTAGACCCTATCAAATCCCAATATGTCCGAATTACGGAAATTACAGCGATTTTACTTTTGAACATCTCAATTATACATTTAGTTCAGAAGGTTCGAAGGGTTCTCCCGCTTCAAATAATGAGGTAATAAGTATGATAAGTATGGAAATGAGGCTTCTCTATAAAAAACTCTCTCAGTTTCCACAAGAACAACAACGTGAAGAACTTGGTTCAATTTTAGGCTCTAATAATTGGGTGGTAGACGGAAATTTAACGGCTTCCGGCCGTCCGATCATCTGCAATGATATGCATTTGGGATGGAACTTACCAGGAATTTGGTATCAAGCTCATGTTGTAGCCCCCCCACTCAATCTTTGGGGATTCTTTCTTCCAGGAGTGCCATATCCTTTAGTAGGTCAGAATTCATACGTTTCATGGGGGTTTACTAATACTTATTTTGACAGTATTGACTGGTACTATTATCAAGAAATTAATTCCACTCATTATGTTCATGATGGAGAAATTACGCCGTATGAATATATTCCTTATAGAATTTCGACTAAAGAAGGTGAAAACGTAGAATATAACATTAAAATTACCAAAGAAGGACCCGTGTTTTCGGATTTCCTCGATAACTCAAGTGAATATTCTTTTTCTGCAGATTATGCTATTGCTTGCCAATGGATTGCCCATAATGTATCTTGGGAGTTAAGAGCTTTCTATAATTATGCTCATGCTCAAAATAGGGCAGATTTCGATATAGCTTCTACATATTTCTGGTTGCCTTCCCAAAATCATGCTTATGCGGATGTTTGGGGAAATATTGCCATCCGCCCCACAGGTAAAATTCCGATACGAGATACTTCAAAACTTTCGGATCCAAAAATGGGTTATGGACAATTTCCTTTTAATGGGAGTGCTGGAGAAGGAAAATGGTTGGGATGGCTTCCATTTGACGAGCTTCCCGTAAGTTTGAATCCAGAACAACACTACTTAGTTTCTGCTAATCAAATTGCTGCCGGACCAGAGTACATGACCGCACACGGGAACCAAACCTATCAAACATATTATTCCAACGGTTATCGGGCTCGGCGTATAAATCAGCTGCTAACAAATGCCACGAATTTAACTATCGATTCAATGAAACATATTCAATTAGATACGTACAGCATAAAAGCGGAAAATTTCATCCCAATTCTATTAAATGAGATGAGTAATTTATCCAATAATTTTGAAATTCCCTTTAATGAACAGCAAATCCTTCAAGGGCTATCTAATTGGGATTATCAGATGGATGCGGCAAGTTGGGAGCCTACGATTTTCAAATTATGGGTGGAAATCTTGAAAGAAGAGATATTTTTAGATGAATTTATGGAATGGAATACCATCGAATTTATTCCTTATATTTCAGATGCTTTGGTAGAATATGTATTAAAAAATCCCCGTTTAGATGAATGGTTTGATAATATTTCCTCCGCAACTCATGAAAACCGGCAATTAACCGTTTACCAATCATTTAATAAAGCAATATCGACTTTACAGAATTATTTTGCAAATCAACCATATATTGATTGGAAATGGGGATCACTACATATAAACAAATTTAATCATCTGACTGGATTGTCCGGTTTCGACTATGGTCCTGTTCCGGCAAATGGGAGCGCTGATACTATAAATCCCTCATACGGAAATATTTGGCAAAACAATGAGATTTCTCAAGCCGTCAGTTTAGGGGGTGCATCAGAACGATGGATTTGTGATTGGGGTAGATTGAATGAAAGCGTATCGATTATACCCTCTGGTCAAAGAGGTGTAATTGGTTCAGAACATTTCATGGATCAATTAATGCTGTTCTTGGCGGGAGACTACCATTTGAATTATTTCACATATGACAATGTGGATAATTTCCCGCCAAATTTGGTTGAATCTGTGCTGATATTTTCAAAGGAGGCAGAATAAATGGGGATTTTAAAAAATTGGCAAATATACATTCATCACCCACTCGTTCTTTTGGGATTGAACAGTACAATAATCGGTTTATTAACGCTTATCCCATTTTGGCAATTGATAGTAATACCTTGTTTAATTGTTGGATGGTTGGCTCAAAAAGGTAGTAAATCTTTCTTCACAGGATTTTTAAGTACGGTGTTTGGATGGGGAATATATTATCTTATTACTCTTCTACGCCATGACAGTGCAGTTTTAGCTAATTACTTCACTAATCTTCTTTTCGGTAATTTTAGCATTGGATGGATTATTTTACTTTTATCCTTGCTGATAGGAGGGCTTGTTGGTGGATTATCAGGATATCTGGGTTATATCGGATATGAATTTAGAAAAAGAATGAACTTGGAACCGCACACCCAAATAAATACTCCTAAAAATTAAGTTAATTTCTTATTGTATATTGGATTTTTTTCTTTCAATCATTATTATATTTTTATATACTTCTTTAACAAATTATTAAATATGGATTCAGACACCTTTCTTACCAAGGATAACGAAATCCCCCCAGCATCGACTAAAAAAATGATGCTGTTCGCCTTTCCTCGAATAGGATCATCCATTTTATTAGGCTTAATTGGATTTGCCCTATTCACGCTGTACACCACTGGATTCGGTTTGAACGAAACCCAAGTCACCAATCGAATCACCATTGGATACATCGCCATCGCCATATCCCAGCCCTTCTTCGGTTGGATCAGCGATGTGACCTATATCAAAAAACTGGGCAGCCGGAAACCTTACGTCTTTTTGTTAGCTCCAATTTTGGTATTATCATTCATTTGTTTGCTAATGCCTCAGCTTTTCTTGGATAATCCCTCGGATACTGCCCTTTTAAGCTGGCTGCTTATTTGGAATACCCTCTTTGAAATCTCATATGCAGTCACCACACCTTATCAAGCGTGGATGGCTGAACAGTTCAATGTGCACGATCGACCTAAATGCTCTCAAATTCAAAATATTTTTAATTTCATTGGCCAAATTATCCAAACTCTCTTTGCGATGTTAATTTTGACCAATTTTGAAGACAATGTCACAGAATACCGAAACACAATCCCTCCTGCTTATCGTTGGGGGGTAATTCTTTTCGGCATTTTCTTTCTTTTATCAATTTATTTTTCGGCGTTTTTCATGCCAACCGAACCCAAGAAGGCTGAAAAACCAAATTTACTTGAAAATTTCAAAATAGCACTTACCAACAAGCGCTATCAGCAAGTTGTATTCATGCAAGGCTTTGCTTCAATTGGTTGGGCAATTGCAGGAACGGTTATTCTTAAATATTTGGCAGAAGTGCTGTTTTTAAGTACAACCCAAAAAATCATCGTTTCCGGGGTTTTAGTGCTGGGAATTATCTTCTTCTTAGAATTTTGGAAGCGGAACATTGCTAGAATGGGGAAAACAAAAAGTATTAAGATGGTTTTCTTATTTGGAATTTTTATTATGCCACTGTCTCTAATCGGACTAATTCCTGTAAATAATGGATTATGGTTTGGATTAATTCTAGTTGGAGGATACGCTTTTGTAATTGGAGGATGGTACTTGTTTCCTTACATAATGTATGCTGACTTGGCCGAGGATGATGAACGCCAAACGAATGTACAGAAAGCAGGGCTTTACGTGGGTTATCCCAGTATTATTTTAAATCTTTTCCAAGCTTTTGGCACTTTCTTATTGGGACAATTGTACAAATTCGGAGAAATTGACGTGGGTGTGCACACGATTAAAATTGGTAATCTAATATGGGGTCCTGTAGTTAGTATTATTCTCTTGGGAGTTTATTTTTATACCAATAAATATGTGCTTATTGATTTTGATTGGGCCAAATCTAATTTACCGAATGATTTGCAAGCTTGAAAATTATCAAGCTCCAACCTTTTTTAAATTTTATTTTATATTTTTTTTTCTTCTTATACAAAACACTATTTTCCAACATGGTAGAGATAGTTATATCCAATAATTCAGCCCATTCCATTATAAATTTGTAGCATACTGCTTAATATTGCTCCGTTAGTGCTTTTCGTTTCGTAAAACTTAAAAATTCTATTATATTATGATGAGTTTCATATTTTAGATATTTATTTATTTGTTAAACAAATGCTTAAGCGATTATCTTCCAATAATTTTTAAATCCAGAAATACTTACAAATTAAACGAGTGAATTTAAATGAGTGAAGAAATTTGGTTGGAGTTTGAATGCCCAATTTGTCATGCAAAAAAAGAAGTTAAACTTCCGCAGATTCTATTCAAGAAAAATATCACTTCATTAAAAAAAGTTCAAATCGATTCGAGTATATGTTGCGAACATACGTTCATCGCATTTATTTCTCCTTCTTTGAAGGTAATTGGCTATGAAACGGTTGATATGATTGCTGAACTAAACAAATCAGTGGAAAAATTGTCGCAAATAATTACTTTGGAGAAAATTTTAAAAGATTTCGGAGAGGATATTACAAAATTAATTTTTCATGCAGTTATTATTGAAACACCGATAATCATTCTTATCAAGGCAGAAGATAAATCAAAAATTGCCATGAAGTTAAATTATTTTTTTAACCAAATTCTACCAGTTGACTTGAAAAATCCATTCCTCTTCAGCGAAATCAGCAATGAAAACCAATTAATTGACCAAAATCAAACAGATAAAGCTTTAATTATAACTTCTGATAAGAATGTAAAAGATATATCATGGCAATCTATTCCTTTTTATTATGAGCAAGAATTAATTGAAAAGGCTATGGAAATACTAGATCCTAAGATGCAATTAGAAGTGTTGAAGGTTTCATTGGAAACATTGTTTTCCTATACCACTGAAATTAACAAAATTTTCAAAGAATGGGAACAATTGGATCGAAGATATTATCGTAAATTGGGAAAAATTCATGAATATCAACCGAAGATAATTTATTTTGAGGATCTTCAATCCGTAGCCGAAAAAGAATTTCCTAATCAAATTTCCAGATATGGTTTGCAGCTGATTGCCCAAATTTTGAGAAATCGCTTCCATGTTAATTTTTACATTGATAATTTTTTTGATCAAGATGTTAAGAAAAAAATGCCTAAAGCGAAAGGAAAGCGAAAATTATTTACTAAATAACCATTGAATGAACAAATGGTAGCTGTTTTGCTCTTTTTTTACCTTTTTTTGAATCGATTACGATCTTTTCTAATTTTTTGGAAGGTTTTCATTTTTGAATAATCCACTATCTGAAAATTTTCCTTCATTAAATGGCTAAAGGTGCAAAATTGAAAATAAGAATCAACATCTCCCTAAAAAACTTAATTTGATTTTGGGATTGTGGTAAATACATAAGAAAATTTTTTATAGGGTTCATTGTTATTGTTAATCAAGTAGGGACTTCTCCTTACGGATTATTTTTGGGATGAATATATACCATGGGCTCAATCGCAAAAAAAATTCTGCAAGATCATATGGTAGAGGGTACCTTTGAGATCGGGAAGGAAATTGGTATTAAAATTGATCAAACGCTAACCCAGGATGCGACCGGAACGATGGCTTATCTGCAATTCGAAGCCATGAAACTAGATCGTGTTAAAACTGAGTTATCAGTTTCATTTGTTGATCATAACACTCTTCAGACCGATTTTAAAAACCCGGATGATCATCGTTATTTGCAATCAGTTGCTGCTAAATTCGGCATCAAGTTTTCCCGTCCGGGAAATGGAATATGCCATCAAGTCTTTTTAGAACGCTTTGCTCGACCTGGTAAGACTTTAGTTGGGTCAGATTCACATACTCCTACCGCAGGTGGAATGGGTCAAATCGCCATCGGAGTGGGGGGATTAGATGTTGCCGTGGCAATGGGTGGAGGTCTTTTTTACCTCAAAACCCCTAAAATTGTAGGGATCAAATTGACTGGGCAATTAACCGATTATGTAACTGCCAAAGATGTTATATTGGAAGTATTACGCCGTATTAGCGTAAAAGGTGGAGTCGGTAAAATTTTAGAATATTTTGGACCTGGAGTGAAAACTTTAAGCGTCCCAGAGCGTGCAACCATTACAAATATGGGTGCGGAAACTGGTGCCACTACTTCCATTTTTCCAAGTGATGAAATTACCCGGCAATTCTTGAAGTTAGAAGGTCGAGAAAATCAATGGATGGAAATACCAGTAGGTACTGAAGAGGATTACGATGAAATCATTGAAATCGATTTATCACAATTAGAATCGTTGGTTGCAAAACCTCACTCACCTGGAAATGTTGTTCCTTTATCTGAATTATACGGTATGAAGGTAGATCAAGTAGCCATTGGTTCATGCACCAACTCTTCCTTAAAAGATTTAGAAACGGTGGCATCTTTATTGAAGGGAAAGAAAATTGCCTCACACACAGTTTTGGGAATTGCTCCCGGATCTCGCCAAGTTTTAGAACAAATTGCAAAAGATGGTGCTTTAGCTTCCATAGTAGCGGCTGGGGCCCGAATATTAGAATCTGCATGTGGACCTTGTATTGGAATGGGATTTGCTCCTAAAACCAACGCTACAGTTGTAAGAACATTTAATCGAAATTTCTTTGGACGAACAGGAAATAAAACCGCCAATGCTTATTTGGTTAGTCCTGAAGTGGCAGTAGCTGCTGCAGTTTTTGGTGAATTTATCGATCCAAAGAAATTAGGTCCGTATCCTAAATTTTCCTATCCGGAAGAAATTGATATCGATGATTCTATGATCTTAGATCCACCAGCCGATGGTTCAAATATTGAAATCGTGCGCGGCCCTAACATCAAACCTCTTCCAGAATTTAATCCACTTCCCGATAATTTTACCAACGTTGAGGTCGTAATCAAAGTAGAAGATAATATTACTACGGATCACATCATGCCTGCTGGCGCTAAAATCTTACCACTTCGTTCGAATTTACCCGAAATCAGCAAACATGTATTTGAGCAAATCGATCCTGATTTCTATGACCGCGCCATGAAAGCGAAGGAAAATCAAGGTGGTGCGATTATTGCTGCTGAAAATTACGGTCAAGGTTCCAGTAGAGAACACGCTGCTTTAGCACCAATGTATTTGGGAATAAAATTCAAAGTTGCCAAATCTTTTGCTCGTATTCATCGAGATAACTTGGTGAATTTCGGTATTGTCCCTCTAACCTTTGAGAATCCCGCAGATTATGACAAAATCAACCAAGGCGACAAATTAACCATCAAAGATATTACAAATGCCTTGAAAGATGGAATCAAACCAATAATTATGCGAAATGAAACCCAAAATATAGACATTCCACTTACTTATGACCTATCTGAACGTGATAGACAGATTATTTTAGCTGGTGGCAAACTTACTTATGTAAGCGCCCAGTTAAAATAATTTTTTTCAATCCCTTATCAAAAAATTTAATTAACTAAATAAGAAGACCTACAATGGCACAAAAACCAATTTACGAATATGATGGGAAGAATTTAATTGCCAGTCAACTCCCGAGGTATTTCCCGGAATTTAAATTCCATAATAAACTGGTCATTCTCACACCAGAAACTGATATTGATGCATTAGCAGCAGAATATCCATGGTTGAAAACTGATCGTTTAGTAGCCAAACCGGATCAATTATTCGGTAAACGTGGAAAAGCAAATTTGCTTCTTTTAAACGGAGATTATGAACAGTTAAAGCAATTTGCCGCAGAAAAATTAAATAAAACCTTTGAAATTCGAGGTAAAAAAGGAAAATTGACCCGTCTCTTGGTTGAACCATTTATTCCCCACGAAACAGAATATTATGTTTCAATCACCTCTGATCGAGATTTTGATATTGTCCATTTTTCCGTAGAAGGTGGTATTTTCGTAGAAGAAAACTGGGATAAAGTTACACATATCCACATTCCATTCGAT
>Ga0164318_10001965_pt1 | contig 18772 bp, 18 predicted proteins | sample GuaBasSedimGuay9_FD_113734 | JGI IMG/M metagenome (GOLD analysis project Ga0164318, IMG submission 113734) | Subseafloor sediment microbial communities from Guaymas Basin, Gulf of California, Mexico - Guay9, Core 4571-4, 0-3 cm | ecosystem: Environmental > Aquatic > Marine > Hydrothermal vents... | reverse complement strand
CCAATATGGCGCATTGACGTTCAGCTTGTTCGGCTGCCACCGGTACAACTCGTAATCATCAAATAATACCATTGATAATTCGCTGTCCACACTGGCGTTTGTCTCTTTGCCGAGTATGCGGTCAATTTCACGTTGCAATTTAGTCAGTTTGTGGTTGTTTTTTTTCTTCTGCTCGAGCTTACTTTTTCCCCGTTCAGCAAGTTTTCTTAACTGTTTCAGTTTTTCTTCCTGGCCTTTTAATGGCCCTCGTTTTCCGACTTTGACCGGTACGCCGTAGGTCGTCAGCAGGCATTTGATTTTGCCGGCAAATTCACGGCTGGATAACTTTTTGCGAATCGGCTCGGCAAGTTGTTTTTCGTAATTGTCTCGGCTGATTGTGTCGATAAGCATCTTTCCCAAAGGCAGCGAAAGAATGTTCTCGGATGGGACATTTCTTTTCGAGCAATAGTAATGAGCAATTTCAAGAGATTCTTTGATATTGCTGTTGGCAATGATTAGTATCTGCTCCGGTTCTAAAGCAAAGGCCGGCATAGCCAGCCCAAAAATCAATACAAAAAACAAATACGCTTTTATCAACCTCATCATTTATCAATAATCATTTATCAATAATCATTTATCAATAATCATTTATCAATAATCATTTATCAATAATCATTTCTTTACTCCGGCCCGTATGACCTGTATGGCAAATTGACCGGATAGTTCCGAATTATCTCATCATAATCATCGAGCCAGCAGGCGTTTTGATTGCTTTTGAAAGCGAAGAATTTGCCGCTGTTCTCATCGGAGGCGGCACGATGATACTTGAAATAGACCCGTTCTTCCGTTCTGCCGATGATTTCTATTTTGCCGCTTGAATGCGACATTACAAACCGCGCCCGCTTTGCCAGACCGGACACCTGCGCTTTGGCCTGCTCGATAATTTCATAGCCCCGCTCAATCGGCACTGTATAAGTTTTGTTTCCTACCGCAGGCCGGCACTGGAAAATATAGTAAGGCACAGCTCCGATAAACGACAGCTCCGCAAGCAGTTCGGCCAGAACATCAGGTTCATCATTTACACCTCTTATAAGCGGCATCTGATTAGCTATAATTGCGCCGGCCTTACGCAGTGAACGAACCGACCTGACGGCCAAATCCGTCAACTCATGCGGATGAACAAAGTGAGTCATAAAGTATATTTTTTTTCTTTTCGTGCTGTACTTGTTGACCATTTCCAGCAGAGCTGGGTCGTCAACAATTCGATACGGATTGAACGCTGGTATTTTTGTCCCGATGCGAATTATCTGAACGTGTTCAATTTCTCTGATCTGTCGGATAATATTTTCAAGCTTTGAAGTTGTAAGTACCAGCGGGTCTCCGCCGGTCAGAAGTATATTGGTTATCTCGCTATGCTGCTTTATGTATTCCAGCGCCGCCGGCAGGTCCCGCAGGTATTCGCTCTGTGGCTCTATGAAAACGCGCTTGCGGAAACAGTATCGGCAGATACCATCACAAACATTGCTTACCAAAAGCAGAGCGGTGGAATTATATTTGTGTTCAAGGCCGGGCAGAATCGTGTAGCTCTTTTCATCCGAAGGGTCAAGCCGACCCCACTCGTTAAGCTCCCTGACATTGGGGATTACAATTTGACGGATGGGGTCTTCGGGGTCGTCCCAGTTAATCAGCGATAGATAATAATCATTGCAGCGAAAAGCGAACTCATCGGTAACTTTTTTTAGCTCGTCTTTTTCACGCTCGCTTAATCGCTCCAACTGCTCTATTTTTGTTATGTATTTAACCATCTCGTATGTCGTATTGCGTATATCGTATTACGTATATCATATTGGGTATTGCGTTATGTCATTCCCGTGAAAACGGGAATCCATTAAGGTTGTCATTCTGAGCGCAACGAAGAATCTATTCCTTTGTCCATTTGTACCTCTGTCCCTTTCCCCCTTGTCTCTTCTGTTTGTGAATACTTTTTTTCGTAGATGCTCTTTCGTGCAAACACCTGTGCAATAGTTTTCAGGATTATCTTCATATCCAGCCATAAGTTCGCTGTCTCAACATACTTAACATCAAGTTCAAGTTTTTCTTCGCGTGTCAGTTCCCCCCTACCTGAGATTTGCGCCAGCCCTGTCAGGCCCGGCTTGACAAGCAGCCGTTTTTTCTGTTGCTCGTTCCACTCGGCTATTTGTGAGATATAAAGCGGCCGTGGCCCGACGATACTCATATCTGCCTTTAATATGTTAAACAATTGCGGCAATTCGTCAAGAGAATACTCACGCAGGAACTTTCCTATCTTCGTAAGCCGCTGGTCTTCGCCTGATTTTGGACTTGGCCCGAACGGCTCAACACCTGCCTTCATCGTGCGGAATTTATAGAATACAAACGGCTTTCCGTCTTTGCCTGCCCTTTGTTGTTTGAAAATGACAGGCCCTTTGCCGGAGAGTTTTATAGCTATGGCTATAATGACAAAAACCGGCGAAAGAATAATTACTGCCGGCAGTGAAATAGTTATATCGACAATTCGTTTAGTAAATTTTCCCATCAAGCCCTTTTTCAATCATCATCAAATTTCACAGCTTGTCTATTTCCTTTTTAATTTAGCCACAGATTTCACTGATTTATTTTTCTTACTTCTTGCCTTTTACTTCTGACTTCTTTTTCAATCTGCGAAGAAATTTAAGGTCTTCGTTATCTTTCGGTCGGCCTGCGGCTTTTTTCATCTTAATAAGGTCGTCAAGAGATGCAAACCAAACAAAAACACTGCCGAACTTAGCTTTCACTTTATTCGTCCAGATACTGTCAAAGCTAACTCCTTTGACAAACGGATGAATGTCGGTTTCAACAACATATTGCCGAATCAGCACTTTTTTGGTTAGGAGATCCTCGACAGTTACATCAGAAACATCATATCCAAATGACTTCAACGATTCGCGTGTCCGTTTGGCATTGACTTCGCTTGGCTCGATGAACAGATCTATATCAAGTGTTGCCCGCGAATATCCATGAACAGGAAACGCTGTCGCACCAATAATAACAAATCGAACTTTATGTTCTTTTAATAATTTGAGTAGCTTTTCTGTGTCCATTTTGCCTCAGCAATAAAATCATTTCACGGCTTTTTTGGAACATCATTTGAAATCGCTGTTGAGTAGTTAAAGATGCAAGATAATCCAACTCAAACTCGATTTCCTGTTGTTCATCATCCTTTTCCAGTTTTAAAACTGCCATAATGAACATTCCCTAATAAAAATAGAAGTCTAATATCTGACTCCTGCCCGTCCGGCAGGCGGGTCTGATTTCTAAACGCTAAACGCTAATTTCCGCCACATATATATTGCTCAATATTCCATGATTTTCAATTTGCCCAACAGGGGCTACGTTTTTCGGTCTGTTAATGGCTTGCCGATAGTTCTTTTGTGGCGGTTAGGAAACTTGAATGGTATTGTTATAACTGCCCATAACGACCCAAGGCCATAAGCCACGTGCAATACAACAAACGACCACAGAACCAGAATAGCGGACGTTTTTGTCCGTCGAGCGCTTCGAATCGAAAAGACAGTGGCCGTGGAAAGATAAAACAAAATATATCCAAGCAATATCCACTTAAAAAACCACCAGAAAAAAGCTCCTATAATAAAAGTAACCAGCCCTAAGACAAAAAACATCGGGACAAAGTGCCTGAGATACAACCCGCTCCCTACCAGCCAAATCGTATAGGGATTCCAGAGACCGTTATTGAAGGATTGTTGCCACAAACCCGAGTAAGTAGCCCGATTGTAATAATTAAGCTTAATTTCAGGTGATATGACAATTTTACCACCTGCTTTTCTAATTCTCGAATTCAGTTCAATATCCTGATTGCGTACCAGCCTTTCATCATAATAACCCACTTGTTCAAAAATACTTCTGCGATATGTTCCAAATGGAACAGTATCAACTTCTCTTTCTTGGCCGGCCAGTCGAAACATGGCATTGCCCACTCCGAATCCGCAACTTGTAGCAGCAGCAATTGCTCTGGCAACATCCGTGTTGGCTCCCGGCAAAGTAATCCAATAGCCACCAACATTTTCGGCTTTCGTCCTTCTGGAAACCTCTATACATTTTGAAATATAATCAGGCGCAAAGCTCGAATGGCAATCTATCCTTATGATATAATCTCCGCGAGATTCTCTTATCGCAATATTCATTGCCGACGGTACAATTTTCTTAGGATTATCAATTAGTCTGATGCGGCTGTCCTGCTGCATCATAGCTTTAACAATATCCCTAGTCCCATCGCTGCTCATTCCGTCAATCACCAATACCTCCATCAAGTCCTCAGGATAATCATTTTGCAGTATTGTCTCTATGGCTTTTCCGACAAAGCCGGACTCGTTGCGGCAGGGCGCAACTACACTAACGAATGGTTTTTCGTAGTTTGTCATTTGGGTTTTTCTATCCATCATCAGCAACAGATGAGATAACAGCTAAAACGTCAGCCGCAAGCTTATCTATGTTAAATTTCCTTTCTGCAAGCTCCCGTGCTTTTGCTCCCATTGTAGCTATCGCGTCTCTGTGTGAATTGAGGTACAGCACTTTCTTAACAAACTCGTCAAGATTGCATAACTCACAGCCAAAACCTGCCTTACTCTCTTCGAGAACCTGCCTTTGCCAACCGGAATAATTCAATAAAATAGGCTTACCAGCACTCAGAGAATCAAAGAATTTATTTGCTGAGTTATGCTCTAAGATAGGGTGGTTTGCGAATATAACCATAGACACATCTGCGGCTGTAACCCAAAAAGGCAGTTCTGATTTTGGCACAGAGTCAAGTATTTCTATATTAGGAAGCCCAATCCTTGCAATCCTGTCTTTTAGCCTTTGCTTTTCACTTCCGTCACCAACCAAAACAAAATGTATATCCTTATTGTCTTCCAGCTTTTCCGCAATATCAACTACAAAGTCAAGTCCATTCGCTTTACCCATAGCGCCAAAATGTAAAAATACAAACTTGTCTTCCCAACCTCTTTCTTTGCGAATCTTTGAGCCATCAAGTTCAGGGTAAAAAGCATCAAGGTCAGAGCAATTAGACGCAACTGTTATTGGCTTACTGTCTCCTAAAACATCTCTAATCCCCTGATTCATACCAGGAGATAGGGCGACGATCGCTGAACTATTTTTATAGATAGTTTTTTCCAGCCATAACAGCAACTTAATCATAATTTTATTTTTAATTACCCCTAATTCAATGGGAATCTCCGGCCATTGGTCGCGAACCTCAAAAACAAAAGGTATGCGTTTTAACCATTTTAGCGCTATAGCTGAAATTCCAACCGTCAAAGGAGTACTCGTAGCATATATTACATCTACTTTCTTAGTCAGCAGACCGGCATAAATGCTGAAGAAGATAAAGCACAGAAATGACATTATTCTTCTAATAAAAGACTGCTTGTTGCTGTAGGTTGTACCAACAATAACTACATTTATTCCTTTTACAGTTTTTTTCTGAATGAGTCCCTTTCCCAACTCCAAACCGCCAATGTCATAATGGCCGGTTATCAGAGTTACCTTGTGTCCGGCTTTTATCCAGCGACGTGCAAATTCATAACTTCTGGTACCAGTGGAACCAGATGGAATCGCAAAATGTTGATGTAAATAAAGGATGTGCATTTATTCCTTCGTAATACCACGGGGGTAACCCCGTGGATGGAAGTATCCGACAAAGTCGGACGGGCTTGCCCGTCCCGGTAAATGCCGCGCCCGTAAGGGCGTGGAAATTTACTCAATTTCCGATATGATCATCAAAAACTTACCACTATTTGTCAATACAGGTTTCTCTGCATATTCAATAGCGATTTCCATACGGTCTTCGTCGCCAAGCTTTTTTCTAAATTCTTTTATCATAAGTTTACCATCAGTTTCTTTTTTAAATTCCTGCTCGGGGACAACGTGTAAAGTTACTTTGCCTTTTACCTTTTGAATTGCCTGCAAGAATTTTACATTTCTGCATTTCTTTGCCATCACACTAATATTGGATATTTTCGCCCCGTCAGAAGTAAGCAGGAAATGTGCTGTTCTGCCATATATCTTTTCAATAACTCTGCCCGGTTTCCCCATCGGGCACTTAGCGTCAGGGTCAATTAAAGCGAGATCACCTACCCGATATCTTATCAATGGCCAGGCTTTATTTATAAAAGAGGTGCATATTAATTCACAGACCTGCAAATCATCTTCTTTTTTAACAGGAATAAATTCTATATATGAATAATCGATTTGTTCATGGAGTTTACCGCATTCACATTGAAATGCAAATCCACACATTTCCCCCTGTCCGTATTCATCCCAAACACGCGTTTTAAAGGCTTTTTCAATAGCTTCTCTATACTCAGGTAAACATTGTTCAGCGCTTGTAATTACTGCTTTTGGTGGGCAATTATAATCATAATTATTCCGAATGATATATTCTGCTAAAGTATAGATTGCTGATGGATAACCTTGTAACCATACAGGCTTAAACTTAACCAAATCATCTAGGTAATAGGGTATGGTGTTATCACTCATATGGAATACTGAATATAAACGTTGTTTACTTGCATAATTCATCCTCCAAAAAGGTGGCTTTTTCCTCGCAGGATTTACAATTTCTAAACCGGTAAAATGCGCATATTTGTGCTTATTTCTAATCAATCCGGGTCGGCATTTTGCCCATGCAAAATTAAAACTATTTAAAACAGCATCATGATCACTATATAATGTTAAAGGTTTCCCTGTACTTCCGCTTGTAAGATTAATAAATAAATCATTTATTTCATATTCATCACTTATTAAATCTGTTCCAGCCTGCCGAATGTTATCTTTTGTTAAAAAAGGAAGTTTGTCAATATCAGCAATATTCACAATATCTGTCTTCTTAAGATCAAGCTCTGAATATTTTTTCTTATAATAAGGTACATGTTCAAAGGCATAATGGATTATGTTAATTGTTTGTTGTTCTTGATATTCTCGTAATTGTTCTTCCGACCAGTTTTTAGTCTGTTTATAAAAATCAAACCATTCTTTAGCACGTTTTGAGCCATACCTGGAATTATTTTTCTGCCAGCCGTAAACCGTAGCCATTAGATTCTGTATAAAGATCGGCGAGTAATTATAAATTAGCCTATTTAGTTTTGTTTCACTCATAGCAATTCCACAGTTTATAGAACTTAACCATGTGTTGCGAAATTAACTTAAGAGCACGCGGTAATTAACAACATTAACTCCGGATTCTTCTGCTTTTCGTAACCAATCATGGTTACAAAACATCTCTCTTTCTTTTTCACGTGATGCTACTAAATGAGAATAGCGAAGTAAGTCATCATCAATATAACCCGGATGACACTCGATGAAATTCAAACCTTCAGGCATTTCCTGTAAAAGTACTTCCCAAGATTTTGAATTATAGGCAGCATAATCTCCCAGACCTTCTATAACCAATCTGCGATCAGGCATCACAAAACCGGCATTTCTAGCACAATACATTCGATATGATGCCATCGAATGCGTAATAACATTTCTTGGGTGTTTAAAATAGTATTTTAAAAGAACTTTCATCCTGCCTTTTTGTGGAGTAACAATATAGTAGTTGTGAGTACGAGTAGCTCGAATTTTCTTTTCGTTGGCAACTTCTAAAGCAGCTTTGAAAAAACCCGGGTAAAGATGCCTGCCCTGATGGCTATCCCAATGTGTTATTTTGACACCCAGGTTTCTAAACTTATCAATCTGAGCAGATAATTCCCGCCGCATCTCATCAGGATTCAGCTTTCCTCTCCGAGCTAAAAGGGGGAAATTGCTGCCATGAAATTCACCGGTAGAATTTACCAAAGACGGTATCTCTTCACTCGGTAAAACCGAAGGTCCAACGCTCAGGTTTAAATGTATGCCAACACTTACGTGCGGAAAATTTCTAATCAGCGTCTTTACCTGCTCAACAGCAGGCCATGTTACATTTACACTAACGCTTCTAACAAACCCTTTTTCGAGAACCTCAAAAATCGCCCGGTTATTACCGTACGTAAAACCAAACCCGTCTGCATTTACGATTAACCTCTTCTCTGACACAGCTAAGTCCTATATATCATTAAAACTTATCAGCTCCACACTGCAATCAAGTGCAAACTTTAACAGGTCAATGTCCGTCAGAATTATTCTCTCAGAATCACGTTCTTCTGTATAGGTAGCATATTTTCTTAAACAATCATCGGGATATCCCGGATGACAATAAACTTCGTTTATCCCTTCCGGCAAAGTACGAAACAGATTTTCCCAGGTTTCCCTTTGAAACTTCTTCATATTATCTACTCTGCCCGGACTTAATATCCTATCTGCCATTCTCACTCCTTTTTTTCGTGCAAGCCGGTTTAGGTATCTTGCTACTCCATGCAGAACAAAAGTTTTCGGGTTATTCGCATAATATTTGCAAATCGCTGATTTTCGATTTCTTTTTGTAGTTAAAAGATAGTGCCTGTGAGTACGCATTCTCTGGATTTTATATTTTTGCACAACCTCTATTGCTGGCGAAAAAAAACCGGGATTCAGGTGCTGGTTTTGGTGACTATCCCAGTGAGTTATATTAACAGACATACTCAGAAGCTTCTCGATTTGTGCTTCCAGTTCACGTTTAATATCATCCTTTTTAATTTTTCTCATAAGAAGCATTTTTTTAAACCTGGAAGAAGGGAAAAAACAACCGTCATCGTCAACCAGTGAGGGAATTTTCGAGGGAGCACTTACGGGTTTGCCAACCGTCAAATTCAGATGAATGCCAATACTTACTCTTGGGAATTTCTCCACGACTGTATGAATCTCCTCAACAGCAGGGAAATTAACATTCACACTTATGCTTTTTACAATACCAATTTCCAATGTTTCTAAAATTCCCCGGTTGTTTCCGTAAGTAAACCCAAAACCATCGGCATTGACTATCAATTTTCTTGCCATGATTCAGTTTCTTAAAATATCCTCGTAAAGTTCAAGAAGTTTTTTTTCTTCAACTTCCCAAGAGTATTTTAACCTCGCAGATTGGTAAGCAAACTCGCTTTTTTGCGAAAGTTCAGGGTCTGTCAGAAGTTTAATCACAGATTCAGTATAGTCAGAAAGATTGTCACTAACCAAGCTAACAGCTGGTATATCGTTTAAAAGTTGGGAAACCAGCTTTAAAGATGTGGAAACAGTTGGCAGACCGCATGCAAGGTACTCAAATATCTTAACTGGAATTGCGACTTCTGTGTGCGCTTCACCCAGTTTATGGAAATTAACCCCGATTTTCCCACGGCAGATTGTTTCAGGCAATTCCAACCAGGCCTTGCGGTGAATAATTTCAATACCTTCCAGTGCCAACTCTCCCACACGCATTTCAGCAAACGGCATTAAAGATTTGGGCATTCCTATAAATGTCCATCGCTTAGGCCCCAATTTTTTCTGAACTTGGAGCGCAACCTGAAGAAAAAATTCCAAACGGCTCTGGCGCAATGTACCTATGTGCACAACATCTATGTCGCTAAACTCCGGGCTTATCAGATGTCTGTCAGCCATTTCCATAAATTCCTGTGTCGGGAAATTATAAAGAGTTACAGCTTTTGGGGCGATAACGGAAAAACGTTTTGTGATTGGCTCAGTAGGTGTAACAACAGCATCAAGCCGCCCTGCGCAAAAGTTTTCAATAAAGTTTACAACTCTTGCTGCAAATTTCCTTAATCTGAAAGGGATGTAAGTTTTGTGTATCATTAGATTATGGTCTTCATGCACATCGTATATTACTTTTGCCCTTTTGAGCTTTTTCAGTACTAAACCAGCAGGTATAAGCTCAATATCATGAAAATGATAAATATCAGCGTTTGTCCTCCATGCTTTAATCAAAACCTTCAGTACTTGCCAGGTCATTCGAAAAATTCTGTTCTTAATTTGTGGGACAGCTTTAATCTTTACCCCTTTGTAAACCGTTTCCTTTGAATAAACGCCGACAACCGTGGCATCCCAACCATTATTAGCCAAGCTAACTACTTCCCGGTGCAAAATGCGACTGTCGTCAGCGAAGTGAACTGAGGTCATATGACATGCTTTTTTAATACCCATATGCTTCAAATGTCATTTCCCTTCGTAACCCAAATCCTTTAAATCCTGCACGCCCGTTGCGCCTCTGACATAGGCTATGAAATGTTTAGCCCAGTCCGGGGTTCTATCATTAAACGCTGGAGGATAAAAAACAACAACCTTTGCCCGGTTATAGGGGGCAAATCTTTCAGTTCTGTCACCGTACCACCTGATATTAAGTTCAGCACCAATCATATAGGAATATATAATATCGTATGAGTAATCACGGTCAAAGTAGTTGAATTTCTTAAGTCCTCTACGATAACCTGATGCTAACGCAACCCAGGGCGTTACATCAGAAACACCCATCTGGTCTGCTAATTTACAAGTCCTGCGGAAAGTCTCACGGGTTCGTTCAATCTCAAAAACCGAGTAAAGCGAACAGGATAAAGATGGTTTGATTTCCTTACCGGTCCACCACGGCGTTTTTCCCCATCCCGTGGAGCCTGCACCTGCTCCAATACCTCGACCGTACCATTCTATTCGAGCATTCGGGAAAATGCTCTTTGCCTGAATGTGAATTGCATCAAGAGCCTCTCTTACTGCTTCATTCCACTCGTTATCCCCCTTATGTTCTGTAAAATGTTCCGTATCCAAAAGGATAGCGCTAAGCTTTACATTACTGTTATATTTTTTATTGCTTTCGGCTAACCATTTTTTTATCAGCTTCAATCGCTCTGAGAAATAGCTGATTTCCTCATAATAGCCCGGGCCTCTATATGTGGGCGGCAGGCTTTTATCCATTTTTCTTATCCAGGGATAAAAACCAGCTCCAATGGATGCCGGAATCTTCGGGTTTGTCTTGTTAATCCTCGCACAGGTGTAAACACAATTATCAAGCCGCTTTTGTTTAACCCATTCACCAGAAACCGTCAGTGAATGAGTTATTCTTGCATAGTCGTATAATCGACGGCTGTTCCGCATATCCATTAAATTGCCCCCTAATCCGGTAAATGAATAATGCACTTTCGGTAATGGCTTAAGTTCGAACAACTTAGCATCAATTTCAGCTTCCGATAGCCGCATCGTGTCGCTGCCATAGCACTGCCCACACATAAAAATAACCACCACAACAGCTATAATTGCCCTTGTTCTTTTTGGCATATTTACCACTTGCCTTAATATGTAACCTGAGTATCTTGAAATTCAAGCCCTTCCAAATGGTGCACCTCTTCTGTTATAGGTTTATTTTCGAATGTAATATCCTCTATACTTCGCCGCACACAGTTCAAGGTCGCTAAGACCAGTCCAGCACAGAAAAACATAAAACGGTTGTCGTTAATATCTCCGGACTTCAGTGCCTGCATAAACGCAAAGAGAAAAAGCAAGCCTGCAATGTGAACGGCCTGAAATATCCCAATATCCAGCTCATATAAACGAACAAACCTCGCAGCTTGTCTCCATCGCCTGAAAATAAGCCATAAAAACAAGCTGATAATTATTGCTCCAACCAATCCCTGCTCGTACAGAAGTTCGATGACAATGTTGTGTGGATAGCTTCTTTCATCCTGACCGCCTCTGTCGACTGCATAGGCCCCCGTGCCGTGACCGAGAATTAGACGTTCCGGAGACCTCCTGACCGCCCAGACAAACATCTCCGTGCGCGTGCCAACCGCTCTCTTTGCAGTGTAGCCACTTTCCCACAAAGTGGCTATTCTGGAGGTAACCCTTTCAGGTAACTTGACAAAAGAAACCATTAGACTAACCACTGCCGCCCCGACAATAAAAGGAAGCCATGCCTTCGATATACCTCTTCGACAAATGAAAATTGCCACCAGACAGGTAAGTATCAAACCCGCAAACGGTCCACGAGAACCGGTTAGAATCATTCCAGCCATCATAAAAGGCATTATCGCTAAACTCACAGTTCTTAATAATTTAGGCGTGCCGGTCATAACCGCAAAAACAAAAGTAATGACCAACGACATCCCTATTTGTGTGGCTGTACCAAGCGAACTTGACTCCATAAATTCAGCCCTGCCCTCAGGACGCGGTTCGATGCTTTGAGGAGCCATAATTGTACCAACCGTCAGCGTAATACCTACAGCAAGTACCACCCACATCAGAAGCTTAATATCCCTATTGTTGTTGGAAAATACAACAGGTGCAAGAAACGCAATAAGAGTTAATGTTGCAAACCGCGAACTTTTCTCAAGCCCATAATTCGGCGCCGATGTGTATGCTAAACCAAAAAACAAAATGCCCACCAAAAACAAATACATACCCACTGGAATACTTATAATATCTTTTATCCGGCCGCCGCTTCTTGCGAAGCTGTACGCCATAGCAATCAAAACCAGAATTGCACACAAAACGGTATAGTCAGCAACTCTAAAAAAGCTGAATTTAAGCATAAGTGTAGCTTTGATAAAACCAGCAGTCAGAAAAAAAGCCAACGATACGGGGGGGTATTTCAGAATAGTAATTATTAGCACTATCAAAGCCACTATTAGTAATACGTATATCATAGTATTTGTCTCTTACCTGAAAAAAGTAAAAGCTATTCAGGCCTATTGTGCCTCATCAGCTTTTCTGGAAGTTACTGTAAACTTAAAAGTCCAAACCAATGCACAAAGCCATGCAATTGCACTTAGCCCGCATCCAATATTATATGAAATTACTGCTCCGTTCATTCCGAGCTTTGGAATCAATATAATAGCTGGCAGCAGATGTGCCACAAGAGCTATAAAATTTAACACAGGAACAAATTTAATCGTACCAAACTTTACAACAAAAGGCCGCGAAAAATGCTCTGCCACTAACCAGGGTATGCTTATCACAAGCCAACGCAGAATCTTAACCGATTCGCTTGCAAATTCAGGAAACAAACAGTTCATCTAATAGTCTTTTGTAAATGCGACTGTGATAACCTTGGTGATCCCAAGCAAAACCTACATTGTGCCAAAGCATAACAAATTCGCCATTATTCTTACGTGTTTGTTCAATTAGCCGTTTACAGTATTCAAAAGCCTCATCTTCATTAAAGTTCATATAACTCGAACGGCTAAGTGTTTCATCCATCACTATAAGAGGATGTTCCTCAATACCAAAAAGCTCCATTCGGATAGGGTCAAATAGCTCAATAGGATGACAAACACCAAGACGAAAGCCAGCCACATCGAAATAACCTAATGTTGAATCCCAATCAATACCAGCATTGGATAAAGCCCAGCCATCTTTTACTTCAAGCCAAGCTAAAAAATGATATCGATTCAAGTAAATTTGAAAACCACATGCCTCTTCAAGTAACTTTTTCTCTTTACAAATGAGTTCTGGTTTAAGACCCGCCTCATAGCTTGTATGAAGTCCAATCTTAGCTCCAGACCTTTGTACAGTACTTATTATATTTCTGACATTTTTCTTACGAAGATCATATTTGCTGTCACCACCTGCCATAAAAAAGAAAATCAACTCATACTTAATTCTGGAAGGACCGTCACCAGCATTTTTTGCAAGTTTAATTAACTCAGCAAAGTTGTCATATGGATCCCTCTTTAGACCTAGGGGAGCCATTACGCTTTCAATGATATTAAAAAAAGGTTTGTTCCCAAGAAGCGTTTTTGCAATTTCCCTTAATGGCTGTGAAATGCGCCAATATTTTTGTATGGAATCTACATCATGCGTTAGAACAACCGAAAATTTTCTCTGTGGTTCTTTAATATCAATGCCAATTTCACGAAGCCACTTCCGCAATAAACGTGCATAATCCTCAACAATAGGCCGTTCTATAAATCCTGCCCGGTATGGCAAAGATTCTTTTCCTGGAAATCGCCCGTATTTATCCCGCACGCCTCGCCTGACAATCTCTTCGTAACGAGTTACTAGGAAAAAGGTTGATGCAATGATATCAGCATAGACAACAAGATTTTTGCCCTTCCGTTCAACCCTTGGGCTGCCATAAAGTAAAGGAACACCTTCTATCTCCATTAATGGCAATACTGGTAAAGACGCTGGCATGCCATACCCATCATCAAAGAAGCCGCTTGGGGCAATATATAGAAAGCTATCGTCAGATATACCAGCATCGGCATTTTGATACCGAATTTTACTCTTGTATTTTTTAGCTGAATCCCTACCAAGCAGCACGTCAAGTGCATATTCAACACATTTCCTTCTATCACTGATGTTCACTATATCTCTCTATCTATGGGGGCGCAATGTTTTAATCAATTTATTAACTTGGAATCGAAGGCTCACGACTGCTCTTCCAAGTAAACTGGCTTTTGTAATGTTAAAATACGGAGTTTGGATAGCACCAAAATTTCTAAAAGAATTTTCCACACCGGGGATCATAGAACCTTCAAAATCAAACCGCTTAGTGTATTGTGAAACATAAGTAATAGCATTTTTTATTAGCAATGTAGTAGCACCGCTGTTTCGAAAGTCAGGGTCAATTGTACTTATTAAGTAATAGGCAGATTTATTGTCAAAAATAACGAAGATCGCAGCATGAATATTCTTCTCATTATCTAACGCATACCAGGTTTTGCCGCTCATCTTTTTGTATGCGGCATCATACATCTTTTTAAAGCGGTCAAAGCTGTATGATATTTGCTTCCCCTGTTTGCCAAGAGTTAATACATGATTAGCATAGAAATCGGGTGCGGGCAAGTCTTCATACACGGAAACAATTTTCTCAGCTTTGGCAATATTTCTTTTCTTTGAATAGGAAAAGGCAGAAAACACTTTATCCAGATTCGTCAAATCTGGTATAATATATGTATATAGCGTTGTTTGTTTATAGCCTGCCCAGTAAAAAGGAAGCCAGTTAGTAAAACTATAATGAAACTTTGCATTGAAATAGTCAACTGTCGGTATCGCTTTAATAAACTCTGTCAAAACCTTCATTTCATTTGATAGCCTTTTCTCATAGTATGGGCTGCCCTGTGGCGCCAGCAGTACACCTAATACTTGTGCGTATGGCGGCATATATATTGCCTTAAGTCCCAAAAACTTGCATCGAATCATTGGCATACCAGCTACAATCCTATCTCCTTTGCGCAAAACTAAAATATCAAATCCTTTTGGGCTCACCGCTTCAAGCCACCACGAACGGCAAAAGATACAGCCCTGAGGAGAATCATCAACAAAGCTATCCCATTCTTCAAGCGAATCGGATTGACTTAATATCTCTGCATCGTAAGTCTTCTTTGTCATTTCTGTAAAGTTCCTTTCTGGCTTTAACAACAGGTTCTTTGGTCAAACTGATCGAATATCGAAAAACAAAGGGCGCAAGACTAAAAATAAATGTCCCGCTGGTTATGAATAGGATAGGACATTATCAATTATGCTACACTCTTTCTGAAAAACAGGTACTCCGAAGCACACAAGTGAGCGAACCCGCCGGACGGGTTTGAAACCTGCCTTCTCGATCCCCTTTATAGAAGCAGGATTACTCTCTATAGTCGCAATGTAAACAGTTTTGTTCATCGCATGCATATCATAGGTAATTCTGCTAAGAACAGCGGAGTAAATACCTTTACCACGCGCACTAGGTTCAGTTTTACAATAATGCACATAAACATCCTCATCTTTCAGTTTGAATTTAACACCTAGTCCGCATCCCGCTGTCCCAGGCCCAGACTTAACCCAACTCCGATGTCTTACAGTGCCTTTAGAATACGCATAATATCCTGAATCCCCGCTCTCTAAAAATGACCTGTATTGAGAAATCATCTCGGGCGAATCCATATCACGCGCATCGTCTACGTTGCCCCATGTTACCTTGTGAATCTCAGCAGGGCACGTTAGCTTCCGAAGCTGCTGGTGGCGAAAAATAAAAACAGTTCCATATTGAAAGGTTGTCAGTCGAGAAATTACCCTGCAAAGCAAACTCTTAAGTCGAGAAACACCTAATACCACCCTTTTATTAAAATCTCTCAGCAAGGTTCCAATCTGTATCTATATACTCTTTTGCAATTCTCACATATAATATTACTCATGACCTTTCGGAGCAGCGAAAGTTATTTTTGACTTGCATGATCTTCCACAAAGTCATTCGATTCAACATAAGGTTCAGAGACGCTGCAAAACTTGAAAGTCCATATCAATGTTCCTAACCATGCAATTGCACTCATCCCGCATCCAATATTATATGAAATTACTGCCCCATTTATTCCTAACTTAGGTATAAGTAAAGCAGCCGGTATTAAATGGCCCAAAAGAGCTATAAAGTTTAGAACTGGAACAAATTTAATCGGACCAAACTTTGCAACAAAAGGTCTCGAGAACTGCTCCGCTACCCGCCAGGGTATGATAAAAACAAGCCATCGCAGAATCACGCTCGATTCCGCCGCAAATTCAGGAAACATTACAGAAAGTATAAACGGCCCAAAAATAAAAACAACCAACGAAGCCCCAACAGCTATCGAAACTGCGCCGGCAAGAACTGTATATCTTTGTCTTTTTCCAAGATTTGCTAGAGACTTAAAGCCAGCAAGCATACTAAGTAAGAGTGAGCTTAAGATTGTTAAAGGAGCTATAGCCAGATAAATTATGTTGGTTGCGCCAAAGAATACAGACACACTGGAATAAGAATTAAAAATACCTAAAATAATACTGTAAATGTATTTACTCGACATCATTATGACACCAGCAACGGTCAAATGAAACCAAATCTGCATCAATGAACTTGCCATTTTAGCATCATAAACAGACCTCTTGAAAAGTATACCCTGTCTCCATGATAGCATGATTTGGGCTATCATATAGCCGAGCGTAAATCCCCAGGCCATACCTATGACACCAAAGAAAATAGCAGCAGGAATAGAAATAAATAAAGATGCACCCAAAATGCCATACCAGCCTGTGCGCAAAGCGAATTTACGTTCAACACGATATCGCACCATTTGCAGTTCAAAAAGGTTCCACGAATACAAAAGAACGAACAAGGGGATAAGACACAGGATTATTTTAGGGTTCATTGGCCGAAAGTATCGAACCACACCAAGCACAACAATACCGGCGAATACCACTAACCACATCGCTATCTTACATAACTTAAGGCCGGTACTAACTAATATATCTCTACCCGGGCCGTCCAGCTCTGCAAAGTGTCGGATGATACCTGTTTCCAGACCTCCTGACGGGGCTTTTCCTATCATCATTACAATACCAAGAGAGAACAAGAACAGACCAAATTCTTCCTTGCCCAGAAGATAGGCTGCTATCGGGAATATTAAAAGTCTGGAAACTCCCGCAAAAACTACTGCTTCCAGCCCTACCCAGAATGTGTAACCGAAATATCTCTTAAAATATTCTATAGACATTGCTCTGCATTAAACCTTTGATTTTCCTCCTGTATCCTGCGGGTAAAAGGCTCAGGGCATACGACCGCAGAACCTTGATGTAATAAACAGTTGTCTCGCCGGGCGTCATAACCTCTCTTGATTTCGTATCAATTTCGATTCCAAGCGACCTGAACTTTCTCACTGCATTTCTGTTCCATTTGCCTTTTATTACTGTATTAGTAGTTGCGAAGCAGTCCTTCCACGTAGCATAGAAATCATCATATTTCGAGGACCTGTTTGAACCATAGGTCTCAAAATCCCATGCACTTTCTCCTTCCTTCAGCAAATCTAATAAAACTTCTTTTTTCCAAACAGACATAACGGTAGATGTTCGATATATAACTCCTTTTGAAATTATCCCGATATGCTCGTTAAAAAATCTATCCGGCTTGTTCAACATTGGTTTCAGTCTAATATAGTTGACACCTGATTTCAGAGCCCAATTTATGATTTCTAAAACGTTCTTTGTATTAACCGAAGCATGCAAAAATAAGTCGTCTAAAAACAAGAGTACATAATTTTCTTCTAATTGTTTTACCCCTTTAATAAGACTATCAGACCATGAAAGATCCTCTCCAATCGTAATATTTGTTATTCCACCTCTATGGAACGTTTTTTTGTTACTTAGAAGGTAGACATTAAAAGGACAGTCCGGCCAGAATCGCTTAAAACACGTAAAAAATGGGTTCCACAAGTCTGAGTACCGATCACACGAGACGACCAACACTGCCAGTTTATCTTTGTTCTCTTTTACCATATATTTCGTAATTTGCAGTCTTTTCAAACAATAATCGCTATCTTGCAACAAAAAGAAAAGGAGCGAAAGGTTTTTTACCTCTCGCTCCCAGACTCAAAATTTTTACAGCACTACCATAACAGTATTCGACGGCTCGCCGTCGCCGGATTTGTTGGTGGCGATGATATGATATTCCAGTTCCTTGGCCTTCGGCTGCTCGACCAAGGTCATCTCACTAATGACGGCTGTGCCGACATCATAATTAGTATGCTTAAGCCATTTCATGGATTTCTTATTCATCCATTTTCCTCACAAATATCTCTGTTACTACTTGGTATTTTTAACCACAGACTACACGGCTCTAATAATCAATTATCAATATTTTGCCACGGATTACACAGATAAAAAAGCTATCAGCTTTCAGAGTTCATAGTTCGATGTTGAATATTCAAAGTTCTCTATGCTAAACGCTATACGCTGTACGCTATATTTACTGTTCATCGCACCAATTTGGGTCATAATGGTTGCCGCAATTGAGCCATTGAGCCGAAAGCTCAGCGAAGTCATCCATATCCACAAAACAATCGCCTGTCATATCTGCTGTAATATTAGGGTCGCATTCAAATATTGTAAATGTATTATCGCTTGT
>Ga0164318_10001964_pt1 | contig 18775 bp, 26 predicted proteins | sample GuaBasSedimGuay9_FD_113734 | JGI IMG/M metagenome (GOLD analysis project Ga0164318, IMG submission 113734) | Subseafloor sediment microbial communities from Guaymas Basin, Gulf of California, Mexico - Guay9, Core 4571-4, 0-3 cm | ecosystem: Environmental > Aquatic > Marine > Hydrothermal vents... | reverse complement strand
TGTCGCAATATTCGCCTTTGCAATGGTCATGATAGCTGTCTGGATTTTTAACACAGATAAATTGCTCACTGGAAGAATTTCATTGCGCAAACGCTAACCTTTTATTCTTTTTTTTCTTCAATGATTGTGGAATGGGACAGAATAGCAAAAAGTTTTGATGAAACCAGGCGTTACCCATGGAAAGAATGCCTTGAATTTATGAAAGGAAAAAAAGGAATTGCACTGGACATAGCATGTGGAAATGGTCGCCATATAATTCCATTTGCAAGTTTTGTTGAACACGTTGTTGGCATTGATGCTTCAGCAGAAATGATAAAAATTGCAAAAAGAAATGCAGAGGAGGCTGGAATAAAAAATGCATCATTTTTTGTTGCAAATGCATGCTTTTTGCCTTTCAAAGCTAATACCTTTGATTCTGCCATTTTTATTGCAGGATTGCACAATATTAAAGGAAAGGATACAAGGATAAAAGCATTGAAAGAATTGCATCGCATTCTAAAAGAAAATGGAATGGCTTTAATTTCAGTATGGGCAAGATGGCAGGATAAATGGAGGAAGCATTTTTTGAAAGAATTTTTCAAAATGAAAAAAAATTTTGGAGACATCTATATTCCATGGAAAAGAGATGTAAACGTCAAACGCTTTTATCATCTGTACAGCATGCGTGAATTAAAAAAAGATGCAAAAAAGGCTGGATTGAAAATAATAAAGGCATGGAGTGTAAAAAAAGTGTCAAAGAAGCATGCTGATAATCATTTTTTGATGGTAAAGAAATGAAATTCACACCTTCCATATGGCACTGCCCAATGGTAGCACTTTTTTGCCTGCCATGGTATTCAGCATTATTGCTGCAGCTGCATAAAAGGAGAATGCAGATGTAAGCATCAAAAAGATGCCAGCAGGCTTTGAAGAAATTCCGTATAAATAGTGGGGTATTAGTGCCACTACTGCCATATCCACAGCCACCAGTATTGCAAATAATGCTTTATTTGTCATGAGGGAGGCAATGGTTGCTATAAAGCTGAATATTAAAATTGCAATGAGACCATAAGCATAATGGGCAACATCAAATTGTATGCTTGTAAAAATAGTAATGAATAAAGTAAGGGAGATGGCATACATCGTCATTGAATATACTGAAAATACTGTGGCTCCAAAAATATTATTACGCTTGAATTCCATCATACCTGCAATAATTTGGGCTGTTGCACCAAAGAAAAGAACCCATGGAATCATTAATGATTTGGCATTGGAAGTCAATCCAATGTCTGCTGATCCCAGAATAAGGGCTGCAACTGCCAGCCCAAAAAGACCTAAAGATGCTGGTTCTGCTGTAACCGATACTTTTACTTCATCGACCATATAAATCACATTTTCCTTCAGAATGCAGGTTGTATACTAAAACCTTACCTTTATTCTATGTGCTATTCAGCGGTTTTTCGTAATATAAACATTTGCCAATTTTTAGAATGCTGGATATTTTAGAGTGTTTAGCACTGTCTTGTATTCTTTTTCAATATATTGCATAGAATGCAAATAGCAAAATGATTATGATTGCAATGGCAAGAAGAAACAATGCCATTTTCCAGCTGGAAGATATAATTATTGGAATGGGACCTATTAAAATTAGACCTCCTGCATGTTTTTCTGTCGTCACATTTTCTGGCAAATGAAATTGTGAGAAAATGAAGACAGCAAAGGAAATGAAAATTAAAATTATGCCAATGAACATGAGCAAACCTTCTCCATAAATGAAAGGAAAAATGATAAAAATTCCTGCTTTTCCTTCTCCCATGGCAATGCCTGCAATGATGCATATGATACCGAAAATGAAAATAATGGGAGCGATTCTATTTTCCATATCTCCTCTGCCTCCTCTGATATGACTGAATGACTTTCAAAAAATCAGTTTTTTTCAATGCAGGCCAGTAAACATCAGAGAAGTAAAGTTCAGAATAGGCAAGCTGCCATAAAAGAAAGTTTGAAATGCGCTCCTCGCCTGAAGTACGAAGTATTAAGTCCGGATCCGGGACATCAGAGGTGTAAAGATATGATGAGATTACCTCCTCCTTGATCTCATCGGGACTCATTTTTCCTTTTTTGACATCATATGCTATTTTTTTAACGGCATCAACAATTTCCTCCCTCCCTCCATAGCCAATGGCAATGTTGAAATAATATTTATCATAACCCTTAGTTTGCTCCATTACTTTTTCTGCCTCTTTTCTCACGCTTTCCGGCAATCTTTCCAGTTGTCCTATAACTTTGACCCTAACTTTATTTTCATGTGTTCTTTTATCAGATGCAATCTTCTTTAAATCTTCTTCAAATAATTTCATTAGATGATCTACTTCTTCCTTTGGTCGATTAAAATTCTCTGTTGAAAAAGCATATACGGTGAGAGCTTTTATTCCCACCTCGTGAGACCACTCTATCACTTCTTCCAGCTTGTCCTTACCTTTTTTATGCCCTTCCTGCGGGTCGAGTCCTTCTTTCAATGCATACCTCCTGTTTCCATCCATAATGATGGCGAGATGCGTTGGAACAGGTCTTTTCTTTATCTCCTCCAGCATTTTTTTTGCATGAATGCGCTCAATTTCTGAATAAACAAGCGTGAAAATTTTATTGTTCTTTAATTGATGAATAACATTTCTTGCAAATTGTGTGGATATTGCCTTCTCGCCTATCCTGCCTATCTTTTCCCTTATCTCATCCCGCATTTATATTTCAATAAAGCAGGGTTATAAATAGTTGCTGTTAATTACCGTCCATACGGCTCTGTTGCAGGATGCCAGTCGACATTTATCCATGGGGCATGTTTATAATGACCACGTGGATAGCCGCCCCATATTATTCTCCCAAGAATAATCTTTGGTAAAGAACCGTTATGATTATACCAGTAATTTTCTTTCCACTCGTTTATTAGTGGTAAATCAGCCAGCCAACCTTCTAAATAAGCACCTATGCCATTCTTTATAAAATTGTTTGAATGAATTAAATTATTTTTACCCATGTATACATATATACCATATTTGTTTCTCATAAATTCATTGCGTTTTATTATATTCCCCTCTCCCTCCAGCGATATGCCAGTTGAACAATCTAATATCTTATTTTGTATGATTAAATTTCTTTCATTGTCAAAGCAAACAGAAATTCCATCTGAACAATTTCTGATAATATTTTTGGAAATTGTTAAGTTATTTCCTCCTAAACCAATTGCATAAGTGGTGTTTTCTATCAAATTGTTTTCTATTTGACTATTACTGCAGGAAAATTCGATTCCACTTATGAAATTATTGATAATATTTCCATAAATATGGATGTTGTGCATTTGTATCATCCCAGAGGGATGGACATCTATTCCTGTGTGCCTTTCAATTGATGTTATAAAATTATTACTTATGGTAACATTTTTGCAATTATCTACACGGATGACCGAACTAATTTCCCCACAATTTTTTATGGTAAAATTGTTTATGATTACATTGTCATGGTATATTGAAATAACATTTCCTTTGCTACTTCCATCAATGATGGTATTTTTCCATCCGCTTCCGCAAATTCGTATTGCCTTTTTTATTATCAAATGTTCTTCATAAAATCCAGGATATACTATGATAACATCTCCATCATTTGCACTATCAATGGCATCTTGAATTTTTGAGTAATTATTTGTTCCATTGCCGCCAACATAAATTTTATTCCCTTGCAAAATTGAATTATATTTTAATTCTGTGCCCATAATGTTGGTCTCAACACTCGGAATTATTGTGCTTAACAACATGCAGCTAATACATATAACCATAAACCTTGCAAGATGGCATCTCCTGCATATTGCGTTTATTGATAGCATATGGCACGCTATGCAATATCACTATATAAAATTTTCTTTGCCTGCTTAATTGCTGTTAATTTATATATCAAAGGGCTATACCAATTATGAAAGCCGTTGTTGCGCTTGGCGGAAATGCTTTGGTGAAGCCAGGTCAAAAGGGGACCAGCGAGGAGCAATTTTCAACGACAATGGAAACAGTCAAAAGTATTATAAAAATGATAAAAAATGGATGGGATGTCGTCATTACTCACGGAAATGGTCCTCAAGTCGGCTCAATTCTTCTTCAACAAGAAGTGGCAAAAAGTGTAGCTCCATCTATGCCTCTCGACATTTGCGTCGCTCAGTCTCAGGGACAAATTGGATACATGATACAGCAATGCATGTTAAACGTGCTAAAAAAGGAAGGCATAGATAAAGAAGTGGCGAGTATAGTTACCCAAGTATTGGTTGACAAAAATGACCCCGCCTTTGAAAACCCAACGAAGCCGGTTGGTCCCATTTATAAATATGATGAGGCAATCCTCCGCTTGAAGGAGGGATATAGAATGAGCAGGCAAAAGGGAGGATGGAGAATAGTTGTTCCTTCTCCTGATCCCATCTCAATTATTGAAGGAGCAATTATAAAAAAATTAATTGATGATGGCGTAATCGTCATTGCAGTAGGAGGAGGAGGCATTCCTGTGGTGGAAGAGGACGGAATGCTTGTAGGTAGGGAAGCCGTCATAGATAAAGATTTAGCATCTGAGCGTCTTGCAACAGAAATAGATGCCCATGTCCTCCTCATTCTAACAGATGTTGATGCTGTCTATATTAACTATGGCTCAAAAAATCAAAAGAAGTTGAAAAAGGTTTCTTTAAATGAAATTGAAGAATATTATTATGATGGGCAATTTCCGCTTGGCTCAATGGGTCCGAAAATTCTGGCTGCAATAAGATTTCTCAGAAATGGAGGTAAAAAAGCAATTATTTGCTCCATTAAGGATGCATGGGATGCATTGCAGGAAAAAGCAGGAACTTTGATTTATAAAAGCAATGAATAGCAAGGATTATTTTGATAAAGTGGCTCACCGATGGGATGAGATGCAAAAAGGATTCTTCTCAGATGCTATTAGAAGCAAAATTTTTTCCATATTGGATGTGCAACCAGGCAAAATAGCTGCTGATGTTGGAGCAGGTACTGGCTTTATTACAAAAGGACTGATTGAGATAGTTTGAAGGTAATTGCTGTTGACCAATCTGAAGAGACTCTGGCACAATTGATTATCACATAGGCAAAGTGGAGAGCTTTCCCATTAATGAAGATATATCACGATTTAGAAATAATTAAAGGAGATTAGAATGGCAGAAAAAGAGATAGAGGGGGGTAAATATCGACCTTGGAGAGATATTAAGGGGGTTTAATTAATGTTTGAAATCTTTTTGACCAATAAGGCTGAAAAGGGTTGGAATCAGTCTATAGGATTAGAATTGGTGATTATATACTTACAAAGTGTATTTTGAAACTAAAAGGATATTCATAGTATCAATTTTGCCCAGAAAAAAGGCGTATGAAAAATGAATATGTTCCTATTTTAATATGTTACGCTTACAAGAAGTTTTGAATAGGTTAAAAATTATTTTTACAAATGGATGAGCAATTCCTCCTTTTTCACTTCTTTTTGCTTCCCTGTCTCCATGTCCTTTATGCTCACTGTGCCTTTTTTCCATTCATCTTCTCCCAAAATTATGACTTTTTTCATTCCCCTTTTATCAGCATATTGCAATGATTTTTGCACGCTCCTTCTCATCAAATCCTTCTCCACCTTGATTCCTTCATTCCTCAATTCCATGGCAAGAGTAACCGCCTCCTTCCTCATTTCATCTCCAATGGGAAGAAGGTATACTGGTTTTTCTGATGGCGAAAACACAAAACCTTCCTTTTCTAAAGCAAGTAAGATGCGGTCGAAGCCAAGGGCAAATCCTGCAGTTGGAACTTCCTTTCCTCCAAGCAATGAAATTAATTTATACGATCCTCCCCCACATATCTGCTTTTCCGCTCCCAGCGAAGGGGCATCTATTTCAAAAACGATGCCAACGTAATAGTCAAGCCCTCTTGCAATTGAGAGATCAATTTTGTATGGAATGTTGAATAAAGAAAGCCATGAAAGTACATCTTCAAATTTTTTTGTCTCTACACCAAATTTTTTTAATTTTGTAATATCCTTTTCTTTCAGCATCTCCATGAATTCCTCATAATATTCGTTCTCCCCAATCATCTCATCCAACTTTTCATACTCCTCCTTATCTATAAGGCGCATCACTTCTCCTTTGTCTTTTATTCCCATTTTATCAATGAAAGAACGAAGGAAATCAAGGTTTCCAATACGGAGAATGATATTTTTTAATCCAGCTTCTTTTAAAACATCATATGCTAAAGCAATAAGCTCTGCTATTGCTTCTGGAGTGTCGCATCCTATCAGCTCACAGCCCATCTGCCAGAATTCTCTGTATCTTCCGCTTTGAGGTCTATCATAACGGAAGCAGTTTCCAAAATAAAATAATTTCAAAGGCTTTGGCGCCATCTGCAATTTTTCTACATAAAAGCGCATTACTGGAGCAGTTATCTCTGGTCTTAAAGCGAGCATCCTTCCAGATTTGTCGGCAAAGGCATATGTTTCTTCTATAACCCCCTCTCCAGATTTTAAAGTAAAGAGTTCAAGGTGTTCAAAAGTAGGAGTTGCTATCTCTTCATAGCCATATTTTTCGAAAACTTCCCTCATTTTTTTCTCCATCGCCCTTCTTTTCTCCATTTCCTCTGGAAGAAAATCTCTTGTGCCCCTTGGCTTACTTATGGATACCATAGCCCATTAGCAAAAAGTCATTTATTATTGTTACTATCCCAAATTTTTTATGTGAAATGCTAATACACCCGTGATGAAAATGAAGCAAGCTTTGGCGATATTCATTGGCCTATTCCTGCCATGGATTCTAATAATTGCTGGCGTGACAGCAGAAATATACAATGCATGGCTCTATGTTGGTTCAATTACATGGTTCTTGATGTCTGTTGTTTTCCTGCTTTCGTTTTATAAATAGAAAAATTTTATAAAGAAAAAAATGCTTCATATATTCACTATGGCGATTATAATGGGAATATTTGGCAAGGGAAAAAGGAAGGAAGGAGAATATATCGACCTCAGCGAATACGGCAGTAAGGTGGTAGAAGAAGAGGCAGAGATGTATGTGAAGGTTGCAGAATTGCAGAAATACGAGGACGTAAAAGATTTCATGGAGCATGTTTACAACGGAAACATCCTTATCTTAGATTTAGAGCCTCTTTCCTATGATGATATGGAATTGGAAAGGACTACAAACGAATTAAAGAGGGTTGTGAAGGATATAGGAGGAGACATCGCCGGGCTGGGGAGAAATCTGGTTATAGTCACACCTGAAAAAATAAAAATAGACAGACGAAAAATGCGAGCGCCTTTCTAGCCAATCAAAAATCCCTCCATCTCTAATGTATCCATCCATTCCTCCTTACACTCGCATTCTAATTTTTCAAAAGCATTGTTTTTATTTCTTATAGTATAATCTTTAATTGCATTTAAGAAAATTCTATCGCATTTTCCGCAGTTGTGGGCACCTCTTTTTGTTCCCCCTGCAACAATATCGCATTTTATTTGTCCGTGAAAAAATTCCCTTGCTTTTTTTAACACCGAGCATACACTCCACAGCCAAGGAGGACGATATAAATTTCTTTTCCATAAGTATTCGACTAAGGTATACCCATGAACTGCCGTTGGATTAAATGAAATCGTGTTGCAAATATCAGCAATTTTTTTTGTGGATGAGATGGCATCCTCTATTGCCTCTTTCTCAGTCAAAAAAGGAGGCTTAATAAGCAAATACGTTTTCAATTGCATCCCTGCATCCAAAACTTTTTCTGCTGCCTTTTTCCATTCTGCAAAAGTAAAACCTTTATTAATGGAGTATTTCAGAACATTATCATTTGCTGATTCCAAGCCAATGGAAATTTCCAAGATTTTTTTATTGGCATTAATTTTTTCTATAGCTGGGACAAATTCCGGTCTTGTCTCAATGGATACTTTCTCCGCCTTTTCAAAAAATTTTTTTATTATTTTTTCCTGCATTTCTGGCGATATTTCTCTTTCATCCAAAAAACTTCCAGAGGTGAAAATCTTCACAATTTTCTCTCCTTGATAACGAGAGAGGGCATATGCAAGCTGTTCTTCGATGTCCTTTTCTGTAATGGAAGGGTTGCTATCTTTAAAATATCCGCACATGGTGCAGCCAGAGTGACGAGCCCAATAACATCCTTTTGTTTTTAATATGACCACAAAAGCCTTTGTTATTTTTCCATTTAAGACGTCATCCTCTGACCATACTCTCGGCTTTTTATCCTTCTTTGGAATATAATTTTCTCTGATGTCGCGGCAAAGTTTTGATAATCCTTCCATGAATGCTTATAGTTCTCCCTTTATTATCTTTTCCTTTAAAGCATTGAACTGGTCTTTGGACAGAGTGCACATATTTCCTTCCTCACCTATGATAACTGTTTCTTCCCCTACTTCAACATAAGGACAGCATCCTTTCTCACCACACAAATAGACTTTCATAAACATATATACAAAAGCAATATTTAACTATTGTTAAGTCAACAGCTGTCAAAAAATTTTGCCTATACCTAATTTGATTAACAACTTAGAAATTTTTAAATATACAAATGAATTAATAGCATCATAAAATGAAAGTACCTCGGTGGAAGGAAGCAGAATTTGAAGAAATAGAGTACGAACCAGTGAGCATAAAGCAAATTCTGGTTGAGATGAAGAATATTTCCGAACTTATTGTTGACCTTGCATATTCTGCCATTTTGTTTAATAACAGAGAAATAGGCGAGGAAGTGAAATATTTGGAGGTACGCATGGACAAACTAAATTATCAAATACGCATCTTGGCAATGCTTGCAGCCCGCTCCGCCGAGGATGCAGAAAAACTTGCAGGAATACTTCAGATTGCAGAGGCAGCGGAAACAATATCAAATGCGGCGGGAGATATTGTGAAGCTTCTCTCTGTAAAATTAACGCATCCCATACTGCCCCGCTTGTTGAGAGAATCTGATGAAATGATAAAAAAGATAGTTGTTGGAAAAGATTCTGCAGCCCGTGATAAAAGCATTGCAGATTTGAAAATATCTTCAGAAACGGGCGTCAGGATAGTAGCAATAAGAAGAGGGGATAAATGGATTTATGGACCAAAAGGTGAGGTAAAGCTTAAAAGAGGTGACATCCTGATTGGTGTTGGCCCTGAAGAAGGATTAAAGCATTTAAATAAATTTTTGAAGGGAGAGGTAAGGTTGTTAGAATGAGCGAGAAAGAAGCAGAAGAAATGCTTTTAGAATTAAAGGAAAAGGCTGAGTTGATGGTGGACCTTGCATATTCTTCCCTCATTTACGATAATAAAGAAATTGCAAAGGAAGTATATGAATTGGAAGACTTTGTTGATAAACTTAATACAAGTTTTCAAGAACTTGCAATCAGAGATGTCAAAAAAGAAGAGTTGGAGGTAAATGAGGCACTGGCAATGATTCAGCTGGGGATATGCTCCGAGATGATTGCAGATGCTGCCCGAGAAATAGCAGATGTGGAGTTGCGAGATGTGGAACTTCATCCAATAATAAAAGAAAGCGTACTGGAATCAAAAGAGGTTTTGGTTAGAGTGGTTATATCACCCTCATCTGTTCTAAAAAATAAAAAAATTGGAGATATAGAGCTGGCTTCAAAAACAGGAATGTGGATAATTGCCATCAAAAGAAAAAATAGATGGATATATGGCGCAGAGGGAGATACAATTTTAAAGGAGGGAGATATTATATTTGCTAGAGGCGCAAAAGAAGGGATGGAACATTTTATTGCTTTGGCTGAGGGGAAAGAGAAGGAAATTTAATCTTTTGCAAAAAGCATTTAGAGATTTTCATATAATGATTTGAACCTTATTCCACATTCCGGGCATCTAAAGGCATCCGATGGGATTAATTTTCCGCAACTGGGGCAATTCTTCATATCATTGGGGTTAATGTATTCTGCTTTTGTTACATCAGTCTTGGAAAAAAGACCTGTGAGCAGTAGTAAAAAGCCGGCTATCAAAAGAACTGCCTTTGAATATTCTGGAAAATAGCTGGAAAAGAAATTTGTTAATGAAGGAATTACTCTCAAGGATATTAGCACGCCCGTCAATAATGCTGCAATTCCTGTTATTGTTATACCTTTTCTCATATCAATGTAATTTTGTACCTCACATAAATCTGTCGAAATTATCTGAAAGGCGGGCAAATACGGTTTATTTCCCTTCAAATTCATCCAATGCTTTTTTTACCTCTGCAATATATGTCAAAGCAGGACCTCCACCCATCAAAATGGAGACTGTAGATGCTTCTAATATTTCCTCACGTGTTGCTCCTATCTCAAGCAATTTTTTAACATGCAGAGCAATGCAGTATTTGCATCTCGCTGTTATGGCAGTTCCAAGAGCAATGAGTTCCTTTGTTTTTGTATCCAGAATGGAAGGCTTTTGTACTGCTTTCATAAAATCTTGGAAATGATTCATTGTCTCCCTATTTTTTCTAGAGAGTGCCTTCATCGCGTCCTGAAAATCCTCAATACTTTTTTCCATTTCACCCATTTTTATCGTAAGGGAAAGTAAAAGGGTGATAAAATATTTGCTCTAGTAGCTATAAATATCTGCCTTCATGAACTCCCTCAGCAAGCAGGTTGCATAACATCCTTTCCTGAGAAAAAAGGAAAGATTAATTTCATTATCCTCTATCACCCAATTTATTCTTTTTAAAGGGGCGATAATTATCCTCCTCATTCCAGGGGATGAAAGAGAGGGCAAGGAAGAAATAATAAAATTTTTCTGAGATATTCCTTCCTTTTCCATTACTTCCCTTTCAATTTCTCCCATTCTCTTCTCTGCAAAGGGTGTATCATAGCCAACTATTGCCCCTGTGGGAAAACATTTTCCTTTCCCGATCTGATTATTTATTTTTTCCTTATTATTCTCATTTACCATAATTCCTTTTCTGCTCTGCACAATAACTCCATTATCACAAGGAAGGACAATATCTCCTTCAATAGCCTTGTTTATCGGAATTCCTTCCATTATCCTCTTTGAAAGAATTTTGTTGAAAAGGAAAGACTGGTAGGCATGAATAAAAATTCTCACCAGATTTTTTGATATTTTTTTTAAAGCACCCTCCCAATCGTCTGGCTTCTTCGAAAGATGGGAAATCATTTTTCTTTCAAAAAGAAGATTTTTTGGGTACATTTTCAATGCTTCAGAAAAATCCATCGTCTCTTGCAAATATTTTCTTGCATCATAGCTTTCCTTTCCCTCTCCTTTTACAGGATTGGCAATATATGTCATTACTGCTTTCTTAAAATCTCCCAGAACTATATATTTTCCAACCAGATGTGTTATCGGGCGGGTTATTCCAAATCTCTGTATGCCAAAAAAATTTGGAAACCCTCCTGCCTTTTCTATATCCTCACTTATACGCCTTATTCTTTCTTCATCTATATCTGCATCTCTAATTTTAACACGAAAAATATTTCCAATGAGCTCCCCCCTCGAAATCGGATGGTATGAGCGATAGAGTATGCCAACCCTCACCCTGGGGAGGCTCAATCCCCTCAATTTTTCCATGGGACATTGAAATGACATCGCTTGCTTCGTAACAGCTCTTTTATCTTTTATGCCCGCGATTCCTATCGCCTGTTCAGATATGCCAAGAGAGCGAGCCATATGATAAATGAGCTGATGTGTCTCCCAATTTTTCGCTTCCACAAATGCAATGGTATAATTTCCATCGCCAGGCGGCGGAAGAATAGGCACTTCCTCTACCACAAAATCTTCTGGAAATTGCTTTATGACTCCCCCTATGCCCTTATATGGTGTAAAAAAAACCTCCATACCCACTTCTTTTTCTTGGGGAGGGACTTGCATATGCGTTATTCCTCCAAAGTTTCTCTCAACGCATCTATTTCTCCTTTGAGTTCTTCGATTGCTTTTCTCACTACCTCCTTTGCCTCTCCCTTCTTAACTCTTACATAAAATTTAGGATTCGAAAGCAATGGATGTTCAACCGTCCATTCCGCATACTCCACATCTTTATTCATAAGTAATTTTTGCTTTAGTGGGTTAAGTATTGTATTTTCATCTATTACTTCAAATTCTATTTCTTTTTTTGTGCTTTTTTTTATTACCACTTCCATTTTTTCACCTCACATCTATATTTCCTTCTCCATAATCGTTAGCAATTTTTCTTTCTTCCTTCCTTTCACAGGATGGGCATTCCAGTATTGAATTTTTTCTAACCAGCGGACTTCTGCAATTCATGCAAAATGATTTTATGACTCCGAAAGATTCATCTATAGTGCTTAATTGAATGGCTGGCTCGACCTGAATTATTTTCGCCCTGATAATATCTCCTATCCTGTACATTCTTCCAGGATGAGAAACATATTCTCTGGAAATGTTAGAAATGTGAATTGCTCCATCTTTTTCTCCTGCTATAGCCCTTCCTTTCCCTGCTATGTGAAGCAACTCCACAATGACCATTGATTCCGTGAGCTGCTTCACCTCACATATTGCAACATCCCCTTCTTTTAAAATTAGAGGAATAGAGGTGATGGGCTTAATTTCAGCAGACATATGCTTTCTGTCCACAAAAAATTTTCCAATGAGGGTGCTGATAATCTCCCCTCCAGCATCATATGTGCCATAGCCGGGGAGAAGTTCTTCTGATGTAGCGAGTTTATCTCCCGGAAACACCAAACTTCCTTCTTTTATCATCAAAATGGTAATAAGCATACTCTCTTTATATATGATGTTTTCTATTGCCAATGAGGTGAGTTACTGTTGCATCTTCTATTTCTACATCAACAAATTCCCCTATTTCTCCATCTTTCAAGAAAACTGACCTGTAGTTTTCTGTTTTGCCAACCATCCATTCTCCCCGTTTTTCAATTATGAGGGCAACATATTCTTTTCCTATGCATGCTTTATTTCTTTCCAAAGAAATTTTTTCTGCAAGTTCTGCCATTTTTCTGGAGCGCTCCTTCGCCACTTTTGTATCTATTTTTTCCTTCATCCTTTTTGCATCTGTATATGGGCGGGGAGAAAAGCGCGTGACATTGACAACATCAGGCTGAATTTTTTTTACGATATCATAAGTTTTCTCAAAATCTTCATCGCTTTCGGAAGGAAATGCAACAATAACATCTGTTGCAAGCATACCATCAGGATATCTTTTCCTAAATTTTTTTACCATTTCCAAAAAATTTTTTATGCTATATCCTCTCCTCATTTTTTTTAATATCCTCTCTGAGCCAGATTGTAGTGGCAAGTGAAGAAATTTGTAGACCTTTTCATTTGCATAGGAATCCAGAAGTTCATCGAAAATGGGATAAGCGGATAAAGGATGCATCATCCCTACCCTTATGCGGAATTCTCCTTTTATTTTGCATATGGATGATATGAGAGATGGAAGGGATGCATTGGTATCTTTACCATAGGATGCAGTATCTTGTGATGTTAATCTTACTTCCTTACAACCATTTTTCACAGCAAATTTAATATCTTCAATGATTCCTTCTGGCGAGTAAGAAATTAAATTGCCACGTGCTTTTTTTGTGATGCAATAAGAGCAGTTAAAAAGGCAGCCATCCGAAATTGGAAAATTTAATTTTATTTTTATCTCCCTTGGAACAAAAACTTTTTGCTTTGGAAAGAAGCCATCATTTTTTTTGTCTACAACATCTGCAACATGATGAATATATTTTGGTGGCAATAGCACTGCATCTGGCAGAATTTTTTTAACAACATGAGGAAGGGCGGATGCCATGCATCCCCCAACAATAATGGGCTTACCATCTTTTTTGAAAGTATTGAGCCTGTGAATCATTCTTTGCTCGGTTGTATTGATAACAATGCATGTATTGATGAGTATGTAATCTGCATCTTTTATGTCATCGCATATTTCATGTCCTTTCTCCTGCAGTATTCCTTTCATGATTGAAGAATCTCCCTGATTGGCGGCACATCCATATGTTTCCATATATATTTTCATCTTCATTTTTAAATGCCTATTATTAATAAATTTTTATGTATGAAAGCATCAAAAATTGGGAGGAATGTCATCTGTGAAAATTATTGAAAGTTTGCAATCATCACATATTCCATCAGGATTAGTCGTTTCATTTACACCACAGATTCTGCAAATGACCTTTTTCATTATATTTCAATCTTCTTTCATTTAAAAAGTTTTGCAATGAACCCTTTCTTAGAAAGAAAGGTGTTTCATCCTAAAGAACTATTGCATTTTTCCGTCAACGCTTTTCCCAATGCCTGGGCTAAATATCATCCTCCTTCAGATACCTCAACGAGAAATATTATTTTTTCGTTAATCAGTAACCACATTTGAATATTAACTTTATTGCTTTTATCTTATCCGTATATTCCTTCTTTCTTTGTCTAGTCAAGACAATCATTGAAACAAGGATACTTTGTTCTAGATTTTTAGAAATTCTTCAGGCTTCTTTTGAGTCTGTTTGATAATGTATTTTATTACAAATTTGCTCACTTCTTTATGAAGAGGAACCCAAGTTGTAAGAACTTTTCCATCTTCTATTTTTTTCTTGAAAGTTATATGTCTTCTTGTTCTCATCCTCTTAAATCCATTTCTCTTAAGGATTTCAATGACTTTATGCTGTGGTAGAGGTCTTAGTTTTGTCATGTTCTCTATTTTTTACAAGGACAGGTGAAAATGTTATGGATATGGATTCAAAAACTTCTAAATTTGGTTTTGGTGTATCAGGATCTTCCATATATTCCTTAATTAAATCTTCCATATTTTCTTTTACTTCTTTTTCTGTTTCTCCTTGTGTGGCTAATTCTAACATTGGACAGAAAGCGATCCACCACTTATCTTCTTTAAATAAAATAATAGGAAGAGGTATCGGTACCATTTTTTCATCACCGTGCATAATAATTAATCTGAAATGTCTATAAATGATTTCCTACTTTTCTTCACAGATCTTTTCTTAAATAATTTTGCAATCTAGATATACGAATATATAATAGACTGGATGCCTATTGCTTCAATCTTTGTTTTCTCAGATGATTTTTGTAACAAAAGGTAACATAACAACATCAATAAAGATAAAAAAAATTCAAAAAGAAAAAGGGGAAAGATTTTTGTATTTTGCTTTTACTTTATTCTATTACTTCAACATTTACTGCTTTCGGTCCTCTTGGCTCTTCTTTTACGTCAAATTTTACTTTTTGTCCCGTCATCAATGGTTTGTTTGACTTCACATCAGACTGGTGAACAAAAACATCTTTTTCCATTCCTTCTGCTTCTATAAACCCATAAGATGTCATCCATCTTTTTACTGTTCCTTCCATTTTATTGCCTCTGTTTTTGTTTTATGTAACAATAACTTATATATCTATCTTTCCCAAACTTTCTACAAAAACCCACGCGAGCCAAGCTCCTCAATCACAATTTTGATAGCTTTTTCAATATCTTCCTTTCTTCTTGCTCCAGTGCAAACTATTTTTCCTGAGCCGAAGAACAGGAAAACGACGCCCAGTTCTTCAAGGCGATAGACCATTCCTGGAAATATTTCTGGTTCATATTCAATGTTTTCTAAGCCCAAAGAAAGGGAAAGTTCAGAAAGATTTATTTTAGTATTGAAATCAGCGGATGCAACTATATTTTGTATCTCTATCTCTGGCTCAATAATGTTCTGTCCTGCTTTTTTTAAAGTTTTACATAGAATGTCTATTGCCTTATGCACTTCCTCAATTGTCTTTGCACCTGTACACACAATTCTCCCGCTCTGAAAAAGAAGAAATGCTACCTTTGGCTTGTTTATGTGATAAATTAAACCAGGAAACTTATCTGGGTCGTATTTGGAAGAGGGCAGGGATTTCGCTATTTTATTCAAATCCAGTTCTTTTGCTATTGCTGTGGAAGCAACTATGTTTTGGATATGTATCTCTACCATGTTAATCACACCTAATCTTCCTCGCTCTTTTTAAATTTATAGCCGTAATAAATGATTCCTCTCTCTCCATCCTCCTGTATTCTCCTGAAACACGCTTTAACTTTCATGCCAATGTGTATTTCGCTAAAATCGCAATCTATGATTTCTCCTGTAACACAGCATCCCTCATCCATTTTAACTATTGCTATGGCATATGGCTCCTTTCCTTCAAATTCTGGAGGGGGAGTATGTATTATTGTATAACTCTCCACGACTCCTGTTCCCTTTAACTTATAATCCTCCATTTTCCCGATGGATTTCCTCCTGCATTGAGGGCATATAGAGCGTGGAGGAAAATAAATTTTTCCACATACACCGCATTTTTTTCCTATGAGGTTGTACCTTTGAGGAATTTCCCTCCAATATCTTGGCACTCCCATTATATCTCCTCCAAAATGTGAACGACAGCAGTTCCTCCTGCGCCTCCAACATTATGTATTAGTCCTATTCTTGCATCCTTCACCTGCCTTTCCCCTGCTTCCTGCCTCAATTGCAAGACAATTTCATTTGCCTGGGCAATCCCAGTCGCTCCTATGGGATGTCCCCTCGCTTTCAACCCTCCAGAAGTATTGACTGGTATTTCGCCTTTCAATTCTGTTAGCCCATCATCCATTGCTTTTCCTCCTTCCCCTTTTTTAACGAATCCCAAATCTTCGATAGCCATTATCTCTGCAATGGTAAAACAGTCATGAACTTCTGCCACATCTATATCAGAAGGCTTTATGCCCGCTTTTTTGTATGCTTTATTTGCAGCTTCCATACTGGCAGGAATGGAATCAAATCGCTTCCTTCCATGAAGGGAAAGTGTATCTGATGCCTGCTCAGATGCAATTATTTTTATTGGCTTATCACAATAATCTTTTGCTTTTTCCATAGGTGCTAAAACCACTGCAGCAGCTCCATCTGTCATGGGGCTGCAATCAAGCACATGCAATGGCTCTGCGACCATTGGAGAGTTTAAAACTGCCTCTACACTAATCTCTCTTCTAAATTGTGCCTTTGGGTTTAAGGTAGCGTTGGCATGGTTTTTGACTGCCACTTTAGCCATTTGCTCATTGGTAGTGCCATGTTTATGCATGTGGTAGCGAGCCATCATTGCATACAAGCTTGGGAATGTTGCACCAAAAAATGCTTCCCACTCTCTGTCTGCAACAGATGAAAGTATCTCCGTCGCTTCCATTTCAATAACGTCCGTCATCTTCTCTGCTCCTCCCACAACAACTATATCATATGCTTCAGATGCAACTGCCAAATATGCTTGGTGAAGGGCAACCCCTCCAGATGCTCCAGATGCCTCTATCCTTGTAGATGGAATGTGTAGCTCTTCCAAACCAGCAACTTCTATAGCTAAAGGACCAAGATGCTCCTGCCCAATGAATCTTCCAGTTGACATCCCTCCAATATACATTGCATCAATCTCTGCCCCCTCTATCCCTGCATCATGGATGGCTTCTGCACCTGCCTCTGCTACCAAATCACGGAATGACTTTTCCCATATTTCACCAAATTTAGTCATTCCTATTCCTATTATCGCAACATCTCTCATTGAAATTCACCTCTCCTTTTCATATATAATGCATAGTCAATATATTCCTTCACCTCTATCCTCTCCCTTATTCTCTGGCGCTTTATCTTCTCAATTCCTTCTGTTACTGTAATATCAAAGGCATCTGAGCCAGCACCTGAGCCATAAGAAGTTGCTAGAATCCTATCTCCAGGCTTTGCTTTGTCCAGAATGGCGCATAATCCAAGCATTGTTGAGCCTGAATAAGTATTGCCTATAAGAGGGCAGAGAAGTCCATCCTCAACCTTTTCTTTCGAAAATCCCAAAATCTTTGCCGCTCTCATCGGAAACTTTCCATTTGGCTGATGAAAGACTGCATAATCGTAATCCTCTGGCTTTGTCCCCATCTTCTCCATCAATTTCTTTGCGCATGATACAATATGATGAAAATACGCCGGCTGTCCTGTAAATCTTTCTCCATGACCTGGATATGGCTGTCCCTCCCTCCTCCAAAAGTCAGGAGTATCTGTTGTGAAAGAAACTGTTTCATTTACCTCAGCAATGATTTTATCCTTTCCAATTATAAATGCTGCCCCTCCTGCTGCAGCAGTATATTCCAAAGCATCTCCAGGTGCTGCTTGAGCAACGTCTGAGCCAATTGCCATCCCATATTTTACCATGTTTGATTTCACCAAAGCCATGCATGTCTGGATTGCTGCCGTTCCTGCCTTGCAGGCAAATTCATAGTCTGCTGCTGTCATGTGGGGGGTAGCGCCAATTGCCTCTCCAACGATTGTGCCAGTTGGCTTAACTGCATAAGGATGACTTTCTGAGCCGACATATATTGCCCCTATATCTTTTGCATCTATACCACATGATTCAATTGCACGGCGGGCAGCTTCTACAGAAATGGTGACGGTATCTTCATCTACACCGGGAACAGATTTTTCTTTAACAAAGAGACCTTTTGAGATTGCATTTCCATCTTTCCCCCAAACTCTGGCGATTTCTTCAGCCTTTATTCTATACCTGGGCACATATGCCCCATATCCTACGATACCAACTTTTTCCAAGTTATCGCCTCTCCTCCACATTGCATTACGATATATAAAAATGTCGGGATTCTTTTATAAATGTAGAGTACGGAAATTATTTCGCTTTGATGTTTCACCAAACATCATGGTGAAACTATCAGACAAAAAGATAAGATGGATCACAAAACATGTTGGAAAAGATGTGACAACAAGGCAAGCAGCAGACATTTACAATGTTTCAATAAGGAGGATACAGCAATTGGTAAAAGAATATAAAGAAACAGGA
>Ga0164318_10001962_pt1 | contig 18783 bp, 19 predicted proteins | sample GuaBasSedimGuay9_FD_113734 | JGI IMG/M metagenome (GOLD analysis project Ga0164318, IMG submission 113734) | Subseafloor sediment microbial communities from Guaymas Basin, Gulf of California, Mexico - Guay9, Core 4571-4, 0-3 cm | ecosystem: Environmental > Aquatic > Marine > Hydrothermal vents... | reverse complement strand
ATTCCTTTCACTCTCTAGCAAATCCTCGTATTTTCTCTTCTCCTCTCTTTGACTCTCTTTAATTTTCCCTATTGTTTCTTTCAGTTCCGAGATTCTGGATTGGGCGTCTTCTAGTTTCCTCTTTAGATCTCCAATCTTCCTCTCTTTGTCCTTCAAATCTCTTTCTAACCTGTCTTTTTCTCTTTTAATTCTGTCTAACTCTCTGTCTAACTGAATTCTTTTTTCCCTCTCCTTCTCTAGATCTTTTACTAATTCTTTTAACCTGTTGTATTCTTTGGATATTTTTCTAAGTTCTTCCTCTGCCTTTCTTCTTCTTTCCTCCTCTTTTTTCAATTGCCTCTTCATGTGCTCTATGTCCTTGGGCATTAGGGCCATGACTACCTCCTCGAACCCATTTCCTAACTATTGGGAGATAACCTTTGTGGTAGCACTCTGTGCAATAGACAATACTCTCACGAGTCTCGAGGTATTCCTGTAACCCCGCTAGCCCCATAAGGGAGACAAATCAGAGAAAAGGATATATATGGGTTATATCTCAAGGCAGGAGTGAGAGGGACAGTATAGAGTCCCTCTCTTCAACTAGGGAGGTGAGTTAGATGCCCGAGCTACCTCTGGCACCCATAGGTAGAATAATAAAGAAGGCAGGGGCTGAGAGAGTAAGTGCAGAAGCGCAGAGAGTTCTAGCGGAACACCTAGAGGAGCACGCCGAGATGATAGCTAGAGAGGCCATAAGGCTAGCTGAGCATGCCGGAAGAAAAACAGTAAAGGCTTCAGACATAAAGTTGGCTCTCAAGAAATAGCTGAGAGAAGTCAAGAGCCCCTCGCCCCCAATTATTTTTATTCTTTTTTTCCGATTGGAATACGTTATTCTTATCTGCATATGTCTAGTAAACTTTATATTATACTGGCATAGAAATACGAGCATGTGAAATGATCGGAGGGGGATAAATATGAGGAGGGGTGTAATACTTGCATTGGCTATAGTACTACTAGCAATACCCGCTCTAGGTCAAAAGATTATCTGGGTAGACCCAATCCAGAACAAACCATACGTGCTCAGGTTAATGCCATACACCCTAGAGGCAGTAGCATATCCAGGAGAGAGAATCGGTTGGGTTGTTACTCTGGGATACGATGGGCTTGGAGATGTAACCGTGGAAATAGAAGTAGTTAGTCCGATGGATCTTTTGCCACGCCCAAGTCCCAGAGCAGTTACATGGGAAGTAACTACAGACGTAGACATGGCATTTCCAGAGGACGTGACCGAATTGGATCCATCCTGGGTTACTGTAGAACCAGATAGATTCACGATGTACCCTGGGAAACGAGACATAGAAGTCAGGGTGGAACTTCCGGAAAACATAGAGACAGGGAAGACTTACATAGCTGCCTTGGTAGCCAGAGCGTACAAGGAGGAGTACGAAGTAGCGAATGCCTTTTCACTAATATCAATACGGGTACCACAGCTCATGGAAGAGGAAGAAGACGAGGAGAAGGAATACACAGAAGAAATAGATGTGAGTGGAGAGGAACCATTAATACTGAAAGTCGTTTGGACCGGAAATAGAGCGGGGAAGATAGAGAGTTTCTTGGAATCTCCAACTGGTGAGAAGTACTATCCAGAAAAGATCTACAGGACCAGAGAGATAAGAATTGAGGGAGACGACGTATATTCGATAGAAGAAGCTCAGTTAGTGCATGAGTACTTTATACTACATCCAGAAGAGGGTACTTGGGTTTTACACGTCTTTACGCCAGGTTACGGGGAAATGGAAATAAAAATAGTAGAAGAAGAGGATTAATTCCTCCACCTCTTCTTCTTCTTTTTTACTTTCAATGATTGTTATACTACTTTATACTCCCTCAGTAGCAGGTATATTGAAGCCGGGCTCTCCATTTTGCGAATCCTATCAATTAACCTCAAGGCCATATCTGCTTTGATACGTTTTTCAGACACTGCAAGCGTAATTAAGTGTATGGCCCTAGCTCTACTGATTTTCGGGATTATCCTCCTCCAAGTTATCTCGAGATATACATCTGGAGTAAAGTCTATTTGTATGGGGAGAGGGGAACTCAGGTCCCCGATTATCTCCTTCAGTCTAAGAATTCTGCTCCTCATTCTCTCCCCATGAGTTATGACACGTCTAAGAATAAAATACTTCCGGCCATATGACTCTCTCCGTAATCATAGATATCAAGAATATCCCTAAATACGGACTGAGAAGCTTGAATACTATTAGAGAATCACTTCTCTTAAGGCTATTTTGGAGGACGAAGCATCTCCAAATTAAAAGACAAAGATAAGGGATTGAGATTATAGCAGAGATTGGACCCGCTAATCCAATTACCATTATGGATATGGTAACGACACCTAGGACAAGCACTGAAATAGTGAGAGATTTAGAAGCGCTTACGTCATCCAATTCCACAGGCAGCATTGGTACTCCTGCTCTCAGATAATCCTCCTTGTAATAAATTGAGAGAGACCATATGTGTGGTATTGACCAAGATGAGATCAACAAGAAGAATAGCAACCCCTCCAAATCGAGAGATCCAGTATGGGCACTCCATCCACCGAGAGCGAGGAATCCTCCAGCGAAACTACCGACAATAACGTTTAGGACGCTTTTTCTTTTTAGCAGGTAAGTATATAGGAATATGTCCACCGAGAAGCCCAATATTCCAGAGGTACCTACAATTGGATTGATGGAAAATCCTAGGGCCAATCCCAGGACCAACACAGGTATTGAAAACAGCAGAGCATCTTTAGTACTTATGTCTCCTCTTGGTATTGGCCTATACATGGTTCTGAACATTTTGGCATCTAAGTCTCTATCTAGCACCATGTTCATGGCAGTGGTTCCAGATACAGAGAGGAATGCCCATCCGATCAGTTTAATAATAATTTCGGCATCCGGTTTGGCATAACAAGAGATTAAATAGCTTGATACTGCCGAGAAAACTAAGAGAATGGTTTGTTTAATCTTGATTAGCTCTAAGTACTTCTTCATCCGTGACCCCATCATGACCCATGAGACGGGGAAAAAGATTTTTCAGAACACTTCAGAATATGTACTTGGGAGAAGAGGTGTGAAATTGAGAGTAGCATTCGCTCAGACACATCCTCAATACGGAGAAGTCGATGAGAACCTGGAGAGAACTCTCTCCATACTGGAGAGAAGTAGGGCAGACCTGATAGTGTTTCCCGAAATGTGTCTTACTGGTTACAATTTCGAGAGTAGGAGGAAATTATTGGAAATTTCTGAGGAGATACCTGGAAAGGCAACCGAGGAGTGGACTGAAGTGTGTAGAGAGGAGAACAAATACTTGGTGGCAGGTGTTTCCGAGAGGGAAGGGAGAAGGCTGTACAATTCCGCAGTATTAGTAGGACCCAATGGCTTGATAGGGAAATACAGAAAAACACACCTATTTCACAGAGAGAAAGAGCTATTTCTTCCGGGAGATACCGGATTCAGGGTCTTTGACTTAGGCAGTGTTAGGGTGGGGTTAATGATATGTTTTGATTGGATATTTCCAGAGGCCGCTAGGACACTAGCTTTGAAGGGAGCTGACTTGATAGCACATCCAGCGAATCTAGTCTTACCATACTGTCAAGGAGCAATGATAACTAGATCCATTGAGAACAGGATTTATACTGTAACAGCTAATAGAATTGGGAGAGAGGGTAGCTTGGAGTTCACCGGCATGAGTCAAATTACCAGTCCTAAAGGAGAAATACTCGCTAGGGCTTCAAGAGAAAGAGAAGAGGTGAGGGAGGTAAAAATAGACCCAAGAGAGGCCAGAGATAAGAAAATAACGGATAATAATGATGTATTAAAGGACAGAAGACCCGAATTCTATGAGGTCTAGTTCACTAGGTGGAGATCAATGAAGAGAATTAGATACAAGTTCCTTACAGGTTTCCTTCCAGAGGAAGATTTTAAGAAACTATTGAAGTACGGAAAGTTCGAGACTACAGGGAAATTCAAGAAATGGGAGTTAGAGATTAGAGAAGACATAGACGACTTCAGAGAAATAGAGAGAATCGTAGAGGAGTACGGCCATAGTGTAGAGAGAGAGGAACTAGAGAAGTTTCCAATTTATTCGATTTCTGCCAGGAGAATAAGAACTCCAGAGGTCAGGAAAAGAGTGAGAGAAATAGTAGACCAGCTAGAGAGAAACGGAATCAAATATCACATAAAAGTCTATGATCCACACGAGGTACAGATAATATCTGAGAGAGAAATAGAAATAAGAGACTCGGGAGTGAGTGTCACTTATTCTGGGTTCAAGTCCAGAGAAAAGCTCTTCTCGAACAAGGGAGAGACACTATATCTTTTTGGACAAGTTGAAAGAGAATACAACCTTAGGAGAAGGAAATGGAGATTGTTATGCCCGGAATGTAGGAGAGAAGTAAAGATCAATAAGGGAGAAGAAATACAGTGTTCCAGATGCGGATTGTATCTTAGATATTGAATTCGGGCTTCCAATTAGTAGCAGCTAGTCTATTGGACTAGTGGAATATCAAGTAACACTTCCGAATGGACTCCTAATAGAGACTCCCTCAGGGTCGATGAGTCGGGAACAAGCAAACTGTAGAGAGAATCCACAGAAAACGAAGTTACAGGAGTCACAGCTTAGGAATAACATGGTTATCAATCATTGTTAGAGAAAACAAGGAGGTATTAGATTAGTTTACTCAAATCGAATGATTGATATATTGAAGTGTCTAAGCTGTGAAAACAAGACTATTACTACTACTCCTTCGAGAAGTCTGGGTACTCAAGCCAAAATAGGAAAGAAGAAAAACAGAAAAACCGAGTCTCTAGGTTAATTGGGAGGTATAGTATGAAGCCGATATGGGAAGTATCTAAAAAAATAGGGCTTGAATTGGAAGATCTCGAACTGTATGGAAAGTACATGGCCAAGGTGTCTTGGGAGAAAGTATCTGAGATGCTGGGTGAGAAGAGGAGAGGCAAGTTAGTCTTAGTGACTGGCATCACCCCGACTAGATTTGGAGAAGGCAAGACCACCACAACTATAGGACTAGCTGGTGCACTAAGCGAAATAGGATTTTCGTCAACTCTAAGTATAAGGGAACCGTCACTAGGTCCAGTATTCGGAATAAAAGGAGGAGCCACGGGAGGGGGTAAGAGTAGGGTAGTTCCAAGCGAAGAAATAAACCTCCACTTCACCGGAGACTTCCACGCAATCACCAGTGCTCATAATCTCCTCTCGGCGATAATAAATAACCACATCTTCCAAGGAAACGAACTCGAGATAAAGGAAGTAACTTGGCCTAGGACGTTAGACATGAATGACAGATCACTGAGAAAAGTCATAGTAGGACTAGATAGGAATGGTCATCTACTAGAGGACAAATTCGTAATAACGGCAGCTTCTGAGATCATGACTATATTGTCTTTGTCCAGAAGCTATTCCGAGTTAAAAGAGAGAATAGCAGAGATAATAGTTGGTTTTAATTCCGATGGAGAGGAGGTACGAGTTAGGGATCTCCATGTTGAGGGCGCAATTACTGCATTACTCAAGAACGCTTTGAAACCTAACCTAGTACAAACAACAGATGGCATACCAGCTTTCGTGCATACAGGGGCATTTGCAAACATATCTCATGGTACTAGTAGTTTGATCTCCATGGAATTGGGACTCAGACTATCAGATTACGTGGTGGTAGAGAGTGGATTCGGATCAGACTTAGGTGCAGAGAAGTTCGTGAACATAGTCTCTAGAATATCGAAGTTCGATAACATATGTTGTGCAGTCATAGTGTCTAGCATAAGGGCTTTGAAAGAACAAGGAAACGGAGATTTGGCCAGGGGTCTATCTAACTTAGAGGAACACGTGAGAATAGTCAGGGAACTAGGTTTAGAACCAGTAGTTTCTCTCAACGTATTCGATTCGGATACTGAATCCGACATAAGGACGTTCTTCGGTAAATGTGAGGATTTGGGAGTAGATTACAGTGAGACACACTTCTATAGTAAGGGATCCAAGGGTGGAACGTCTTTGGCAGAGATAGTCGCTGAAAAGCGAGGAAGAAAACCGAAGTACACCTACTCTCTAGATGAAAATCTGAAAGAAAAGATAGAGAAAGTATCTAGACTGTATGGTGGCTCAGGATCTACTTACTCTAAAACAGCTGAGAATAGAATTAAAAAAATTGGAAACAGGCTAAACTATCCGATATGCATAGCTAAAACTCAATTCTCACTTAGCGACGATCCTAATCTCAAGGGAGCACCGAAAGACTTTGAGATAAGGATAAGAGACATCTGGGTGTATGGAGGGGCCAAACTGCTAGTCCCGATAGCAGGAGACATACTACTGATGCCTGGCTTGCCAAAGAGACCTAATGCTGAGAGAGTGGATATAGACGAGCACGGAGAGATAAGAGGGATCTTGGGTTGAAATTGAGATGTCATCTATGCCAAAAGGAAATAGACGTCGATTCCATGGGGAAATTAAAGGGAACTGTCGTCAGAGAGATAGGTAAGAGAAAGTTCTATTACATTTGTGCGCCGTGCCAAGTGATATTACACAAATTAGGTAAGAAGAAGTTCCTAGAACTATTAAGAGACAAGGAAAAGGCAAGAAAAGCTCTCGAGGAGTACTCCATAGACGAAAGGGAGGGAAAAAGGTACTGGAAGATCAAAATATAGAGGGATGAGGCGAAGAACATCGCGTGGGCAGTCTAAATTATTATCATGTTAACTCAGACCCGCTGAATGAAGCTTCAGAGTCTATTTAATCCAATAGCCAGTGTCTCTGCCGTCAGGAATTAGATTGGATGGGACAAAAGTCATTGCACATTCAGGAACCAATTAGTTTCACCTAACAACTAATCCAGAGGAAGCAGTAGAGAGATTAGAGACACACACTAAATCTCCATTAAGTTTTTAAAAGCAAGACAGGACTGGATGGAGGGGATGTGCCATAGAGATATGTGCTTACGTACTAGTTAGTGCGAGGAAGGGAAAGGAAGAGAAAGTAAGAGAGGAGATATCCAAGATAGATGGGGTAAAACAGGTGCATGTAATAAGTAGGGTGCTTTCCAAGCCCGCCTTTGGGGGGGAAGGTTTACCGTATAATCTGATAGTGGAGGTAGAGGCGGAGGACATAAGGACGTTGAGTAGGATAATAATGAACAAAGTGAGAGAAGTAGATGGAGTCACTGGAACTATGACTATGGTGGTAGTTCCGGATTAGTTCTCCTCTTCTGCCAATCTGAATTTGTATCCATAGTATATTATTCCCTCTTCCCCGTCTTCACTGACTCTCCTGAACACCAATTCCACGGGTTTTCCCACTTCCACTTCGTCTGGAGAGCAATCTACTATCTGCCCAGCAACTAGTGGTCCCTCTTCTAGTTTTATTAGAGCGATGACGTATGGTACTTGTCTCTCGAATCCATTAGCCCCGTCTTTAACTATTGTGTAGCTGTATATTTTACCCTTGCCACTTAGAGCCACTCTGGATATGTTACCTTTCCTCCTACACTCTGGACAGAGCACCCTAGGGGGGAAAAACACCCTGCCACAGCTGTCGCACTTAGACCCAAGTAACCTGTATCTGTGAGGTATTTCCCTCCAGAATCTAGCTACACCTTCTGTCATTTTACCTCCTCCTTCTGAGAATTGAAACTACGCAGGTACCTCCCGATCCTCCGAGATTATGTGTGAGACCTATTTCTGCATTGTCTACTTGCCTTTTCTCAGCTTCGCCTCTAAGTTGGAGGACGATTTCACATACTTGTGCTATTCCTGTGGCTCCAGGGGCATGTCCCCTAGCTTTCAATCCACCGCTAGTATTTATCGCAACTTTTCCTCCTATTTCAGTATCTCCATCCTCTGTTGCTTGTCCTCCTTTCCCCTTCTTGAAGAATCCTAGATCCTCTATTGCAATTATTTCTGATATGGTGAAGCAGTCGTGCACTTCAGCCACATCTACCTCTTCGGGTTTCACTCCAGACATTTCGTAAGCTCTTTTACTAGCTTCTATTGTGGAAGCCATTGAAACTATGTTGTCTCTGTCGTGGAGAGCGATGTAGTCACTAGCCTGCCCTATTCCAGATATTTCCACTGGAGATTCAAACTCCTTTGCTTTTTTCTCAGAACAGAGAACTAAAGCTGATGCGCCATCACTTACTGCATGGGATTCAAGCAATTTTATCGGATAGCTGACAATTGGGCTAGATAAAACTTTCTCAAGAGATACTTCGAATCTAAAGTGAGCCATTGGATTTTTGGACCCATTACTATGATTTTTTACTGATACTAGTGCCATTTGTTCCTCAGTTGTGCCGAACTCATGCATGTGTCTCTTTGCCATTAGGGCATAGGCTGAAGCGTAAGTCATTCCAAAAAAGGCCTCCCATTCCTGATCTAATGTAGTAGCGAGTACTTCACTGGCCTTCTCTGCCATAACGTCACTCATCTTCTCCACACCTCCAACTACGACCACGTCGTACATTCCAGAGGCTATGGACGAAAACCCTTGGACTAGAGCTAAGGCGCCCGATGCGTCTCCACCTTCAACTCTAGTAGCAGGTATGTGAAGAGAGGCGAGTCCCGAGTGGTCCGCTATTAGAGAGGCCACGTGTTCCTGTTTGACTAGTAATCCAGCTGACATGTTGCCTATGTATAGAGCCTCTATTTCCTTACCGTCTACTCCTGCATCCTCTATTGCTCGTATTCCTGCTTCTACGAATAGGTCTCTGAAGGACCTTTCCCATAGTTCTCCAAATTTCGTCATTCCAACTCCTACTACGTAGACTTTCCTCATGGATTGACACCTAACTCAACTTAATTTTCCCTGATAGCTTCAGATACTCTCCATAGCTCAGATACTTCTTCCTGCGAATGAATTCAGAGAATTTAGGTGCCTTGTCTTTAATCTCTACTATCTTGTCTGTGACTTCTAGGAGAAAAGAGTCACTTCCAGCTCCAGATCCAAAAGAAGTTAGTAAAACCTTTTCGCCACCATTACAAACGTCTAAGACTGCTGAGAGCCCTATCAACGAAGAGGCTGAGTAAGTATTTCCTATTTGCGTCACCACAATCCCGGGGAGATACTGTTCCTTTTCAAATCCTAATAACTTCGCGGCTCTCATGGGGAATTTCCCATTTGGCTGATGAAAGACTACATAGTCTATTTCCTTTGGTTCTATGGAGTTCCTTTCCATTATACCTCTCGAGGCAGATATTATGTGCTTGAAGTATGCTGGTGCACCTGTGAACCTACCAGCGTGTCTTGGATACGCTTTCCCCTCTCTTCTCCAGAAATCCGGCGTATCTGTCGTGAATGAGTAAGTGTCTAACACTTCAGCTATCTTGTCCTTGGATCCTATTAGGAAGGCAGCACCTCCCGCGGATGCCGAGTACTCCAATGGATCTCCTGGAGCACCTTGGGCAGTGTCTGCTCCTATTGCCAATCCGTATTTTATCATTCCAGAATTGACTAAACCGAGAGAGGTTTGTATTCCGGCAGTCCCTGCTTTACAAGCGAACTCATAGTCTGCAGCAGTCATCTCGGGAGTAGCACCTATTGCTTCCCCTACTATTGTAGCTGTAGGCTTAACGGCATATGGATGAGACTCAGAACCCACGAATATAGCTCCTATCTCCGAAGGATCAACTCTAACTCTTTTGATGCAATTCCTAGCAGCTTCAACAGATATAGTTACTGTGTCCTCGTCTATCCCAGGTACTGACTTTTCTTTTATTAGTAGTCCGTTCTCTATCTCTTTGGGATCTTTCCCCCATATTTTAGCGATTTCTCTTGCAGTAATCCTATACATGGGTATGTATATGCCATAGGAGACAATCCCCGCCTTCAACCTCGACCCACGGGGGATAATGAGTCCAGCTTAAATCAATTTCGGTGCTCGCAGTATGGAAGTTAGACGAACGTCTGAAAACTCATTTACTTAACTAGGAAGAAATTGAGATGGGGTCTTGGTATGGGAAAATAGAGAGACTCAAGAAGGAAATACTGAAGGAAGTCTATCCAAGCAAAGAAGAGAGAGAAAAAGTAGAATTAGAGTGCAACAGGCTAATACAGAGGGCCAAGGAAATCCTAGGGGAGGAAAGTCTATCAGAAGTTGAGCCCAAGGTGCTAGGTTCAGTTGCTAGGAACACATACCTCAGAGGAGAGGTAGACATAGACCTTTTCCTGTTATTTCCACTAGAGGTTCCGATAGATGAGCTTAGATCGAGAGGATTTAGAGTAGGCGAGCAGATACTATCCAGTATGGGCTACTCAACGGAAAGAAGATATGCTTCTCATCCTTATGCACATGGAAGTAAGGAAGGGATAGAAGTAGACGTCGTACCTGCTTACAAAGTGGAACATTCAAACGAGATAAAGACACCAGTAGATAGGTCTGTGCTTCATCACGAGTTTTTGAAGGAGAGAATCAAGGGTTTAGAGGAAGAGATAGTACTTTTCAAGGCATTCATGAAGGGTTGTGGACTATATGGGGCGGAAGCCAAAATAGGAGGTTTCAGTGGATATCTCTGTGAACTCCTAGTGCTGAGGTATGGAGATTTCCTCTCAACAGTTGAGGCAATCTCTAAGTGGAGAGAGGGACAAGTAGTCTCTTTTCCGGAACAAAGAGTAACTACTTCCTTTAGCTCCCCGCTGATATTTCCAGATCCAACAGATGAAAGGAGAAATGTAGCTGCGGCAGTCTCTAGAGAAAAATTCCATGAGGCGATATTTGCGACTAAACTTTTCCTGGATAGGCCATCCAAGTTATTCTTCTTTCCCCCGAGAAGGAAGTTCTCCACTAAAGAACTACTCGATAATTTGTCTAAGAGAAACTTGGTTGGAATCCTCTTCGAGACTAGCTTATACATACCGGACCTACTCTGGCCGCAATTGAGAAAGACTTTGGAGTCACTGTCAAATGTACTTAGGGAAGAGGGATTCAATGTGATCAGGAGTGGAGTGTGGTCTAATGAGAGAGGTTTGGCTTTGATACTCTTCGAACTAGACGATTTCTACCAGAAGAGTGTAGTAGGAGATGAAGGTCCTCCTTCCAGAGTTCCAATTGATAATATAGTAGGATACATCACGAAGAATTTAGAATGCGGTCCTTGGGTAGAGGGAGACAGGCTCATGGGTCTAAATATAATCCGTAGACCAAAGTCAGCTAAGTTCCTCCTAAATGAAGTAATAAGTGAAGGAAGATTCTCCGGAGGGAAGCATTTAAAGAAAGACCTAATTGAAAACTTTGATATATTGGTTTCATCTGAGCTGATAAACGTGCAGGACGTTAGCCTTTTGGAGTGGTTGTCGGACTTCCTGAGGGGCAAACCACCCTGGTTGGAGGCTTGGAAATGGTCAGAACGTTCATAGCAATAGACTTAGGGCAGGAAACAAAGGATATAATAGAATCAAAAGTCTTAGACGAGATATCGAAAATAGATGTTGACGTGAAACTAGTGGAAAAGGAAAATCTACACCTGACATTAAAGTTCCTAGGAGAAATTCATGAGAGAAGAGTTTCTGATGTTAAAGAAGTTCTAGAGAGAATATCATCTGAGAAAAAGAAGTTTTCAATGAGACTACACGGATTGGGAGCATTCCCTAACAGTAGGTCTGCGAGAGTGGTCTGGATTGGGGTAGAAGATGGGAGAGAAGAGTTACACAACTTAGCCTCAGAAATAGATTCAGAGCTACATAAAATTGGATTTAAAAGAGAAAGAAAGAGATTTCATCCTCACATCACGGTTTGCAGAGTGAAAACGCCTAGGAACATCTCGAAGATAAGGTCTCTGATAGAAGCCCTAAGGGATTTAGAGGTAGGGGTAGAGGAGGTCAATTGCTTGTCTCTCAAGAAAAGCACTCTGACATCGAAGGGACCAATATACGAGGACCTCCACAAATTCCCACTGCAAGATTGACTAATACCTGCTAAATAGCAGATGAATTTTAAATCCACACAAAGGGACGATTCCTTCAAACGTCAGCCAATCTGAGGAGCAGTCAACGTTTTTAAGAGGTCCGGGAATTTAGGCCTGGGGGGATGCACATGGCTTCTGATGAGAAGGAGACGGTTGAGGGATTGCTAGAAATAAAAGAGATTTACGAGCCACCAAAAGAAATAGTTGAGAAGGCATACGTAAAAAATTATGATGAAGTCTATCAGGCAGCAATCAAGGACCCAGAGAAATTCTGGGAGGAAGCAGCAAATGAATTGGAGTGGTTTAAGAAATGGAACAAGGTGCTAGAGTGGGACTATCCTAAAGCGAAGTGGTTCCTAGGCGCGAAAGTGAACATAGTCCATAACGCCTTGGATAGACACATGAACACGTGGAGGAGGAACAAGGTCGCTCTCTATTGGGAGGGACAAGATGGCTCTTCTAGGACCCTCAGTTACGCTGACCTATACAGAGAGGTGAATAGGTTCGCCAATGCTCTCAAAGAGCTTGGAATTAAAAAAGGAGACAGAGTAACGATTTACTTACCTAGGATACCAGAGCAAATGATAGCCATGTTAGCCACAGCTAAGATAGGTGCAATACACAGTGTAGTTTACTCCGGATTCAGTGCTGGAGCTCTCAAGGACAGGATAATAGATGCAGAGGCTAAGGTGGTAGTAACTGCTGATGGAGGCTATTATCGAAACAAGATAGTTCCTCTAAAGGACACAGTTGATGAAATAAGAGATGAGTGCCCAACATTGGAGCACGTTGTAGTGGTAAGAAGGACCGGGAAGGACATAAGGGAAAAAGAGGGAGACATCGATTGGAACGAACTAGTAAAGGACAAACCAGTAGAGTGTAAAACAGAGGAAATGGATTCCGAAGATCCACTCTTCATATTGTATACTTCTGGAACTACAGGGAAGCCGAAGGGAGTTCTACACGTCCACGGAGGATACATGGTCGGTGTGTACAGGACTATGAAATGGATATTCGATATCAAGGACGATGACGTTTATTGGTGCACTGCTGATGCAGGATGGATAACGGGACACAGTTACATAGTCTATGGTCCGCTTATAAACGGAGCAACTTCATTGATGTGGGAAGGGGCCCCAGATTACCCGCATCCTGGGATATGGTGGTCACTAATAGAGAAGTACAAGGTATCGATATTCTATACAACGCCCACGGCTATAAGGGCATTAATGAGGTATGGGGAAGAGTGGCCAAGAAAATATGACCTCTCTTCACTGAGAATTCTAGGTAGCGTAGGCGAACCGATAAACCCAGAGGCTTGGCTGTGGTTCAGGAAAGTAACGGGGGATAGGTGCCCCATAATGGATACCTGGTGGCAGACTGAGACTGGGATGATAATGATATCTCCTCTTCCATGCGTCCCACTAAAACCAGGATCTGCTACTAAGCCATTCCCAGGAATAGTAGCTGAGATAGTGGATAAGGATGGAAACAAGATAACAGAGCCGAATAAGGGAGGATACCTAGTGATAAGGACACCATGGCCTGCGATGATGAGAACTATATACAAGGACCCAGATAGATACAATAGCTACTGGGAAACAATTCCAAATGCCTACCACACTGGAGACATGGCCAAAATGGACGAAGATGGATACTTCTGGATACTGGGAAGAGCAGACGATGTACTCAAGGTCTCTGGATATAGGCTAGGAACTGCAGAGATAGAGAGCGCCTTAGTCTCCCATGAAGCAGTTGCAGAGGCTGCAGTAATAGGCAAGCCAGACCCGGTAAAGGGAGAGGCTATCAAGGCCTTCGTTGTACTGAAAGAGGGATATGAACCATCAGATGATCTCGTTAAGGAACTAAAGATGCATGTCAGGGAAGTAATGGGACCTATAGCTATGCCTTCTGAGATAGAGTTCAGAGAAAGTCTTCCTAAGACGAGAAGCGGTAAGATAATGAGGAGGCTCCTCAAAGCCCAAGAGCTAGGGTTACCCGTCGGAGACACTTCAACCTTGGAGGACTAGTTCCCTTCCACATTTTATTGTTTTCAGGTGTTAAACATGTTTTGGAGCAAAGAAGAGAGCATGGACAGAAAAGAATTGGAGAAATTACAATTGAGGAGACTGAAATGGACTATTTCTCACGCCTATTCTAACAACGAGATATATCACAGAAAAATGGAAGAAGCTGGAGTAAAACCAGGAGATGTAAAGAGCTTAGACGACATTAGGAAATTACCCTTCCTGAGTAAAGCGGAGTTGAGAGACTATTATCCCTTTGGATTAGTTTCGGTACCAATGGACGAAATAGTAGAGATACACGCCTCTTCTGGTACCACAGGAAAACCTGTAGTTGGAACATATACACAGAGAGACTTAGAAATTTGGACCGAGGTAATGGCTAGATGCCTATGGGCCGATGGTATAAGGAAAGGAGATAGAATACAAAACGCGTATGGATACGGCCTATTCACGGGGGCTCACGGATTCGAAAGAGGGGCCAGAGCAATAGGAGCTATGGTGATTCCCACCAGCTCAGGGAACACTAAGAGGCAGATACAGATAATGAAGGACTTCGAGACCACTGCCCTAGCTTGCACCCCGAGTTATGCCTTATATATGGCAGAGGTCGCAGAAAAAGAAGGCTATAATCCAGGAGAGGACTTCAGCTTGAGGGTCGGACTCTTCGGCGCAGAGGCTTGGAGCGAAGAAATTAGAAAGAAGATAGAGGAGAAGTGGAACATAGACGCTAGGGATCACTATGGACTCACCGAAGTGATAGGTCCAGGAGTCTCCTTTGAGTGCGAGGCAAAAGACGGTTTGCACGTTAATTCGGACCACTTCCTGATGGAAATAATAGATCCTGAAACTGGAGAACAAGTGGGAGAAGGAGAAAAGGGAGAGCTAGTTTTCACTAGCTTAACGAAAGAGGCTTTTCCTGTAATAAGATTCAGAACTAGGGATCTAGTCTATTCAATGGAGGAATGCGAATGCGGAAGAACCTTTCCCAAGCATTCTAGAATAATAGGGAGAGCAGACGACATGATGAAGGTCAAAGGAGTCATAGTGTTCCCCAGTCAAATAGAGGAAGCAATAGTCTCTGTAAGAGGGGCTAGTGAGAATTATCAGATAGTTAAGTATAAGAGGGGACCTTTCACAGAAATAAAGGTTAGAGTTGAGCCGACTGCAGAGAGGTTCAGCAAGGGTAACCTAGACGACCTCAAGAGAGAGATAGAAGAGGAGATACAAAAGATAGTTGGCCTTAGGGTGGAGGTGGAAATAGCTAGTCCAGGGGAAATACCTAGGAGTGAAGGCAAAGCTAAGAGGATAGTGGAAGGATAAGACTATTGCCTATTTTTCTTACTTATTACTTCCAATACCCTGGAGACTATCTCATTTAGCTTCTCTCTCAGCTCTTTTGACATTCTTCTCCCATGGACACGTTCCTCACACCGATTCCGATGACGTGGAACTTCACCCCTAGGGATGAGACCACTCTGATTAGGGTAGGCACTCCCGAGTAATGAGTTGAGATCGAGTAGTTTTCACTTGGATTTAGGATTCTGACTTCACCAGCTTTATCGCTCTCGAAGCTATCTATTATGAACACCTCATCGTATTCTGCCACAATGTTTATCAAACTTATTGGAAAAAAAGGCCATTCTATCACGTCAACTTCTTCTAATTCATCTCTCAACTTTCTTGAGGCTGATAGGCCAATGCAGTCATCTCCCATTATCTCGTTACCCAGCTAGACTACGAGAACCCTCTTCATGCTATCCTCTGGTGAGCTCACCAATTTTTTTCTCCATCTTCGCTCATCAATTCTATTGTCAATGGTATCTTCTAGAAGCGAATGCGTAGCACAGGCGTAGCAAGGGTCATACGCCCTGAATGCCATCTCTATCATATTTAGTATCCCTTCGTCCACTTCACCTCTCCTGATGAAGCTCTTCGCTGCTTCGTCTATGGACAGAGAGATTCTAGCTGCGTTATGCTGAGTGGCAACGAGTAGATTAGCTCTTTTTATTATGCCTCTTTCATCTGTAATGTAGTGATGTATCAAAACCCCTCTTGGTGCTTCAACTACTCCAAACCCTTCTCTCGGGACAGAAGTAGGTATTTCCCTCACTTTCTCACTCGTCAATTCTGGATTTTCTAATACCTCTTTTATCCTCTCTGCCGTATACACCATTATCTATTACTCTAGCCCAGTGGTTAGCCAATGTGTGATGAGCTGGTTTTCCTAGGGCTTCCAACTCTCCTCATAAGCCTCTTGAGCCTTAGGAGTGGCCATCCCATCTGCTACGTTTAATCTCGCGAGTGGAGCTACACTGAATATTCCACTCTTCTCACAGTCTGTGAATCCATTCCATCCCACTCCCCTTGGGTAAGGAAATTTAACGTAAGTCCACGGCTCTACGTGTTCTACTATTATACAGTCTAGACTGACGTATATCAAAGCTACAGACGAGTAATATCCAAGTATTCTCAAAGGGTTAGTGTGATGGAGTAAATCTCATTCGTTAAAGTCCGTCTCAGCAAATAGCAAATAGTAATGCTGAAGCGTATTTTGAACGAGAATCAGGTGTATCTGCGAATTGGGTCAAGAAGTGAACTGGGACAGTCTTAAAGAACTCAGAGAGTTTCTTGATAGGGGTACCCTCCTCGCTGAGTCTCCCACTGTGAACTTGTACATTCTGTACAGTTGCTCATTACTAGAGCACTGAGGACTACTAAGATTACATGCCCCCCTATCTCAACAGTTCTGAGACCCTCTAGGTCAACTTTTCTGTCACCACTGGTCCATGAAGTAGATATACCAATCCGAGTGTGAGGGGGCTAAGACTAAAGAGGCCATCACCTCAAAGCTCTTCGAATGATAAATCCTCTTTGAAATTCCAGTCCAGTCGTATTCTGTTGTTAGGTATCTCCTCAGAACCATCATCACTTCTCCTAGATCTACATCCTTGGGGCAGGTATCTGAGCATTCCTCGCAGTAATATCAAGTCCATGGGGTTAGGTTCTCTAGTACCTTCTCTTTCAGACCAAGTCGTGAATATTTTATCATCTTTCTCAATGGGATTATTCCATCCTCGGACAGAGGACAAGTCGCTGTACAAGAGCCGCATTGATAACATCTCTTTATTCCTTCCCCACTGGGGGAAATTAACTCATCGAGGAACTCCTCATCGATTTTAAGGGGGCTCTAATGCATTAAGAACGTTCTATAAAAGAATTGTGGAACTCCACTGGGAATACAAAGTCACTTATCTACGTACAACATTGACTCATGCAGGTAGCCTAACAATCTATCAGTTCTCTAAAAACGCAAACTATTTTAAAGGGGATGTGGAGAGGGGGTGGCGGAGTGGAGGATGATGAATGACGGAGCAATGATCCCAATATCCCTAGTTCTGATCCCTGTGTTGTTCTCCCTTTTAAACTTAGCAATTCCTAGCCATAAAGCTAGGAAAATCGTCACTTATATTGGAGGAGGAGTGATAGCCCTATTATCGTTTCTACTTTGGTTAAAAACACCAATTCAAGTCAGTTTACATCCGAATGTAAATTCATTGATCATCCTTTTGGACTATGCACTCATATTCTACTTTCTCAAGGAGGGTATCGTCTACAAGCACAGGACGATAGTGTCATTGACCACGGTACAACTTGTCTTACTGAGTATTTTGGTAGCTTACTTCCACACGGAAAGCACCTACTTCATAGTCGATAGGCTCTCGGCAGTAATGGCTCTAATAGTTGGAACGGTCGGATCGACAATAGCTGTGTATTCCACTAGATATATGGAAGAGGGAGAAGACCTCAATAGAGAGAATAGATTCCTATCGGTTATATTTCTCTTCCTAGGAGCGATGAATGCCCTAGTTTTCTCAGATAACCTGGAGTGGATATTTTTCTTCTACGAATGCACGACATTTACATCCTATTATCTGATAGGATACAGAAGAGACGAATTGAGCATTAGAAATTCTCTTTTAGCTCTGTGGATGAACCAGATAGGAGGAATAGCAATACTTCTCTCAGCAATTTCCTCTGCCTATATCCATGGAACAATTCTAGTCCAGGAGTTGATTAAAACAGGAGCTCTCTTGCCCATTTCTCTGATAGTCATAGGAGCCATGGTTAAGAGTGCCCAAGTTCCATTTCAGAGCTGGCTCCTTGGCGCAATGGTAGCACCTACCCCAGTTAGCGCCCTATTACACTCAAGCACTATGGTGAAGATAGGTCCCTATTTGGTATTTAGGGTCTCAGATGTAATGGATGGAACTACTCTAGGCTCTGTTGTTGCTTTGGCAGGAGCATTCACATTCACTTCCGCCTTGGTCATGGCCTTATCTCAGATAGAATTCAAGAGGTTGCTGGCTTATTCCACAATAGCTAGCCTAGGAGCAATGATACTTTGTGGAGGAATAGGCACACCTCTGGCCATAACTGCTGGCATTACTCTCTTAGTCTTTCATGCTGTGTCCAAGGCTTTCCTCTTCTTGGAAGCTGGAATATCAGAGAAGGAGTTCCACGCGAAGACTCTAGAGGAACTATTCGGTCTGATAACCAAGGGACCAATTACAGCATGGATGATAACCTTCGGTGCTATTGCGATGGCTCTACCACCATTCGGAATGTTCATAGGAAAATGGATACTCATACAGGCAGCAGTTATTTCTAAGCAGTACCCCACTCTCTTTCTTCTAGTTTTCGGGAGTGCAGTGAGCGTGATAGTATACATGAAGTTGATAGGGAGAGTACTAGCAGGAAGAGAGACAGAGAGACCTCGTAAGTCTGAATCGCTCTCTCCGACGTATTTAATTACTACTTTGGTTTGCGTT
>Ga0164318_10001961_pt1 | contig 18786 bp, 20 predicted proteins | sample GuaBasSedimGuay9_FD_113734 | JGI IMG/M metagenome (GOLD analysis project Ga0164318, IMG submission 113734) | Subseafloor sediment microbial communities from Guaymas Basin, Gulf of California, Mexico - Guay9, Core 4571-4, 0-3 cm | ecosystem: Environmental > Aquatic > Marine > Hydrothermal vents... | reverse complement strand
TTAACAGCAATCAATGATCAAATGTAGGGGCGAACCTGCGTGTTCGCCCCGTTTTAACAGTGTTCGCCCCGTTTTAACAGCAATCAATGATCAAATGTAGGGGCGAACCTGCGTGTTCGCCCCATTTTAACAGTTCGCCCCGTTTTAACAGCAATCAATGATCAAATGTAGGGGCGAACCTGCGTGTTCGCCTCATTTTTCATTTTTTCTTTTTTTGACTTTGAGCGATTTCTGCCCGTTGCCCCAAAATGGCGCTATCACGTTGAAATCCAAAGTAATTAAGAAAAATGTTCAGATTCTTGACAAATTGCACGGCCCAAACTTCTTCAGCATCCAAGGCGCTGTGAACGGCATGTAGTAAATTTGAAAAATCGTGCTGCACTAAGGCATGAACTTGGACCATGTTTTTGCTTTCTTCATAAGCCATATAGGCTGCTAATTGGGCATAACGTTGCTGATAATCGGAAAAAATGAAGGCTTGTTCCTCAGCAGATGAAAAATGCGGCCATAATGTCGGGGATAATGTCGGATGAAATTTAATATAAGGGACTTTAAAATCAGGCAAAAATTCGAGTTTAATGAGGCCCGCAGTTTGTAAAGCCGAACATAACAGGTACCACTGTTTTTTAGTTACTTCAGTAATTTCCAGTAGATCAGGCTCAAAAACGCCTCCCTGAAACACGCTGAGACGGGGCAAGAAACGCACTGTTTTTGCGTCTAATCTGAATGGCTTTTTCGTGTTACGTTTCAACAAAATCGCTAACCAATACAAGGCACCTGTTAACTCAATTTCAACGATTAAGTTTTCTAAAGCCCATTTTAAAAGCGCCCAGAATGGATCATCTTGCTCCAATAAGGTAGGCAAACGTCGTTCCACTTCCTGAGGGGGAAGCGTTTTCAACGCTATGGCTAACACGCCAATTGATAACGGATGAAAAGCGACTTGTTTAAATAAGCTTAATACTTCTGCTGATTTAGGGGGTTTGATTGGCGTGATGGGTGGTAAGGCCAATAACTGTTCAAAATAGGCCAAAGCATCTGCTTTAGCGAGGCCCGATAGGGGCAAAATGTGATGGTTATTGAGAAACTCACCAAATTGTTCAAACTCGGCCTGTTCGCTTGTTAATAATAGCCGACATGCCCCCACTTCAGAGCATTGTTCGGCGACTTCCAACAATTTGGGCAACTGTTCTAGGGATATCATGTCTAAGTTATCCAAAATCAGCAAAGTCGGTATATCCTTTAACGCTTCTGTTGCTGTCACGACATTCACTAAATCGCTGTCTAAAACCCTAGCCAAAGTTTTAATGGCTAAATCAACGGCATCTTGTTTTGAAAAAGCGCCATAATCGACTAAACAGATTTTCTTAAACTGCCCACTGTGGTACAGTCTCTGCCCAGCTTCAATAGCTAAAGAGCTTTTACCCTGTCCACTCATACCCGTAATAGTGAGACGGCGCGTTTTATCTTTGACAAAAACACGTTCAATTTGTTGTAATTCTTGCTCGCGCCCAAAAAAACCGGCCGCTTGTTGGGCCGGTAAATTGCTATCTGTAGCAGGAATCGTAGGCGATTGAGGCGCTGTTGTTGTTGATCTGATCGTTTTTCTCATGATATCAATTCGTGTGGTGAAAAAGCCGGTTGGTAATGGGTAATGGGTAATGGGTAATGAGGAATCAGTAATTGTCAAAATATCTGAACCCTGATTCAAGTCTATTATATTAAATAATATCAAGCGTTTAGCCAATAGCCCTAAACATTCCAAGTTTGAAAAGGGTGATAACAATCTTTATTCTACAATGATTATGAAAATGGATTAGATATGATAGAACACTGATGACACTGATGATCATGATCTACGCTGATTTTTTTAATCTGTGTGTTTAATCAGTACAATCAGCGTTCTATCCAAAACATCACTCAATCTATAATAATACAATAGGGTGAAGATTTATAACTGATAATTGATAATTGATCAGTGATCATTGATACCTAAAACGGAGAAATTAATAATGCCAACCATTAATTTGGAACAAGCTCAATTGCCTGACTTAGTTAATGATGTGATAAATGGACAAGAATTTTTGATTACCCGATCTGGGGAACCTGTTGCAAGATTATTGCCTATTGTCGAGAGATTTAACCGTTTTCCTGACATGACGGCATTTCGTGCTTCAATTCCAGCTACTCAGATAACCGCCGGAGATTTGATTTCCCTTATGAGAGACGAAGAAGATGGAAAATTTGGAAAAACCGTTGTATTTTGAAACAGGGGCTTTGTTGCCCTATTATAGGCTAGAAGTGCTGAGTCACACGGTACAAACTGTATTAAATGCTGCTCTGAGTGATGTTTTTATTAATGATCTCACCGAGCTTGAATTTGCCTCTGCAATAGCACATTGGGTGCAGCGGCATGAAATCACAGAAGCAGATGCCTTCGCAATACAGCAAAAGTTCCTTGAACACAAAGCACTGGGTTATTATACATACCAACCTATTTTTTTCTACGACTTTAAACAAGCAACAGATTGGTTATCAGAGCGTAAGATATTTTTGCGTACTTGTGATGCGATACATTTGGCTTATGCCGCAAGAATGGGAGCGGTTTTGGTAACGGCTGATCAAATATTAGGACAAGCCGCAAATGAATTGAATATTGAATGCCAACTGCTGATTCCTAGGACGCATTGATAATCACTGTTCAATTGTCAATTATCAGCTATTTTTGTTCCCAAGGGCTTTGCGTGAAAATAATATACCCACTCATTTGAATTGTATATTTAAATTAAATGGGGCCGGCAACAAAAACACGTTACCCACCATTTCACGCTAAAGTTTCGCGGAGCGAAACTTTAGCGTGAAATACATTAATTTAAATTAAATGGGGCCGGCAACAAAAACACGTTACCGGCCCCCTACATTTTAATGGGGCAGGCAACAAAAACACGTTACCGGCCCCCTACATTTTAATGGGGCAGGCAACAAAAACACGTTACCCACCCTACATTTTAATGGGGCCGGCAACAAAAACACGTTATCCACCCTACATTTTAATGGGGCCGGCAACAAAAACACGTTACCCACCCTACATTAATTTAAATGGTGGGCAACAAAAACACGTTACCCACCCTACATTTTAATGGGGCCGGCAACAAAAACACGTTATCCACCCTACATTTTAATGGGGCCGGCAACAAAAACACGTTATCCACCCTACATTAATTTAAATGGTGGGCAACAAAAACACGTTACCCACCCTACATTAATTTAAATAAAGTACAACGTTTGGCTATGGATATCATTGAGTATCAATCCCTTTCAAAAAACCTTCTGCTTCTTGCATTATTCTATCAATGCCTTCTTTCACAAAATCTGCTTGATTTCGCCAAGAATCAACAGGGAAAAGTTCGATTCTGTTTTCAACTTGTTCAATTTGAAGTATTTTTATCCCGCAACAAGAGACGCGAGGCATCGCGTCTCTACAAATCTTTCCAAAAAATCGGCTGTTCAAGAAAGGTTTGCCAAGCTGGTTCCAGACTGCCTAACCGAGTCACTTGTTGATGGGCATACCAACCATTTAGAAAATGTCGAACGGGTGTATCGCTACTTAATCCGGCTTGGTTCAATCTGTCGCTGGCTACATGCCCATCATTGAGTATGCCGAGTTCATCTTGCAATACTGATAGCGTTTTAGTGTAAGGGCGCGCTAAATCACGCGGATAAAGTGCGGTAAAAAAACGGGTGCCGTAACCCATTTGTTTTATCGCAATACGCAGTTCATGAAGTTGTTCTAGTTCAAATTGAGCTAACGTTTTACCTTGCTCTTTCACTAAATGAGCATGTTGGTTGAGTATTTGGTTCGCAAAATCAAGGGCGGGATGCTCTAAATTTTCTAAAGCGGTTGTTTCTAATTTCCGCCGCCAACTGCGTTTAGTCAACCATTTGCCGAATGATAATAATAGACGACTGTAATTCTGTGAACGCAGTGCGTCACGCACATTGATATAAGCCTCTATCTGGTGACTTGATACTGTTGTTTGTAAAGCTTCTAATTCCATTCTGATAATAGGGGATAAGGATAATTTATGCTCTTGTGATTGCATATTTTGCAAACTGAGTGCAAAAACGTCCCATTCTCGTGCGACACCTAATATTTGGGTAATCCATTTCAATGTTTTGCGTAACTTGGCATGGCTTTGTTTGGGAATCAAGGGTTGATAGAGTGTGAGGCAAGAGCGTAAGCGACGCAATGCGACGCGCATTTGATGAACGCCTTCTATGTCTTCACCATGCAAAACGATGTCTTCGTTGCTTTGCAAATGTTCAAGACAATGCCAGACAATATGAACAAAGGCTTGCTCTGCTGTCATATCGGGAGTCACAATCATCGCGCCAGCTTTGTGAAATTGGGGCGCTTTAGGTTGATGGAGTGTATAGCCCTTTGCCGCTTTGCTTTCATTTTCAATCCTCAGCGGGATATCCTTCTGCAAAATCAGAGCAACTTGAAATAATGTTTCAGCTTCGCCTGATTTGAGTTCTAATTCAACTTCGCTCAGCGGAATGCTGGCTTTTTCGGTTTTAACCTCGCCTTGATCAAGTGAGACTTCAATTTGACTCCCCTCAAATAGGATATCCCAATTGGTACGCATAAAATCGGTTTTAAACAAGGGTTTGATTTTACTGATGTTTTGTTCATCATCACACCACTTGGGTAAAGCCTTTTTGGGGAAGAGTGTATAATCGGGTTTGTCGCCAGTTATTTCTGTTTCCCATTCTTGGCGTTGATGCAAACCGCCTAAACCGCTACCTGCCGTTTTGATGGTTTGCACCCGTTTGTCACCAATACAGCGTACTCGCAATCCAATGCCTTGTTGTAATAAATCCTGTTCGGGTGTATCAAAGTAAACATTGTACAAATGCTGTGGGGCTTGTTTGCAAGTGGCTGATTGTAATAATGGGTGCAGCATCAGTTTATCCGCATCTGCGGGATCGATGTGTAATTTTAATTCTGTTTCAGTCGCCATGAATGTGCTGCTCGCTTAAAAAAGCGTTTATTATATCAACTTATATTCAGTTATGTAGGGTAGGTAACATGTGTTTGTTGCCCACCATTCTCATTAAAACGAAAATTGACTTGATTACCACGTTTAGGTTATGTAGGGTGTTTAGTTTGTTGCCCACCATTCTCATTAAAACGAAAATTGACTTGATTACCACGTTTAGGTTATGTAGGGTGTTTAGTTTGTTGCCCACCATTCTCATATTAAAACGAAAATTGACTTGATTGCCACGTTTAGGTTATGTAGGGTGGGTAAATTTAGTTTGTTGCCCACCATTCTCATTAAAACGAAAATTGACTTGATTACCACGTTTAGGTTATGTAGGGTGTTTAGTTTGTTGCCCACCATTCTCATTAAACGAAAATTGATTACCACGTTTAGGTTATGTAGGGTGGGTAAATTTAGTTTGTTGCCCACCATTCTCATTAAACGAAAATTGAGTTGATTACCACGTTTAGGTTATGTAGGGTGGGTAACGGGTTTATGTTACCGGCCCCATTAAAATCAATATTTCACGCTAAAGTTTCGCTCCGCGAAACTTTAGCGTGAAATGGGTGGGTAACGGGTTTATGTTGCCCACCATTTAAATGTAGGTGAATAGGGAATGGGGAATTGGACAATAGGGATTAAGCAATAGAGGGGGGGTAATGGGGGGATATTGATTTAGGGGGTAACCACACACAGGGGCAACCACAAGGGATTGCCCCTACAAGATAATTGATAATTGATAACGGTTCAGACACTGCTAACAAAAAAATTTTTAGGTATTGACGGTTTACCCGTTAATTCAGAGATCAAGTGATAGCGTTTCAATGCCTCTTGGCGTCGCCCTAGCTTTCGCAAAACGATGGCGCTTTCGTTCAACAATCGAATGTGATCATTGAACCGATTAGGATTCTCTTCATCTGGTTTTTTGTAGACATCTAATGCCTGATGAAAACGCACTAATGCGATCTCAAATTGTTTGTCTTTATACAAAACAACCCCTATTTTCTCTAGTATTTTGGCACGGCGAATATTCAAATTCGTCTCTTGAGCCAAAATAGGGGATTTATAGATATCCAGTGCTTTGTGATAGTGACGCAAAGCATCATACAATTGTTCTTGTTGATACGCTTGAAAAGCCGCTCTTTCAAACTGTTTAGCGCGATTGACATGAGCCTCAATTTGTTTTTTGTGTTTCACAGAGAATTTGTTTAAAACAAGCGTCAATATTTTGTAGAAGCTAATTGACACTAAAATCGCAATGATAAGCATCTCATCAGGCGAGAATTGACTCGGAGAAAGCACGATATAAGCAATACACAACGAAATGATCAGGTATTGTGTAAAAGTCAGGGGCCCTTTTTGAAAACCCAATTGATTTAAAATCCATTTGAAAAGATAGAGCAGGGCACAAAACCGCAAAATTTTGAGTACAATTTCGACTGGATTACCAATCCAATCAATCAGTTGTGAGACTAAATCAAAGAAAAAGCCAGGAAAATTGACTAGAAATTTACCGAATAGGAAGCCCACGACGACAAGCATCGCAAATGAAAACAGCAGTAACTGAAAAAGCGCCAGAAAATATCCATAAGAAATAGACATGAGATAATTCCTCCTTAAAAACGATAACATTCAAATTATTTTTATTTAAAGAATAATTTGCATATCTCATGCCATTTATTAACTGATTGATTTTTAAAGAAAAAAGAATTTAATAAGCCTCTAAAAGTGCTGAGTTTCAGCACTTGGTGCTGAGTTTCAGCACCTTTTCGCCCCTATTTTTGACCCATTGTAGGCGATTTATCGCCTATTAATGCCAAGGTTTTTACAAGCTATCTCAAAGTCAATGCCTTTACGACGATTTTTCGCGGCTAACAAGCGTTGTTATCATTGTCTCATTTTTGAGCAAGTAAGCGGTTTCCTTTTCAGATTGTATATCTTGCCAAATGTTAATGGGTACAATAACGCTGGTAACCGTTCCTTTTTCATTTACAACTCTTTGAATATTATGGTAATTCATAATCAATGCCTCTTGTTTTAAGCGTATGATGGAATGGTGGGCAACGACAAGGATTGTAAGTAGGTACGCAAAAGTTTATTAACATTTTGTAGAGGGATGGTGGGCAGCAAAAACACGCTACCCACCCTACGTTTTTCATTTACAACTCTTTGAATATTATGGTAATTCATAATCAATGCCTCTTGTTTTAAGCGTATGATGGAATGGTGGGCAACAAAAACCCGTTACCCACCCTACGTTTTTCATTTACAACTCTTTGAATATTATGGTAATTCATAATCAATGCCTCTTGTTTTAAGCGTATGATGGAATGGTGAGCAACGACAAGGATTGTAAGTAGGTACGCAAAAGTTTATTAACATTTTGTAGAGGGATGGTGGGCAGCAAAAACACGCTACCCACCATTTCACGCGTGAAATACAGAAAATGTTAAAATATTTATGTGTCCCTACTTATATGAAGAGATTAGATCAGGGTTGTACCCTGTTTAAATCCTTTCTTATATACAATCCTTGTAGTTATGGGTTTAAATCCTTTTTTATATACGAATCCTTGTCGTTATGGGTTTTCATTATGGCTGCTTTTGAATATTCCGCATTAAATCAAGTTGGACAAACTCGTAAAGGCGTATTAGAAGGTGATACGCCTAAACAAATTCGTCAGCAACTTCGGGAACAAGGTTTAACCCCGCTATCTATTGAAGAAGTCGTTCGCCCAGCGAAACAGCGCCAACATCGCCGCGTGCCTGTCAGTACTACCGATTTAGCCTTATTAACTCGTCAACTGGCTACCTTAGTTCGTGCCGGTTTAGCTTTGGAAGAAGCCTTACGCGCCATTTCAGAACAAACCGAAAAACCGCGTTTAAAAAGTCTCTTATTAGCCGTGCGCTCGCGCGTATTAGAAGGGCATAGTTTGGCAGAAGGCTTAGGCGATTTTCCTAAAGTGTTTCCATCAGTTTATCGCGCTACAGTTGCGGCCGGTGAACAATCAGGGCATTTAGATTTAGTATTAGAACGTCTTGCAGAATACACAGAAAACCGTCAACAAGTTCAGCAAAAAACCTTATTAGCGTTATTTTACCCTGCATTACTCAGCACCGTAGCCATTGCCGTCGTCATTGGCTTATTAGCTTATGTCGTACCACAAGTCGTACAAGTGTTTAGCAACATCAATCAAGAATTGCCTTGGTTAACACGCACGCTGATTGCTTTCAGCGATTTCTTGCAAAACTGGATAGGGTGGTTATTGGTTTTACTGATAGCAACGATAGTGGGATTACGCTATCTATTGCGTTTTGAACAAAACATTATCCTATTTCATCGTTTATTATTAGTCATGCCCTTAATATCCCGTTTGGAACGGGGCAGCGATGTCGCCAGGTTTACGCGCACTTTGAGCATATTGACAGAAAGTGGCGTACCCATGTTAGAAGCTTTGCGTATCACCAGCCAAGTGTTGTCAAATCGGCTCATGCGTCAAGCGGCCCTTGACGCGACTAACAAAGTCCGAGAAGGCACTAGCCTGCACACTGCTTTAGAACAAACCGGTTTATTTCCGTCTATGACAATCTATTTAATTGCCAGCGGCGAAACCAGTGGCAAGCTTGAAAGTATGCTAGAGCGTGCCGCTATCATGCAAGAGCGTGAATTAGAAACCTTGATTGGTGTATTATTAGGCCTGTTTGAACCCTTATTGATATTAGTCATGGGCGGCATTGTGTTAACCATTGTCTTGGCCATTTTGATGCCAATTTTTGAATTAAATCAATTGGTTAAATAGATAAGGGGGTATTTCCACTACAGGGTTGAGTAGGAGTACAGGAGTAGGAGTACAACGGATGACGGGTCGATAAAACGAATTAAAACCCTACGTGGTTATCATTGATTGATAAAGAATCAACAATTTATCGAACCCATCCTATCTAATAGCGTTTCCCTGAAGCATAAAATACATCATTTGTAGGGGCAAGCCCTTGTGGTTGCCCTGTATGCATAAAATACATCATTTGTAGGGGCAAGCCCTTGTGGTTGCCCTGTATTTAACCCAATCGAAAAATCGTTATGCCTTATTCGTTTATCGGCCCGTCATCCGTTGTACTCAATATCAATTGAATGGCTATAATTATTCAAATAATCATTGATTAACTATTTATTTATGCGTTATGACATTCTCAAAAATCAAAAAAACATCGGGTATGTACAGAAAATGGTTCCTATTTTTCTTGATTGGCATCGTGATTATCACTATCCGATCTGCCAATCATCCTTTTAAGCTTTCAGAACACTATCAAATCGGTGATATCTACATGGGTATCCGTTTACGCGGCACTGTAGAACTACCCCCTAATCAAATCAAAGGATTAAAAATAGGACAATTATCGGGACTCGCTTGGGATGTAGATGAAAAGCTATTATATGCCTTATCGGATCGGGGTATCATTTTCCACCTACGCCCTTTCATTAAAAATCACACCCTCATCAGCGTTCGCGTTATTTCAGCCTACTTACTCAAAAATACACAAGGCAAAACTTTAAGATGGCGAGATGCTGAAGGCATCGTGATTTTAAAAGGACATAACGGCATTAAGGGCGATAGTCAATTACTCATTATGTTAGAAATCGGGCCTCGATTAGCCCTATTCACGCCTTACGGCAAACCATTAGATAATTACACCTTACCCAAAACATTACAAACATGGAAAAACTATGCCGGTAGTAATAAAATTCTTGAATCCGTCACAGTGCATCCCATTTTTGGAATCATAACCGCGCCAGAATGGCCATTAAAAGAAGCTAACAAACCCTATTCTCTAAAAGGGGAACATAAAATCACCCTTTACACCCTCAATAAACGACAATGGATTTTGCCCGCTTTTCCAGCTAAAAACAGTGGTGTAGTCGCCCTCGAAACCTTAGAAGACAGATCAATACTGATTTTAGAACGCGCCTTTTATTCAATCTACACACCATTGATTATCAGCTTACGACGAGTCTGGTTATCAAGCTGTCAATCAAGAACAGGCTTACACAGTGAAAGCGAGCAAGTTGCCGTATTTGACAATACCCAAGGCTGGCACATCGACAACTTCGAGGGCTTGACGCATCATCAAGGCCGATATTTTTTTATGGTTAGCGATAATAACCACAGCCGTTGGCAACGCACTTTGTTAAGCTATTTTGAAATTCAATGATCAATGAGATTTTGGGTTAGGTATATCCCAAAAATAAATGTTCTGTTTTTTGTAGGGGGCCGGTAACGGGTTTTTGTTGCCCACCATTCCCCCTGAGATAGACTTAAAAGCTAAGGCCCCGTAGGGGTTGAATGTGAAACTTCGTTGCCGAGCGTAGCGAGATCATAGCCCCAGGTGCAACCCTCATCGTTATACATAAATCAAAATGTATTTCACGCTAAAGTTTCGCTCCGCGAAACTTTAGCGTGAAATGGTGGGTAACGGGTTTTTGTTGCCCACCATCTAAGCTTAAGGGGCCGGCTACAAATCTCATTAAAATATTGGGGCAGGCAAAAAAATACAAAGCCGGCCCCCTACAAATCTTTATTTAAATTAAGGGGCCGGCAACAAAAACACGTTACCTGCCCCCTACAAATATTATTTAAATCAAATACTTAAAGACTTGTGTATAACGATGAGACAAGCCCGTAGGGGCAATCCAGGGCGAATGCCCCTAAATTATTTTAAAGCATTCCACTACGTTTAATTTCTAAATAACGATTTACCATCTGGACTGGTAATTGTTCAGGTTCAGTATCTAAATATATAATACCCTGATTTTTCAGAGTGTCATGAGCGCTTTGACGCGCATTCAAGTAATCCAGTGTGGCGGCATGGCGTAGGGCATCTTCAAAAGTATAGACGGGTTGTTCAAGAACATCATTCAGAATACGCTCTTGTAAGCTGGCCAGTAAAACGAGGTGTTTTTTGCGAAGCAATTGTAAAGCGGGTAGTAATTCATCGCTGTCTTCATCGCGTAAATTGGAAATCAAAATCACTAAAGCGCGTTTGTTGTGTCTACGCATTAATTGATTGGCGGCTGACCAATAATCGCTGCTACGAGTACTGGGTTGTAAGTCATATACGGTATTGAGGACGATATTGACGGTATTCATTCCCTTACGCGGTGCTAACCAACGCTGTTCGCCGCTAAATGTCATTAATCCTAGCGCATCGCCTTGCCGCAGCGCAACGTAAGAGAGTAAGAGTATGGCGTTCAATGTGTGGTCAAAATGTGACAGTGCGCCATCTTGCGCTAACATGCGTCGCCCGCAGTCGATTAAGAAAATAATCTGTTGATCGCGTTCATCTTGATATTCTTTTGAAATCAATTTTTTATAACGAGATGTCGTATTCCAGTCGATTTGACGCAAACTATCGCCGGTGCGATATTCACGCAGTTGATGAAATTCTAAACCTTCACCGCGCCGTTGCAGTTTACGGATGCCTAATTGTCCAAGCCGGTTTTCAGCGGCAAATAGGGCATATTTAGTTATCGTCGCAAAATTAGGGTAAACTCGTATGGGTGTTTTGAGTTCGGTATAGCGATAACGTTTCCAAAATCGCCAAGGTGAATATAGCAAAAAATGTACCCCGGCAAATTGTGTCGCGCCACGTTGTTCAGGGCGAATACGATATTTCACGCTTGCGTGAAATTGTGTTTCGATTCCTGCAGAGGCGGGCAACATGAGGCGCTGTGGTTGCCCTTGTAAATCGCTATGAATAGGGTAATCATCAAAGATTTCTATAAAACGTGGGGCGGTGCTGGGATTGTGAAAACAAAGAATGACTTCACTCCAAACCCCTAAAGGTAGTGAGCCGGGAACGTGACGTTGTACCTGAATAGCAGGGATTCGCCAAACGCGCCAAGCGTCGAACAGTGCTAATAATAATAAAATAACGCCCATGATTTGCCAATAAATGACATTATGTGGGCGTAGAGCAGCCGCGAGGCCTAAGATTAACCAAAGGGCAAGTCCGAAAAAGGCAAAAGAGGCAGGTCTCATATCAGTTATCAGTTATTCATAAAAATAAAAAAGCACAACCCCCAAGGGGTTGAATGTGAATAGCCCCAGGTGGCAACCTGGGGTTGCCAAAAGTTAAATTTATTCCCGCGCCGAGACACAGCCAACAGCGTTTCACTTAACAAGTTTTTGCGCGCAAAAACTTCTTCTTAAGTGAAAATCAGTTGTCTAAAAGCGAAGTGACATAAAAATAACAATCTTTAAATTAAAAAATTCCCCTTTGAGAAACTCAGGGGATCAGTAAAAACTTGCAGCAAAGAATGGATTTTGACTTCAGCAAAAATGCAAATTATAACAGTAGACAGTATATATCGTTTGTCAAATAAATCGCTTAACCTTGAACATAATAGATAAGGTTTTGATAACTGATTTCCACTTAAGAAGTTTTGCGCGCAAAACTTGCAGCAAAGAACTGATAACTTCAGGTACCGCCTTCATCGTTATACATAAGTTTTTAAGCTTAGATGGTGGGCAACAAAAACACGTTACCTGCCCCCTACATTTACTAAAAGGAATAACAAACTATGTGCGGTATCATCGGTGCTGTGGCAGAACGTGATGTTGTGCCTATTCTCATTGAAGGTTTAAAACGTCTTGAATATCGTGGTTATGATTCGGCCGGATTGGCGATTCTTGATTCTCAGTCGCACGGGCTTGAAAGTCTACGTGTTCAAGGTAAAGTGCATGATTTAGAAGCCAAAATAAAATTGAGCGGTTTATCTTCACCTACCGGTATTGCTCATACGCGCTGGGCAACACATGGTAAACCCAGTATTGAGAATGCTCATCCGCATATTTCCAAAGAAAGTGTGGCTGTGGTGCATAATGGTATTATTGAAAATCATGTTCAATTACGCGAACACTTAGAACAACAGGGTTATGAATTTCAGTCTGAAACAGATACTGAAGTGATCGCGCATCAAATTCATTACTTTATCAAGCAAGGTAACTCTTTATATGCCGCCGTTTCGGCTACCTTGAAACGGCTTGAAGGCAGCTATGCTATAGCGGTGATTAGCCCCCAAGAACCGGGCCATTTAGTCGCTGCGCGACGCGGTAGCCCGTTAGTGATTGGCATCGGTATTGGTGAACATTTTATCGCTTCGGATGTGGCGGCTTTGATTCCAGTCACTCAACGAGTGATTTATTTGGAAGATGGCGATATCATTAATTTGCAACGTGATGCCCGAATTATCACCGATTTGACAGGCAAACCCGTTAAACGGCTTGAAAAAATAAGCCAGTTACAAGCTGATGCGGTGGAACGTGGTGATTATCGTCACTACATGCAGAAAGAAATTTTTGAGCAACCCCGCGCTATTACAGATACCTTAGCGGGCCGTGTTCATAAGAAGGGGCGTGTGTTAGAAGCTGCGTTTGGGCCTGATGCACAGCAGATATTTGATCAAATTGAGGCTGTACAAATCATTGCTTGTGGTACCAGTTACCATGCTGGGCAAGTGGCTCGCTATTGGATTGAAACTTTGGCGAAATTACCCTGTTCGGTTGAAATTGCCAGTGAGTTTCGCTATCGGCAACCTTTAACGAATCCAAAGGCGCTGGTTGTGAGCTTATCTCAATCTGGCGAAACGGCCGATACGCTTGCTGCTTTGCATGAAGCGAAACGCTTAGGTTTTGGCCCCAGTTTGGCTATTTGTAATGTGCCAGAAAGTTCTTTAGTTCGTGCTTCTGATATGGTATTCATGACTTACGCCGGGCCAGAAATCGGTGTCGCCTCGACTAAAGCGTTTACGACACAATTGTTATCTTTATTAATGCTCACCGTGATACTTGGGCGAGGGCACGGGATAACGAGTAAAGTCGAAAAAAGGATTGTCGCGGCGATGTTATCGCTACCTCAATTGCTTGAAAAGGTATTAGCACTCAATGATGCTATCGCAGCATGGGCTGAAGCGTTTGCAGAGAAACGTCATGCCTTATTTTTGGGTAGAGGTATTCATTATCCTATAGCGATGGAAGGTGCGCTCAAATTAAAAGAAATTTCTTACATTCACGCAGAAGCTTATCCGGCAGGTGAACTGAAACATGGGCCACTGGCTTTAGTGGATGCTGAAATGCCTGTTATTGCGGTAGCACCGAATGATGCTTTGCAGGAGAAACTGAAATCCAATTTGCAAGAAGTTCATGCGAGAGGGGGTCAATTATTTATTTTGGCGAATCATCGCGCCATCATGCAAGCTTCTGATTATATAAACGTTATTGAATTAGGGGAAGTCGATGAGATCATTTCACCTATTGTTTACACCATCCCTTTACAATTATTAGCCTATCATGTTGCACTGATTAAAGGCACTGATGTCGATCAGCCTAGAAATTTGGCCAAATCAGTGACAGTTGAATAAAACGAGTACAACGGATGACGTGGATAAACGGATTAAAAATCATTGTGAGATAGTGTTAAAAAAAATATTGAATTCGTTTATCGGCCCGTCATTCGTTGTATTCAATCCACAAAACGATAAAACATGAATCAACTGTTAGAAACCGTTAAAATCATAAACGGAAAAGCCCCCTATATCGCATTTCATAATAAACGACTCAATCAGGCTAGAAGCTTGCTATTTGGCGCTCAAGATAAAATTGATTTGACAAGCTTTCTTCAACCGCCCTCGAAAAAGGGCCTCTATCGAGCGCGGATAATCTATGCCAAAACCATAGAAACAATTGAATATCTACCCTATCAAGTTCGACGCTTTCAGCATTTCAAAATTGTAGAAGATAATGAAATCGACTACACCTTTAAATATCTCAATCGGGAACATTTAAACCGTTTACTCGCCCTCAAAGGGCAAGCTGATGATATCTTAATTATTAAGAAAGGTTTTGTGACTGATACCTCTATCGCTAATGTCGCCTTTTGGCATGAAGATCAATGGCTAACGCCATCAACACCGTTATTAAAAGGCACAACACGAGAGAGGTTGTTAAGAGAAAAAAAAATTATTGAGGCAGAGATTCGCTTAGCAGATTTAAAACGATTCTCTAAAATGGCGATTATGAATGCTTTGCTGGGATTTTATGTGATACCGAAAACGCACGAGTCATGGTTTGATAACGAATCGTGCACAGGAAATGAGTTCGAAAACAGGCTGCTAGATACAAAACATTGTGGACGGATTTTGTCCACCGTATGGGTTAGAGATTTATTACTCATTCAGAACGTTTTCAAGCACATCATCCGCCCCAATCAGCGATATCACCCGTAATAACACATCCACCATCACACTTGATTCAGCTTGACAAATAAATTTCGCGTTGCGTCAATCCAAGGTATGAATTAAATTGCTCACCACAACACTTGGCGCTTCCAAATGACTGATAGGCACTTCTGTTGCCCCACCACGGATACTTGTACTGATTGGGCAACCAATCAGCAAGCCTGTTTTTTTGTTATAGGCTTGGCTGGAAAGTACCAATGTTGGCCGGTATTTACCAATTTCCTTGCCCTTAGGCGGTTCATAATCTAACCAACATATATCATTTCGGCTAGGAACGTATATTTCATTCATTCCCCTCTCCCAATTCTGATGTCTGTGGCACCACGAGTTCATCTGCATGAGCTGTATAAGGTGACAGTTCGTTCACTAAGTAAAAGTTCGCTGCGCGAACTTTTGCCTGAAAGTTTATTCCCGCGCCGAGTATAACCAACGTTTCAGCCAAAGTGAGTTCGCTCGTGATGGCTTGTAATTCACCACTATCAATTAGACTAAAGAGTTCAGTTAACACTTGAACATAAGGCGGATATTCCTCTAATATAATAGATGAACACATTAGCATCCAAGTAAATACGCTGAACAGGGATAATTTCACTTATTTTTCCCATGTATCACGCTCCTGTCGAATAAAAGCATCAGCCTCTTCGGGTGTAGCAAAAGCACCTTTACCTTTTCCCATAAAGCTAAGCAAGCTCTTTTGGGGCAAAGGCGATTTTTCTTGTGGAATAACAATCACTTCTACACGCGAACCCACTTTAAGTTTTGGAGAACGAAATGGGACAATGCCGTTTGGCAAAACCGTCAATTCTTGTTTAAAGGCTTGTAGCATAGTGTTTTTTCTGATCAGTTTGATTTAGTACAACGGATCTGGGGAATAAACGGATTTGTTCATTGGCAGCCTTGAGTCAATCCGTTCATTCCGCTAATCCGTTGTACTCAGATTTTAATTAACTCCCAATGCACTCAAGCACACTACCATCAAGCTATGCGGCATGATGCCCAATCCTAAAATTACTAATGCATTCGCGCTCAGCGCGACGCGCATATCCATACTGGCCTCAATCACGGTCATATCTTGTGGTTTTTCAAAGTACATCATCCACACAATTCGCAAATAGTAAAATGCGCCGATGAGGGCAAATAGCACGGCGACGATGGCAAGCCAGAGAAAATCGGCTTTAATCACTTGCGCTAAAACGGACCATTTTGCCCAAAAGCCTATCATCGGCGGTACGCCAGCCATCGACAGCATCATAATTAACATGATCAAGGCGTACCATGGACTTCTCTCATTTAAGCCTCTGAAATCGTCAATGTGTTCGGCCTCAAAGCCAGCGCGACTGAGTAAGATGATCATGCCAAAAGCGCCTAATGTCATCAAGGCATAAACGATCACATAAAACATCGAGGCTGCATAGCCCGCTTCATTAGCCGCGATAACACCCAGCATCAAATAGCCAACATGAGCAATCGTCGAATAAGCCAACATGCGTTTAATATTACGCTGCGCGATAGCAATAATATTACCCATAGCCATTGACAAAATGGAGAGTAAAATCAACATCCCTTGCCAACCACCCCACGCGCTGTGTGTACCATCTGGTTGTAAACCAACATATAGGCCTTCCATACCGTCTACTAATAAACGCATCAGCATCGCAAAGGCCGCGATTTTCGGCGCACTGCTGATAAACAATGTCACCGCCGTTGGTGCGCCTTGATAAACATCAGGTATCCACATGTGGAAAGGCACAGCGCCTAACTTAAAGCCTAAACCGACGACGATAAAGACGAGGCCGAAAACCAAAATAGTCTGCTGTTCAGAGTTTTGGCTGATGGCCAAAGCCAGTTCAGCTAAATCCAATGTACCCGTCACACCGTATAGCATGGACATCCCATATAACAACATACCCGAAGCTAACGCGCCTAATACAAAGTATTTCATCGCCGCTTCAGAGGCTTGTTGTGACTCGCGGTGCATCGCCACCATCGCATATAAAGACAATGAGAGTAATTCAAGGCCCAAATAAATCGTCAACAAACTATGGGCCGAAACCATCACCATCATGCCTAAAGCGGCAAACAAGCCTAAGACAAAGTATTCGCCTCGCAGCATTTTGCGATCCCGCAAATAGCCTCGCGAATAAATAAAAGCCATAAAGACGATCAAGACGATAAAGAATTTAAGCACCGCACCCATGGGATCAATGACAACCATGTCATTCATCGCTAATACGGGTTCTGAAGGTATAGCCGCCAAAATGAGTAAAGCGGTACCGATTAAAGTGCCACAAGCAAGTTGAAACGTTAACCCCTGTAAATTCTTGGGTAAATAGGCATCAATGACCAAAATAAGACAAGCCATTGTTAGTAAAAGCATTTCTGGCAAGAGCCAGAGCATATTCAAATTTGTCATTTCAGTTATCAGTTATCAGTTATCAGTTATCAGTTATCAATTAATCCCTTCTATGCAAGCTTTGGGATTTTAGCATACTTGCTTTCCCAAGCACGGATATCGACTTGCGTCTTTAGCGTCTTTAGCGTCTTTAGCGTTTATTTAATCTTTTTTGCTCAAAAAACAAAAAAAAAGAACGCAAGAGACGCAAGAGACGCTAAAGTCTATTTTTAAGGCTTCTAGTGCAGGAAAGCATCAAAAGGGGCAACCACAAGGGATTGCCCCTACGGGCAGATTGTAGGGGCAATCCCTTGTGGTTGCCCTGGTTTTCCAATGGTATTGAAACTGGAGCGATCCTACAATAGTTAGCGTTTGTTGCAAAAAAAAGCGCGTTATTTAAATAAATTGCTGCAACACGTCAGCCACCAACGTCTCTGGTCGAGACATATTAGCATCTAGGCAATCCATAAAAGCCACTTGAAAATGGCTGGGCAACCAATCATCGGGCCACCCTTTGGGTTGATCGGGCCGTAACTGAGTCGCTTGCGTAATTCTGTTCAGATAATTCAACAGTGAGGTTTTACCACTCCGTTCGGCACCGATAATGGCAATAGACTCAGGCACCGTTTTATGCCACGCCCAATAAATTTGATTCAACAGACTCTCACGCCCAAAAAATTGATAAGGGTGCATATGCTAGCACTTGATTTCTTACTCAAACCTAATCAAAGTTACTTATTTAAGTGCCGTTTTAGACTAATCTATTTTAATACTTGACTTTTGAAATTATATCAAATAACATAAATACTGTCATCTGTTTAGATGACACCATGACGGTGTCATGGATATGAGGGGCTCTGCAAATCAGAGGTTGCAAATTTGCATCAAGATTAGGTTAATCTGGGTGTGAATTTTATTAGGCCTTGAGTCTAGGGACTTTTGACGCGCATCCCCCATTAAGTCGCTTGGATACAAGTGGCCGTTCGGATGAGACAGCCCATCCAGGACTCCAGTTGCAACTCGGTTTTTGAGTTATCAACTTCGATGGAATTA
>Ga0164318_10001960_pt1 | contig 18787 bp, 13 predicted proteins | sample GuaBasSedimGuay9_FD_113734 | JGI IMG/M metagenome (GOLD analysis project Ga0164318, IMG submission 113734) | Subseafloor sediment microbial communities from Guaymas Basin, Gulf of California, Mexico - Guay9, Core 4571-4, 0-3 cm | ecosystem: Environmental > Aquatic > Marine > Hydrothermal vents... | reverse complement strand
GGAACTTTATAGATTCTTTGTTTTTCGCATACCAAATTATGTAATCATATGTACTAGCAAGTCCTTTTTGACCTAAAGCACTCATGCTTTTAAAATTTATTTGTGCAAAAAAATTATCGCTTCCAAATACCTCATCTAATAGGCAACGCACTAGGTGAATATTCTCATCCCCAATTTGAATAAAAATACTGCCGCTCTCTGTTAATAATTCTCGAGCAGTTACAAGTCTGTCACGCAGGTAGCTCAAATAAGAATGAATCCCTAATTCCCAAGTATCCCGAAAAGCCTTTACCTGTTCAGGCTGACGAACTACATCTTCGGCTTTACCGTCTTTTACATTACGTTTACGCGTACTGACCTGCCAATTGGAGCCAAATTTAATCCCGTAGGGCGGGTCAAGGTAAATCATCTGCACCTGCCCCTTTAGCCCTTCCTTTTCTGCCAATGAAGTCATCACTTGGAGCGAGTCGCCCAAAATCAGGCGGTTTGTCCAATTTTGCTGATGCTCGTAGAACTCGATCAGGTCTTCAAATTCAATCCCGTTGAAATCGGAGAACATGTCAAATTGCTGCGGCTCGTCCTTCTTTGATTGGGCGCGCACATCCTCAACAATCACCTGCGGATGAATCTTCTCCTGAATATAAATCGGCACGGCTGGCACTACTAGGTCTTCGCCGTCCTGCTCATCTTTTCCCTGCCACACCAACTGCGGGTCAAGTGAGGGGTCACGGGGGTAACGCATCATGGTCGGGTTCTTTTCGTCATCGGCGACAAAATCACGCAACTCCTCGGTCGGGATATTGGCGCGTTTATCATTATGCATAGTCGCGGAGATGGGTTTGGGGGTGGTGGGTTTCTTTTTGCGTGCCATAAATATTTCCTATTGAGATTATGTAAAATTTGAGTAACTACTCAGTTTAGAGGCAATAGAACGCGGATTCTCGCGGATCGAGCAGATTCACGCGAATCTACCCAAGGGCATAATATAAAAACTTTTTTCGTTTTATCTGCGAAAATCCGCAAAATCAGCGTAAATCCGCGTTCCATTTTTATCAGGCTGAGTAGTTACAAATTTGATACCAAATCAGTTATTCAAGCCAACTTCTGCCCAACTCAAGAGCTTGTTGTCGGAAAAATGTTTTCACAGTTTCCCAAGATACCTCTTGAAGTAAAAGAGGCGTTTCTTCTTGCTCTGCGCGTTCAAAAAAGACCAGTCGTTTGACCGTTTGCGCTTCAAAATCTCGCGTGGCGGCATATTTTTGGGGAGCCAAATCAAGCAATTGGCGCAGCGGTATCTTTTGGCAGATAGCGTAAAGGTCATAAAAATCTTTACGGCTAGCACGCGCCAAGAGCGCATCCAGTTTCATCAAGCCAATATCCGCCATGCTTGCCAAACGGATATTATCAGCAAACAAAAAGGGCGCAACGGCTGGAAATCCGTACCCATAGAATCCCACTGGCACACCGCTGGCGAGAAAAACCAAGTTCCCCCAAGCCGTATCCGCTAAAACGGGATTGAAAGAAGCCAAGGCGTGCTGCAAAGGCTGACGAATAGCAGGGATATCCTCGTCTGGAGCGAAAAAATCCAAGTCGAGCGAACGGCGATGCCCAAGCTGTAAAGCCAGCGCAGTGCCTCCCGCCAGATAAAAGCGAGAACCTATCTCCGTTTTGCCAAAGGTTTGCATCACATCACGCATCTCAGGCGAAACAGTTTCCCAAAAGAGAGTTTCCTTCATTAGGTTTTCTCCGGTAAGCCCAGCACCAACTCCCAAAAACTTAGGTGCGGCTCAGGCAATGCGTATTCTCCCCATTGACGTACCCAATCCGCTATTTGTTTTTGTGGATAAACTTGAAACAACCAGCGCACTTCAACTCTTGAACCATATTGCAAAACACGCTCAATAATTGTAGAGGCTGAGTGCTGCAAATCAAAACGAGTCAAATCATACTCTTGGAAAAAGGGAGTCAAAGAGGCAAGAATTTCTGGTTTGAGCGTGGTGGTTTTATTCTCAGTTTTCATCAGATTGATCTATTTTACAATTAATCTACTTTCGCAACAAAGGTAAATTGGCATTTTCCATCCCATTCAACATCGCGCGGATGGTATTCTTCGCGTCCCAGGGGTCGCTAATCTCAATGAAATCCCAGCGACCATATTGCCCATCGTTATTGAGTGCAGGAACCCACAAATTGCGGGCAGTCGTCACTTTTACAGCTTTATCAAAACGAGCCTCGCCGGAAACTTCGACAAGCAATTGCAGTAAGTCATCTTGTCCATGCCCATCGTCAATATGAGCAATAAAATCGGGGGTGTACTGTTTCTCGCGCCCATCAATTGTATAAGGAATAGTGAATCCCAGATTATGGTTCTTCACATAGCGCACGACTTCGTCCATTTCTTCTAAAGCCTGTGCCATTTTCTGTTCCCACGAATCCGTATCCGCAACAACGTGCGAAATATGGCATTTGGCGGGGTCGGTCACATAGACGGGACGGGCGGTATCGAAATCCACGTAACGGGTGCTGCCCTCACGGTCGTAATCTCGGTAAATCGGCTTGATCACGCGTTGCCCTTCTTCCGATTTCATGATCGCCTGATAAATCTTCTCCGCGGCACGGTCTGCCAATTGCACCAGCAAAAGCACCTGCGGGAACATATTATCTTTCAGCGTCAAACACTCTCGTCGCCAATCCTGCGAGATACGTAAAAGTTGCGGGAAAAGCCAGGGTTTCAAATTCCCATCATCGTCTCTGAAATATCGCTCTAATAAACGAATCGCCAACTTGAAATCCACTTCTTGCTCACGATGGATTTTTAAATCGTAGAGCGTATGAAAGCTCGATTCCCCGATAATCGGCGCGTTCTCCACCCTCGTTGGTAAATCTTGTGTCGAGATTGCCAGCAAAGAATCAGCGGTGAAATTTGCCGTGAGACGGTCGCTGGGCAGGTCATAACGATAGCCTGCCACGCGCGGAAAAGTAATCTCGCAACGCAGACGATCTTCCAATGCCCGCACCCTTGTTGGACGCTTGGGCGGTGTACCCGGCTTGGGAGCTTCTCTTGTGGGAATGAACGAAAACGGGACTCCATAAACTTCCGCATACTCAACTGGAAAAGCTTCTAGGTCAATTAGCTTGCCATCCACCTCCAACTGACGCATCTCCGTTTCATAACTGATACGCCGTAAACCACGCCCCACCACCTGCTCGCAGAGCAGCTGCGTCCCGAAGGCACGCACACCTAAAATATGGGTGACGGTATTCGCATCCCAGCCTTCGGTCAACATCGAAACGGAAACCACGCATTTGACAGGCTCTCCCAACTTGCCTGGCTTCCCGACTGTGTTCATCACCTCGCGCAGCAAGTCTTCGTCTGTGAGCGAATCTGTATCCTTGCCGGGAAAACGGAGTTTATATTCACGCTTGAACTCATCGATTTCTCGTGAAGCAATTTTCTTGAAGTCGCGGCTCATCGCCTCGCCCGATTCCAATTGATTGCTATCAATCAAAATCGTTGTTGGGCGTGCTTCCCATCTACTCTGCACGCCATCTTCAATTACATTCGAGAATAGCGGCAACTTGCCCGGCACCAAAACTGTACTGCCATCGGGCAAGGTCTTTTCCCAACCAGCGATATAGTCATAGAGCATCTTCGAGACATTTGTATTATTCGCCACCACAATAAAAACGGGCGGGGGCGAGTCAGCGGGGGCGTTCTCTTCCCATTGCTGGTGATATTTCTGATAATTCTGGTAGAGACTTTGCAACGCGCCTTCCAGCTTCCCTGGCACTTTAGGCTCGCCAACGAGCGCATCTGTTTTCCGCCCCTTTTTGGGCAACTCATCACTGATATAAGGCCAAAGATGGCGATAAATCGGGTAATCGCCCATCATTGCATCGTCTTCAATCGGCACGCGCGGCACCTTAACAATCCCCGCTTCAATAGCATCCAATAATGAAAAATCCGATACCACCCAGGGGAACAATGTGCCTTCCTGATAACCTGATCCTCGCAAAAAGAACGGCGTTGCAGAGAGATCGTAAACCATCTTAACCCCCATTTTTGCCTTGACCGCTTCCAAGCCCGAAATCCAGACACGCGCTTCATCCGCCCACTTCTTGGCTTCCTGACGTTCCTCGCGAGTCATCCTTTCTTTTTCTGTTTCAGGTTTGTGCCTATAGCAGTGGTGAGCTTCATCATTGATGACAATAATATTTCGTTTATTTCCCAACTCACGGCAGACGCGTTTTACCATTTGCCCTGGTGTTTCTGTAAAGGGGCTTTTTTTACCTTGCGCCAGCAGTTCTTTGGTCAATCTGCCTGCCTTGACCTTTTCTCTTAGCTGAAAAGCATGGAAGTTGGTAATCACAATTTTTGCCTGATTGAGTGCGCTTCGCTTATCAGGCGGTACAACATCCATTTGTTTGTAATAATTATTGGGGTCGCTAGGTAACAATACGCGCAAGCGATCTTTAATAGTAATGCCTGGGGTAACAATCAAAAACGAGCTTGAGAAACGTACATCTTGCGGATTCGCCAATTTATTAAGTATATGCCAGGTAATCAGCATCGCCATCACGACTGTTTTCCCCGTCCCTGTCGCCATTTTGAGGGCCATGCGCACCAAATCAGGATTTGCCTGCATATTGCCCGCACGCACATCTTCCATCAGATGTGCATCTCCATATTTATGTGCTACTTCTGTAAGATAAATGATTGTTTCAAGAGCTTCTATTTGCGCAAAAAATAGACGAAGCTCCTTTTCAGGGCGTTGCCAATATTCCAGCAACTGACGGGTGGTGCGCGTCACACCGGCATAGTTCCCTCTTCGCCACAAAGAAACGCGGGCGCGAATTTGGTTGATGAGTTTATTCTCCCGTAACCTATCCGCAGACCATTCTTCAAAAGCCATCTCCACTTGATCAGCTTTCTTCTTCTTTGGACGCGCTATCGGCACAAAATACGCACTCACCCGCCTCTCAGGAACGATTTCGTTAGTGATACCTTCCTCACCAAAACGGAAGTGGCGTTGGGATTCAACGTATGGAGAATTGATAATAGGATTGGAAATGGTTTCTTGGCTCATAAGACTATAGAATGATTTTTCATCAAACCGGTAAATGGCAATATCTCTACAACATCAAAACCGCCCACACGATAATTGCATGAACGGCCTAAATATGTCCTCAGGTTTATCTATGCACTCCTACCGTGTAGATTACTGCCGGGAATGTTTTACCACTATCCCGCTTTTCATCGCTCTGCATTAGTATATCATAACCACAATACTCTTCGGCGTTATGCGTAGCGGCTTTTCCTAATGCGGGCGTTTATCAAGTGTCAAGTGAGACGCACCTATGAGGTGCATTGCACTTAGCCGGCGGGGTGCATTGCACACCTGCCTTATCTCAAAAATTCCAATAATAGCGAATTCACAACCCCTGGGCGTTCGTAGTGGGGAATGTGCCCGGCGTTTTCGATGGGATAAAACTTGGTTTGAGGAATGGCATCTATGACATATTGACTATGCGCAAATGGAACGGTTTTATCTTCTCTTCCCCACAGCAACAGCACCGGCGTATCAAGCTCCCCTACCCGGCGGTATGTCTCGGAGAAATCACCCAACATGCCGCTGCGCATGGTAGAGAGCAACGCCCGCCGGAATCCACGGTAAGACATTTGCACTCGGTAGCGATCTAGGAATTCAGCTATATTTTTGGGGTCAAAGAAATCTTCCATCAACTTCTCGAACAGGTTCTCGCCAACGAATAACCCGAAAAACAATTCCCCTAGAATGGGCAAAGTTATCAACTTAAAGTACCACGGCTGAGAGAGTGTGAAGCCAGCCGGGTCAATTAGGGCGAGGGAGTTCACCAGCTCCGGGCGGCGAGCCGTGTAGGTGAGTGTGATGGGACCGCCCATGGAGAGGCCGATCAGGTTCACGGGCGAGGTGATTCCCAGCGCAGACGCTAATTCGGCAAGTTGGCGGTCAAATAGGTCTATGTCATAGGTCAGGCGGGGACGGTCGGAGAATCCACGCCCAAAAAGGTCATAGCGCAAAACGCGGAAACCAGCTTCTGTTAGGGCGGCAAAAGTGGGATCCCAAACGTAATAGGGGACGGAGAAGCCGTGCACCAGTACTACCAGCGGGGCATCTTCGGGGCCAGAGAGTTCGTAGTGGGTCACACCATCCGAGATGCGAATGAAATCGCAGGGGAGGCCAGCGCGTTTTTCATCGGTTAGGGTTTGGGTTTCAGTGAGATATGGGAAAGGCATGGGGACAGTCTTAAATCAATAGTCAGTAGTCGTCAAGTTAACAATTATTCGTATTTAGCATGGCAGGATGATAATGAACGTGGACACGCCTCATAAAATTGACTTCATCCAGCAGAACACGCTCAACTTGGTCGGCTATTTGGTTACCTTTGATTACGTTAATTGACCCATCAACGCCAATGGTGATGTTAGCCACGAGGTAAGGGCCAAAACGATGGATGTGGATTTCTTCAATTTGTTCTATACCCTCAACCTCATTCATCAATTCAGTTATTTCTGAGGCCAAAGTCTTTCCGGGGATAGTGTCCATCAGGTCGCCGGTAGCGTCTCGCAATATTTCAAGCCCAGATTGTAAAATAACCAAAGCCACAATCGCGCCGGCTAGAGGGTCAACCCAATGGTATCCCATACGGTTGAAGAAAATACCTAGCGTGGCCGCTAAAGCTGAAAAAATGTCGTTGCGGTGATCGTAGGCTAAGGCCAAAACGGCGATATTATTAATGCTGCGTCCTATTCCATTTGTCCAAATTGCCAGCCCAATCTTGAAAACCACCGTGAACAAAGCCACCCACAAAGCGATAGGCAACGCTTGAGTAACTTCAACTTGTTTGGTCAGGAGATTGTATAAATTATCAACCGCACCCCAGAAGATGGCGATAGCGGTTGAGATGACAAATGACCCAATCACCACGGCGGCAATGCTCTCCATTTGGTAATGACCGTAGGGATGCTCCTCGTCTGGCGGCTTACCAGCCAAGCGCACAAAGATATTGATGACAATGCCGTAGGCCACATCCGCGGTGGAGTTGATGCCATCGGCAAGCAAAGCCGGGCTGTGAGCAAATATCCCCACGCTGCTCTTTAGGACAGCCAACAGGATATTGGCACCTAAACCAATATTAACGGCTAAAATACCTTTACGTTCGCGGTGTTTGTGTGGCATGGGGGTTGGTATATTGGGTAACTGGGATAAGAGACCTGCATTGCACTTTACGTTTGTCAAAGTGCGTTGCAGGTCGATTCGGCTCACATTTGCTAAACCCGATGTGCAACGCATCTAAAACCAGATGCAGTGCGCGTCTACGCTATTTTTCCCAAGCCTCGCAGCACTCGCTCAGGGGTGAGGGGGAAGTCGTCAAACCAAACGCCGGTGGCATCGTAGACGGCGGCGATGAGGGCCGGGGCGGTGGGGATAAAGGGCATTTCTCCCAAGCCGCGTGCCCCCCAGGGGCCGTTCTCATCGGGGTATTCCATGATGAGCGATTGTACTCTATCGGGGATGTCGAGGACGGTGGGGATAAGGTAAGTAGATAAGGCAGTAGTAAGCGGGTAGCCGTCTTTTTGGATGAAGTTTTCGAGGAGCGCGTAGCCCACGGCTTGAACCACGCTGCCCTCTATTTGACCCTCCACCTGCTGGGGATTGATGGCTTTCCCTACGTCATCGCCGGAGACCACATCTAGGATGTGGATGCGCCCGGTCTCGGTGTCCACCTCCACTTCTACGGTCTGAGCCATGCAACCGTAAGCAATATTGGGGTTGCATTTGCCGGTTTCGGGTTCAAAATAATCGGTGGGCGGAGCGAGGTAAGTGTAGGTGCAAATGGCAGGACGTTCTCCGTTTTCCCATTTTTCTAGGGCGCCCTCCACCGCTCCCCGCACGGAATTGCCAGACATGAACGTCATCCGCGAGGCAGAAACGCTGCCAGAATTTTCGGTCTCGCTGGTATCGGCGCCAATGAACTCGATCTTTTCAAAAGGCACTCCCATGGCCTCGGCGGTCATTTGGGAGATGGCGGTATGCGTTCCTTGCCCAACTTCAGCGGCAGCGTGCCGGATGACTACGCGCTCAATTTCAGTATCCCCGTAGATTTCTACGATGGCCGTGCAGTTTTCGGGGGCTCCAAAAGAAAAGCCAATGTTCTTAAATCCGCACGCGAAGCCTATGCCGTGTTTAACGTTAGAACGTTCAGTGGTATCACGTTCACGAAGCCAACCACGCTCGGTTTCGCTCCAACCCGCGGTTACAGCTGTTTGCCGCACCACGTCTGGGAGAGTCACGTGCCCGGGAAACGGAGTCTGCACAGAGGTCAGGTCATCATCCCCCAAAAGGTTTTTCATACGTATTTCTACCGGGTCTAAATTCAAAGCTTGGGCCAATTTATTCATCTGAGATTCAGCCAAAAAAGCTCCCTGCGGGGCGCCAAACCCACGAAACGCGCCGCCGGGGATGTTGTTGGTGCAAACGGCGCGGGTATCCACCTTGACGTGGGGAATTTTGTAGGGTCCGGTGCAGGTAATGGTGGCGTTGCCAAGGACTTTGTTAGAGGTGTACATATAAGCCCCGCCATCGGCGGTGATGTCCACCTCGGCGGCGGTGAGCGTGCCGTCCGCTTTTGCGCCCCATTTGGTTTTCATGGTGTAGGCGTGCCGCTTGTAGTGACCAATAATGGATTCCTCGCGGCTCCAGACAATTTTCACGGGGCGATTGATGCCGCGCTGATGTAAACGCCAAGCAGCCAACCCCAACACAATTTGGATAGAGACATCCTCCCGTCCGCCAAACGCGCCTCCCATGGCGGGGTGAATGACGCGCACTTGTTCTTCTTTTAGCCCCAGGGAATGGGCAATTTGCTCGCGTTCTTCGTGCGCCCATTGGCCGCTAGCCATCACCGTGACGCGCCCCTTTTCGTCAATGTAGGCTAATCCGGCTTCGGGCTGCAAGAAGATGTGCTCTTGGACGGGGGTGTTGTATTCGGCCTCGATGATGACATCTGCTTCAGCGAAACCTTTTTCCACGTCACCTTTGCGGATGCGCTTAGCGTCTAGGATGTTAGAGTTTTGGTCGGGATGGAGCAAAGGGGCGTCATCCTGGGCCGAAGCGAAGGGGTCTGTAACCACGGGTAAATCTTGGTATTCAACGTGAATCAATTCCCGAGCCTGTTCGGCGATGGCTTCGCTTTCGGCCACAACCAGGGCTACTTGGTCACCCACAAAGCGGACGCGGTCTGTGTAGGGTTTTTCGGCTCCAGGCCCGCACAAGACTGGTTGATCGGCCTTCATTAGGCCATATTCGTTAACGGGGACGTCTTTGGCGGTGAATGTGGCTATGACGCCTTCGAGGGCATCCGCCGCGCTGGTATCAATGGCTTTGACGATAGCATGTGGCCGCCGGGCGAAGAGGATTTTCATATACGCCTGGTCGGGGAGGTTAATGTCTGCTGGGTATAAGGCTTCTCCAGTTACTTTGGCGCGGGCGTCTATACGTTCAATTGATTTTCCGATTGTGTTCATATTTTCTCCTGATCTTAATAGAACGCGAATGACACGGATGTGGCGGATGGGCACGGATAAAACAATAAAAAAAACCGCGAAAATCCGTTAAATCAGTGTAATCCGCGTTCTATTCTTGAGTTCGCTTTCTCTCTAAAGTAATAATACGGCGGATGATGGCTAGCGAAGTGGCGTAGGTGGGGTCCATCCCGTAATAGGAGAGGGTTCCCGCGCCAAGGTTATGGCCTTTGTGCATGGGAGTATCTGAGGCGTAGTGCAAAAGCCCCAGGTCAAAGGGGATATTATTGAGAGGGACAATTTCATCTATGGGGTGGCGTTTGGGCCTGAACATCTCGTAAACCGCCGAGAGGTAGGGGCCGGCTTCCATTTCAATGTCTGTGTAGCCTTCGCGGTAAAAGACATCCATGTACGAGCGATTCTGTAAAAATGTTCCCCGCACGGTGACTGCTTTTTGGTTATCCAGCACTGTCCCGTAATTCAGATGGGGAGTGACATCCGCTGCCGAAAAGGCGGTAGGGCATAAATAGGTGTTGCGGGAATGTTCATCGTGAACCACGTAGGGGATCATCACATCGCCAATGACACCGTTGAGCGTGGCCGCTTTGCCAAGGACGTAAACGCCTAAGATTTTCCCAACATGCTCCGCGACCTCAGTGAGGATGTTATAAGCCGACAAGCCCAAGGGATAATCAATATTCAATATCAAAGCATCGCTCTTACGTAAAAAACTCAAGTCTTCATCGCCAACCGCAATACGGGGATCAAGCCAAGCAGGGTTGAGCTGCGAAAGCGGAAAAATCTGAGCGTCCACATCAAAAAAGTGTTCACTATTAACACGCGCAATGCCGCAAGCGGCTTCGTGCTCGTTACGGCGCGCGAAAACTTCAGGTCCTTTCGGACTTTGGAGGTATTTCTTGAAAGCGTAGTACAAAAAATTCTCTTCGCTAGAGGGTATCTCTTGGGCTTGAATTTGATGCCATTCCTCTAATAATTGCTCATGGCCGTCTTGCTCTAAAAAGGCTTGAAGTTCTTCTTTGTTTTGGAGGGCAAATCCCGAAAGAATATTAGCCAGGCTGTGAGTGTTACTAGAGATAAAATAAATGGGATGCGACAATAAATCGGGGACGGCCTGAGCAATATTGCTCCACCAAGCGTCCGTGGCGCGGTTGTACTCAATAAGAGAGCCGCTGAGCAATCGCACCCGAAAACGGCGGGGGGCTTCTCGAACTTTCTGTAGACGTGCAACAAAGTCGCTGTCCTTAGATAAATCTCCGCCCCAAACAGAATGCCAGCGTTCTAAATCTTCTAAAGACATATTAAGGGCTTCTGCCAGCTCTTGATGCGCTCTCCAAGTCATTGACGAACTTCCGCCCAAATTTGCCCGTCTCACTTCAATTGGCGCGTGCCGCAATAAGTTATGAATTTTATTCCATTCTATTTGATAGGCCGTTAATAAGGGGATAATATCATCAATATCCGAGCGGCTGGCGATGATGCACGCCATTAGTTTTTTTTCTTTGTTATAAAAGCAGCGGCGGCGTCTCGCGCGTGCAGAAACTTTTTCCCATTGAGTAACGTCCCCCAAACCGGCTTGCTCGAAAACGCTCAAACTTTGCCCCAGAACAACTTCCTCCACATAGCGGACGCAATCGGGGAGGCGCAGCAAAGCATACACGAAAGCCGACATATCGGGTGCTTCCCCTCTAGCCCGCGAGTGGAGAAGAGACCCCATCCCAGAATGCACCTCTTCCAAAGTACGAATCTGAATGGCGTCTGTGGTTCGTAATAATGAGTAGTATGTTCTCAGGTAAAGTTCAACTTCTTCTGAGGCTGTGTAGGGGACTGTTCGTTCCATAGTATTAGTGTGTTGGTAAACTGGGTATTGGGAGATTGGGAAACCAATCTGTTAATCCACCAATTTGCCGCCAAAGTCATAATCTTGCAAAACGGGGAGGAATTCAGCGTTCACGGCGTCTTCGTCTAGTCCCATATCGCTCAATGAGTATGGGTTAGCACTTTGATAACGGCGCGACTTTCTTGTCTCTTCTTGTAAAACACCGGCAAATTCATCTGTCATCTCGAGGCCAAATTGATGGTAAAGACGTGTAACAACTTCTTCGGGAGCAGAGACAAATTCAGAAAATTCAATAACGGCATACCTATCAGAGGGTAAAGACCTCAAGCGTTGGTGAGGGTATTGGTACCAATGCTTAACGTGTTCTATCAAAACGTCTTTATGCGGGTAATCTTCTTTTGGAGTCCCAAATAATCTCCAAACGTGCGCCCACATTTTTATAGTCGAAGGCACTACTTTGGTCGGTGTGCGCACAATGTTAATAAATTTCGCGTCTGGGAAATATTCTTTTAAAGTCTCAACGCGGGGAGAAAAATCCGGATTCTTAGACAAATATTGTTTTCCGCCAGAAAGATAAACATGACGCCTAAGCACTTCTCGATAGTATTCCATATCGTTCTTTTTTTGCTCAGGCGAAACTCGTTCATCGTAATAAATATATTTTTTAGCGAAACGCGGAAAAGGGAAAAGAGCAAACATATTGTAAGAAGACAAAAGGTGGAAAAACACTTTGCTATCTTCTTCTTCTTTTTCCATTCCTGTTTCGTGTATAGCGGCACATTCCGCGAGGTCTTTATTGAAACGCTCTGCAACCCAGTGAATGGGAGCGCCAAAAATAGGATCAAGCGCTTTGAACACCTTCCGATAAGTCACAGCTGACGCAAAGTACATCTCCCACGTCTTGAGACAAGTTAACCGTTCATCCCTAAGCAATAAACGATGCAAAAAGGTCGTCCCAGAGCGATAGTTACCAATAATAAAAACAGGAGCTTTTACCTCTTGCTCCTGGTAAGCAGGGAAAAATATCTTATCCAGCAAATATCCCAGTTTTAAGTATACGTGCCATACTGGAAATACCAAAAAGATAAAAGCTAAAACTCCCAAACGCTTAGGAGACAAGCGTCCAGGGGTTTTGTTAGACTTAAAAAAGCTATAGTAAAGGTAATTAAAAAAAAGATTAAAATTAAAACGCATATCTCCGAACCAATATCATCTACATCCGCCAATCATTAAATATCATGCACTGAAATATCCTTGGTTTTCGGAGCGCCTATCCTATAAATAAAGGAATAAACAATCACAAACATCCCAAAGCCAAATACAGCCAAAAAGAAAGCCACAATTAATTCCGCATACGAAATTTGCAAATTCAAACCTGGAATCATGGGCAAGCTGCCTCGAATCTCTGGAGGAACCATAATCCAACCGTTTTTCGCGTTAGCATTCACTAACTCCACTGCGCCAGCATAAGACATTGCTATAATCAAAACTATCAGCAAACACCCTATCCCACGCCACATAGGGCGCGGACCTTGCTCTTTCTCTTGCTCAACTCTTTGTCCATAATTAGCGTGCTTTCCCATTACGCACCTCTCTTAGAGCTAGTTTTTAGCATCCATTTTAACGGAGGCCATTTCAATAGCTTGAACAATTTTATAATAACCTGTGCAACGACACAAATTGCCCGAAACAGCATCCTTAATCTGATCTCGGCTCGGATGAGGTTTCTCTTCTAACAACTTCACCGAAGACATCACAAACCCCGGCGTACAGAACCCGCACTGCACCGCCCCTTCCTCAACGAAGGCCTCTTGCACAGGGTGCAACTCCCCATCCTCAGAAATTCCTTCCACAGTCACAATTTCGGCGCCATGCGCCCTCGGTGCCGGCACCAGGCAAGACATCACCGCTTTTCCATCCAAAAATACCGTACACGCCCCGCACTCCCCTTCCCCACAGCCTTCCTTCGCCCCCGTCAAACCCGCGTCCTCCCGAATAAGATCAAGCAGCGTTTTCGCGTGTCCATTCTCAAAAACATATTCTTTTCCATTAATAGTGGTTTTAATGGGTGATTCCTGGGGGATAAAAGCGGATTGCGCGAATGGTTGACCTGAAATTTTGGCGTTTTGCCCCCAAAGCAGGGGCGGATCGTCTGGAAGTTGGGCGTTTTCCTGTCCCCCCGCAAGAGCTGCCAACCCACGCCTAACGAGCACTTTCACCATCTCGCGGCGGTAACTGGCCGAACCTCGCACATCGTCAATAGGCCGGGCAGACTCACTAGCCAGTTCAGCGGCCTGATTGACCGTCTCCACGTCTAAGACATGCCCGCGCAAATACGCTTCCGCCTTCTCGGCGCGAACAATAGTTGGCGCTACCGATCCCAGCGTAATCACCGCATCTTTCACCATTTCCCCATCAAAAGTTAAAATTGCCGCCATATTCACCAAAGAAATTGCCTGTGCTTTCCGAAGGCCTAATTTTTGGTAAGTTCCCCGCTGATTTTCAGCCATCACCGGAACAATAACATCCACTACCAGCTCGTCTCGGCGCAAAACCGTCTTCCGCACCCCAGTATAAAATTCACTCAAAGGTACAACCCGTTTGCCCTGCACAGACGCCAAAACCAGCTTCGCGCCCAGTGCCATTAAGGGAGCAATTGTATCGTTAGCGGGAGAAGCAGTGACTAAATTTCCCACAACCGTCCCTCGGTTGCGAATTTGCGGAGCGCCCACACCCCAGCAGGTTTGCGCCAGGGGTAAAGCATACCGCCGAACCAGGTCAGAGGCAACGCAATGGTGATGCGTCACCGCCGGGCCTAAGTGAAGTTCCCCCTCATCATCAAGGCGAATAACATCATAGCCAGGCACCCGTGAAATATCAACGATAGTTTCTACTTCGGCATGAGCGCCGTGCTTCATTTCCAGAACAAAGTCGGTTCCTCCGGCTACAACGCGCGTCTTTTCGCCGCGTTTCGCTATTAGTTGTAAAACCTCGTCAGTTGTTGTCGCATTGAAATATTTTTTCCACATAAAGTTCTCCAACATAAAATTCGTAATGTTTTACCCCATGCCTTCCAATAAACTAAGCACCACGGGGAGAAGTTGTTTCTTGCGTGATACCACTCCCTTTGCCAAGCGTGTGCCATCCGGCTGGCTGCGATATGGCATATCCACGAAAGCGGGAGGGGGATTAGAAATAATGAGGCGGCTAGAACCCTGCACCACGTCTGTCACCATCAGCATAGAAAAGTCTAAGCCCCGAGATGTTCGCAACACTTCAAGAGCTTCCATAAGTGCGTCAAGGTGTTTATTAACCTGTCTAAGATCAGTGACTTCTGCTTGCGCAATGGCAAACCCCATACTTCCAGCTGTGTAGGTTTTTAGGTCTGTGTTTATAATCTCTTCGGGGTCGCGAGTTTCCAGCCCAGCCCCAGCCTTCACAACAGCTTCGCCGTATGATTCTAGTGTTTCACCTTTTAAAGGGCTATTCCAAGAAAATGCCCAGCGAGCTAATCGTTCCGAGGCGCGATGGTCACGATCGGTAGTGGTAGGGGAAGCAAAATTCAGCGTATCAGAGATTAATCCCGCCAGGAGTATACCTGCAATTTCAGGTGGAGCGCTCAGACCGGCTTTCACTATTCGCTCAGAAATTAAGGTACTGGTGCTGCCTACCACATCAATTGTGAACCGAATTGGCATCCGAGTATCTTGGTTTCCAAGCCGATGATGATCTATTACTTCTATCAACTCTGCTTCTTCTAGCGACCCTACCGCCTGCTCAATTTCGTTGTGATCCACAAGAACAACGCGCACACGAGGGGGGTTTAAAATGTCACGCTGGCGGCAAATTCCCGCGTAGCGGCCCTGATCATCCACAACAAAAAAATAGCTTCTTTCTTCTCGAAGTATTTTTCTTATGACGTCTCGAATGCGGCTTCCTGCTTTGAATTTTGGAACGCCAACATCGGCTACTTCACGGCAAGAAACCTCTAAAAGTTCAGAAATCTTCATCTCTTGGCGTTTCCGATGCGGGCCAACCATCTCGGTCAAAAAAGAAAAGAGAGTTAACCCTGTAATTAGGCCGTAGGGCGTGCCGTCCTCCTCAACTATAGGAGAAATGCCCCCCGTGCGGCTGGCAATATCCCACGCCTCACGCAGAGGTGCGTCTGGCGCAATGGCATCCATCCGGCGAGCAACAGACTGAAAACGGGGCGAGACATCAGTAATTATCTCAGGCGGATCCAATTTCAAGCGATCCAGCACCCAGCTTGTTTGCAGATTGACGAATCCAGTTCGGGCGGCAAGGGCATTTTCACCATCTCGCTCTCGCAGCAACCATGCGTACCCAATCGCCGAAGCAATAGAGTCCGTGTCGGGGTTCACGTGTCCAATTATATAAGTAACATCTTCTTTCATAGTCTTCCCTTGCCAATAGTTACTAAAAATATTCAGGCCTATTGTACTCTCATTTGCAAGATATAAGTATACCATTATGGTAAGTTGGTATATTGGGAAATTGGGAAGTTGGTATATTGGTAGATTGGTAGGTTAGGGGCGGGGATGGCGCGGAATTTACACAACACGTACGCCCGCGCAGCGGTCTATCTGACGTTTACTCAATCCCTCGCGAAGTGTTTTTAGCGCAGGGGGCAGGTAGTTCAATATATCCTGGGCAGTGATGCCGTCTTCACCTTTTTCATAGGCAGCAAGGTCGCCAGAAAGGCCGTGGACGAATACTCCTTGCCTAACGGCGTCCCGCAAAGGCAGCCTTATTCCATACATGGCCGCTATTACCCCTGTTAATACGTCACCAGAGCCGGCTGTAGCCATGCCCGGATTGCCGTTCATGTTAATGAAGACGCGCTCATCAGGATACCCAACCAGGGAGTGTGCCCCTTTGAGGACGATGACGGCGTTCAATTCTTGACACGTACGTTGGAGAACATCCACTTTATTATTGTTCACTTCATCCATTCCCATTTTCGTGAGGCGGGCCATTTCGCCCAAATGGGGAGTGAGAATAGTCTCTGCTGGCCTATTTTTTATAATTTGCAAATCTTGGCACACCGCCGTAATGCCATCGCCATCGAGCAAGAGAGGTTTTTCAATCTCGCGAGCTAGTTCGCGGGCCAGTTGCTGGCTCTCGGCGTCTAGGGAAAGGCCAGGGCCAAGCACAACTATATCCATTTGCGCCGCCAGTTCTAGCAAGGCGTCTTTGTTTTTGAGAGCAATGCTCCCCGCGCTGGTTTCGCTTTGAGGGACAAAGACTATCTCGCTTCCTTTGTTGGCGATGAAAGGCGTTATGGAAGATGGCGCAGCCAGACGGGAGTACCCACCCCCGGCCTTGAGGAAGGCCATGGCAGAGAAATACGGCGCTCCGTAGTAGCCAGCCGACCCAGCAACGAAGAGCGATTTGCCCACGCTCCCTTTGTGGGCGTCCCGGGGGCGGGGTGGGAGCAGAACTGGATGGTTGGTCTCGATCTTCAACGATGTCGATTGGGTCATAGTTTGTGGAAATGAGATGTGTGTCACGTACTGTTTTCCACATAATTCAAATCCGGGGTAGAGCATGTTGCCTAGTTTTGGCAGCCCGAAGGTCACGGTGCAATTTGCTCGCACCGCTGTTCCCATCACTTGGCCGGTATCACCGTTGACGCCAGAAGGAATGTCAACGCTGAAGACTGGCTTTTCGCTTTGGTTAACGGCCATTACCACGCCCTGGTATAAACCGCTCACGTCACGGGTAATGCCTGTCCCTAGCAGGGCGTCTACAATGGCATCACACTGGGAAATCTCCCGCTTTATTTCCGTAACTGATTCAAGCTGGCGAACTTCAATGGGAATCCGAAAGAGGATATTAAGGTTCGTTTTCGAGACGCCTTTATATTTGGCCGGATCGCCGAGGAGGAATACTTTAACTTCTCCGCCGTTGGAGTGGAGTTTTCGCGCCACTACGAAGCCGTCTCCGCCGTTATTACCCAGCCCACAAAAGACGAGGAATTTTTTTCTTTCAATGCCAATTTTTTTTGAGATGACAGAAGTGACCGCTTGCCCCGCGTTTTCCATGAGAAGTTCTTCTCGGATGCCAAATTTCTCAACTGCGGTTTTGTCTAGCTGACGCATTTTAGCAACTTTGGTGACTTTCATCTTTCGCTCCTTTTGGGGATTGAACTCGCTGTACAAGCATTACTCCGGCAATAACTATCACCATGCCAACAATTTGAATGACGGTAAGGGATTCGCCGAGGAGGAACCAAGCTAAAAATGCTGTTCCCAATGGCGACAGGTTAAGTAAGGCGTTCATTTCTATGGCGGTAAGCACCTGAAGCGCGTGGTTGTATACAATGTAGGCAAGCGCGGTGTTGATGGTTGCTAAGACTAAGATTATGTGCCATGTTTTTGGCATAAAAGTTGGCAGCCCTTCTATCGGAAGGGCGATAAGCAGTAATAAGCCGCCGCCAATGGCAAGCGGAATAGCGGTTAGGGAAAGCGTATCTACTTCTCGTACCTTGGCAATATCGCGCCCCACGATGCCGAAAACCACAAAGCCAATGAGACCTACTGCCACAATTGCTATTCCCAGCGGCTCTCCTGTTTGCAATCCCGAAGAGAAAAAGACAGCGCTGCCTACAAGGCTGGCGATTATGCCAATAATTTGGCGGCGGGTAGGGATTTCATTGAGATAGGCCGCGCTTACCAAAAGCACTAAAAGCGGTAAGAAGCTCATTAGAAAAGAGCCAGTTGTCGCGGGGATGTACTTCAATCCCCAAGAGAGAGCGCCGTTTCCAAGTGTGTAGGCGCTGAAACCAATAATAAATAGACGCTTCCAAGAGCGTGGCGATATAGGCCAAGTTGTTTTTCTGAAAACCAGCAGGGGAAGCAGCACGAGGAAGCCGAGCGAATAACGCAGTCCCGCTACTGTGAGCGGGCCAATATTATCTACTGCCATTTTAAGAAATACAAATGATGAGGCCCAAACCAGGGTGACAAATAACCCTTCGGCGAGAGCGACTGGCCGAAGGGGGAAGTTTCTAATTAGTTTTTCTTCTGCGGGGTTGGTTTTACTCATCTTTGGTCTCAATACCAGGTGCGGTTTTAGAATTCATATCTAGACTCCACTGCAGAAAGGTCAATTTCACCACAAAGGCGCTAAGTTCACAAAGAATTCTCTCGAAGGACACAAAGGAAAAATTCGCTTTCTTTGAAACCTTATAGTTTTTTCAGTGGACTCATATCTAGTCTATTCATCGCTAAGCCCTATCCCCGCAACCGGTGTGCCGCATTTGGGGCAAGAACCATCGGGTTGGATATTTTTTTCTAAGATTAGATAGCCAGAACGCCTAATGAGCATTTTTCCGCACTTGT
>Ga0164318_10001959_pt1 | contig 18789 bp, 24 predicted proteins | sample GuaBasSedimGuay9_FD_113734 | JGI IMG/M metagenome (GOLD analysis project Ga0164318, IMG submission 113734) | Subseafloor sediment microbial communities from Guaymas Basin, Gulf of California, Mexico - Guay9, Core 4571-4, 0-3 cm | ecosystem: Environmental > Aquatic > Marine > Hydrothermal vents... | reverse complement strand
GAAGGTATTATGGATCTAAAGGATTTAACAATCGGGGTTTTTAGAGGCGGGGTGTCGCCTGAACGGGATATATCGCTCCTTTCCGGGGAGAATGTAATTAAAGCCCTCGCGGATAGAGGGTATAAAATTGAGGATGTTGATTTAAAGGCTAACAGAGAGGATGAAATTATAGAAATAGTTAATTCCAAAAACATTGATTTGGCCTTTATTGCCCTGCATGGAGAGTTTGGAGAAGACGGGCAGATACAGAAGATATTTGAAGATAACAATATTCTTTTTACCGGTTCCGGTTCAGAGGCTTCTTTTCTCGCTATGGATAAGATAAAAACCCGTAAGATTCTTGAAGAGGAAAGATTGCCTTTGCCTAAAAGCTTTACGGATATCAGCAGCATCTGTCCTTCGGATTTTCCTTTAGTATTAAAACCTTCTTCTTCGGGATCAAGCATTGGAGTCAGGATTGTAAGGAATCAAGCTGAGCTTGAAGAAGGGTTGAGTTTTCTTAGTAAAAGTTTTTCTAATATTCTTATTGAGGAATATATCCCCGGCAGGGAGTTAACTGCGGGTATTTTAGGAGATACCCCTCTGCCGGTTGTAGAAATAGTCTTTGAGAATAGTTTTTTCGATTACAGTTGTAAATATAGTAATAACCTGAGCCGGGCCGTTGTTCCTGCTGATATCCCGGACAGTTTATCCAAAGAAATTCAGGATATAGCTTTTAAGGTTTATAAGGTTTTAGGCTGCCGGCATTTTGGGAGAGTGGATTTCCGCTTATCTGATAATATGCGGCCGTATGTATTGGAGTTGAATTCTATACCCGGGCTTACTTCTCACAGTCTTTTGCCCTTAGCGGCTAAAAATATAGGGATAAGCTTTTCTTCATTGTGTGAGGATATTGTCCGGCAGGCTTTTAGCGGTTTGTCTGTAAGTAATTCTCGTTAGAGAGGCAGGAGTGTTCCTGTTGAAAACAAAGATGTCTTTAAAAACAAATGGGCGTATGCAAAAGCAGGTTAGACGGAAAATTAGGTTGTTTTTCTTCTTTTTGCTGTTAGGTTCAGCTTTCGCTTTGATATTTTTCCTGTCTGTTTCTTTAAAGCGTCTGTTTTCAGAAAGCAGTCTGTTTGCTGTTAAAAAAATAAGCTGCAATTTAGGTCCTGACAGCGGGATAACGGGCCAGGAATTAAAAGAGTTATTAAAGGCGGAAGGTAAAAATATATTCAGCTTTAATCTTAAGGAGATGTCTTCAAAACTCGAGAGGCATTACCGCCAATATAAACAGGTTGTTGTCCGGAGAGTTTTTCCCGACAGCCTTTCCCTGAATTTTATTAAAAGAGCGCCTCTTTTCCAGGTAAACATATCCGGGCGTTATTATCTAATAGATAGAGATTGTATCATAATTTCTAACCCGGCTAAAAATCCTTTTTTAGGTAAAATAACAGTATCAGCAGTTTTTCCCCGGGGTCTAAAAGTCCGTTTAGGGGACAAATTGTCCCTGCCTTATTCAGAAAACATATTGGGCATAATAGATGAACTTAAGAAACAGGGATTCTTTCATTCTTATAAGATAACTTCTCTTTCGGCTTTTGCCAAGAATGGGATATGGTTTGATTTAAACGGTATAGAAATACGTATAGGAAGTGGAGATTATGCGGAGAAACTCAGCCGCCTTAAAGAATTGATTATTCCCCGCCTTAAAGAAGACCTTGATAAGATAGAGTATATTGATTTACGTTTTGCTGAATATACTTTCAAAATAAAACATTAGGTTAAGCAGATGCGTTCCAAAGTTTCTTTAGGTTTAAATATTAACCATTCTTATGCGGCTCTATCCTTTATTGAGAATCCAGGCAAACTTTGGAAACAAGCCGCTTTCAAAGTTATTGAACGCGAGGATGGGCAGGATTACCTGTTTTCTTCTGACTTAGCGGAAAGGATTCATGAAGAAATTATTTCTGTTGAGCATCGTATCGGCAGGAGAGTTTCGGAGACATATTTATCTCTTCCTTTAAATTACATAGAGAAGAAGGCCGGATTCTCACGGCGCATCCTGCATCCTAAACATCCGGTACAAGTTACTGAAAAGCAGGTTCATCTTTCTCTTGAGCAGTCCCGCCTTTTGAGTGTGGACTGGGACTATAAATGTATAGAAAGTTTCCCTTTGGAATTTACCCTTGATGGCAAGGTTTTCAAGCATCCCCCGCTAGGTATTTACGGACGAAGATTTGATGTTAAATCGGTTCATTACGCCTGCCGGGAAGAATCTGTTTTTAACATTGATAAGTTCTTTCAGCTTACCGGGATGAGGTGCGCTAAATTAGTCCTATCTCCTTTAGCTGAGGCAGGTTTTATGCCGGAAAAAGATTTGGAGAAAGGAAACTTTATCCTTTTGAATCTTGGTAAGTCCAAATTAGAAATGTCGTATTTTGATAATTTTATCTTATCCGATACTGAAGTTTTATCTTTAAGCGGAGATGCGGTAGATGAGGACTTGTCTAAGGAGTTGAATCTTCCTAAAACCCTTTCTGAAGAAGTCAAGCTTTCTTACGGTTCTTTGGAGAAGTCCGCTTTGGAAGATTCACGTCAGGTAACAGTAAAGCGGGTTTCGGTTTACCGGCAGTTTGGCCTCGGCAGGATAAATTCCGTCCTGCTCAGTTCTTATCAGAGAATAATTTCAGAAATAAACAGGTCTTTATCTGAAAAAGGGTGGATTAAGAATGCTGATTTTGCCGTGGTTTTAGGAGGGGGATTCAAAATAAAAGGGATAAAAGAACTGATAGAAAAAGAACTTTCTCTACCAGTGAAAGTACCGGGAGATATTCCTTCTGTTTCAGAAGACAATAAAGATAAATTGATATCAGCGGCCGGGGCATTGAAGTTTCCTTTTACAAAGTTCAATTTCAAAAAAACCTTTAAGTTTCCTTCAAATATCCTGCGTAGAATAATTAATCTCTGGGACGAGTACTTCTAAGGCAGAAAACAGAAGACAAACTAACCTTTTCCCACAAACATTTCATATCCCACTGCGGGAGCCTATAAGCGCCGCATAAGAGTACTCTCTCTAAATTTAGCTTTTTATTGATTTTTGCGGGGGAAACGGTTAAAATGAAACTATTTTAGAAGGCCCCCTATTTTAGCCTACAAACATTAAAGCTGAAATGATTGAAAGAATTATAATACCCGAAATAATTAGGGCGATAAAAGAGAAAAGGATTGAAGAGGTTAAAAGCATTATTGCCCCTCTTTATCCTGAAGATATAGCTACCATTGTTCTTGATTTAAGCAGCCCTTATGAAAAAGTCCTGGTTTTCCGCCTAATACCCGCGGAAAAAGCTATTGAGGTTTTTGAAAACCTTGAACCTGAAAGCCAGAAAGACATTTTATCTTTTCTTTCCGATGAGAAAGTCAGGGAGATTCTTAATGAGATGGCTCCGGATGAGAGAACAGAGCTTTTTGAAGAGGCTCCGGCTGAATTGGTCAAACGTTTATTAAGCTTTCTTTCTCCTGAGCAGAGGAAAATAGCTGTTGAGATATTGGGGTATCCTGAAGATTCGGTGGGAAGGCTGGTTACTCCGGAATTTGTCCAGCTTTATGATGATATTACGGTCAGGGATGCGCTTGAGCATGTAAGAGCTGTCGGATTAGATACGGAAGCTGTTTATTACTGTTATGTTTTAGACAGGACAAAGATTCTGATTGGTTTTGTTTCTTTGAAGAGTTTGGTTTTGTCTTCTCCGGAGACAAAGATAAAAGATATTATGAACCGAGAGGTAATAAAAGTTAATGTTTATACCGATAGGGAAGAAGCCGCTCAGATATTTAAGAAATACGATTTGCTGGCTTTGCCTGTTGTTGATAAGAATGACAAATTGATAGGGGTTGTTACTTTCGATGATTTTGTGGATGTTTTGGAAGAAGAAGCTACTGAAGACTTTGAAAAGATAGCCGCGGTTGTTCCTGTAGATAAACCTTATATGGAAGCCGGGCTTTTTGAAGTTGTCTGGAAAAGAAGTTTCTGGCTGTTTTTTCTTTTAGTCTTTGAATCCATATCGGGGTTTGTTTTACAGCATTATTCCGCAAGCATAAGCCGTATGGTTGCTTTGACTTTCTTTTTGCCAATACTTATAGCTACCGGAGGGAATGCCGGGACACAGTCTGCAACCGTGGTTATAAGGGGTTTAGCTACTGGCCAGATTAAACCTTTCGGTTTTTTTAAAGTAATAATTAGAGAGGCTTCTTTTGGTATATTTATCGGAGTGATTATGGCTGTGTGTGGTTTACTCAGAGCTTTGTTTCAGCAGGGAAATTGGCTGTTAAGTGTTTCAGTTGGCATTTCTATGGGGTTAACCATTGTTATGGCAACGACTATCGGGGCTTTTCTTCCCTTGGTGTTTAAAAAGTTCAGGCTTGACCCGGCATTGATGTCCGGGCCTTTAATAACTACAATAGTAGATGTTGTCGGTATCGCTGTTTATTTTGAAATAGCCAATACTTTGCTTGCTTTAGGATGATTCATATGAAGAAAAGAATTAGTAATCTGAGGCTTAAGGGGTTTCTTTATTTGGTAACCCTTCTTTTTCTTTCAGGGTGCGCTACTATAGGGATGAACAATATACGCCCGGTCCGGCCTTATTTAGTGAGCGTAGATAGCTTTTGCAAGAAACATAATTTGGAATGCAAGTATTACCCCTTTTATGAAAATATTGTTTTGCGGAAAAAGGGGGTAACTATTAAATTAAAACCCGGTTACCGGTACGCGGATGTTAACGGCAGGGTGAAGGACTTGTCCCGTGATGTTGTTTATGACAGGGGGAAAGTTTTTATCCCTTCAAGTTTAGAGGGCTTCTTGTTGTCTTTAAAAGAAAAACCTTCCATGTCGTTGAAGGATTTGATTTCTTTAAAAATAAATAGAATAGTCATTGATCCCGGGCATGGCGGCCGTGATCCGGGAGCTATTTCTCCCTGGGGAGTGAAAGAAAAGGACGTAAACTTGACAATAGCTAAGTATTTGGCGGATATCCTGAAGAAAAAGGGGTTCAAAGTCTATCTTACAAGGACAGGAGATTATTTTATTTCTTTGAAACAGAGAGTCCAGTTTACCAAGAAGCATAAGGCGGATTTGTTTATAAGCGTTCACGCGAATTCTAACCGGTCGAGAAAGATAAAAGGGCTTGAAGTTTATTATTTGTCTTCTAAATTCAGCGATACGCAGAGTAAGATTCTGGCTGCTGCCGAGAACCTCTGCCAGAATGAAGGAGTTAGCCTGCCGTCTGAAATTAAAGGAGTCGTGGGGAGAATGGTGAATACGGAGAACAGGCGTGAAACCAAAGTTTTGGCTTCTTCCATCTTAAAGTCAGCCGGGCATATGGGTATATATACCCGTAAATCTTTAGGAGCCCCTTTTTATGTCTTAAAGTATAATATCTGCCCGGCAGTATTAGTCGAGACAGGGTATCTTACTAATTACAGAGAAGAAAGGCTTTTGAGGACATCGTTGTATAAAAAACAGTTAGCTTTGGCTATTGCCGAAGGGGTAGTTTCTTTAAAGAATAATGTTAACCAAAGGGTTATTGCCGAAAGATGAAGATAAACCAATATCCTATAGGAATATTTGATTCCGGAATAGGCGGGCTTACAGTAGTAAAAGAAGTCATGAAGCTCCTTCCTAATGAGAATATAGTCTATTTAGGGGATACCGCCCATCTTCCTTATGGGACGAAATCCGAAAAAACAATCATCAAGCTGGCAATTTCCAATCTTCTTTTCCTTTTGGAGAAGAAAGTTAAGCTGGTGATTATTGCCTGTAATTCCACATCAGCAGTTGCTTTGCCGCGTATTTCCGGTTTTTTTAAACTTCCGGTTTTAGGAGTGGTAAAAGCCGGAGTTGACGCCGTTTTAAGAGAGAAGACAAAAAGAATAGGTATAGTCGGGACTCCGGCGACAATAAGGAGTTCTGTTTACCAGAATCTTTTGAGACAATCTATTCCCGGTGTTAAAATCACTGCTAAAAGCTGTCCTTTATTTGTCCCTTTGGCGGAGGAAATGTGGATTAATTTTCCTGTGACGGAAGAAACAGCGAAAATATACCTTAAAGGCTTTAAAAACAGGGTTGATTCTCTCATTTTAGGATGTACGCATTATCCTTTGTTGAAAAAAGTTATTGCCAGAGTTTTACCCGGTATCGGATTGATTGATTCAGCAGAAGTAATAGCCGAAAAAACAAAGAAGATTTTATCAGAGAAAGGCATTCTTAATAAATCAGGGGGAGGGAAGCTGTCAGTATATCTTACGGATTATTCGCCGCATTTTCGGGGGTTGATCCGGATGATTTTGAAGAAAGATATTGTCCCTAAACTAATAGAAAATGTTTGAACTGAAAGTTGTTTCCTCTTTTTCAGCGGCGCATTACCTTAGAGGGTATAAGGGAAAATGCGAGAACCTTCACGGCCATAACTGGAAGGTTGAAGTGGTTGTTTCAAATAAGGAACTTGATAGTATTGGCATAGTGATTGATTTCAAGAAACTAAAAGAGGCGGCCGAAAACGTTTTAAAAGAAATAGACCACAAATGCCTTAATGATATTTCTCCTTTTGATGAAAAGAACCCTTCTTCAGAGAATATAGCGGTATATGTTTATAACCGGCTTGAGGAAATACTGAAGGATAAAAATTGTTCTTTAAGAAGTGTCAGTATTTGGGAACAGGACAATTCGCAGGCAGTATATTATGGCGAAGAGTAGATTTAACAAAGCGGTAGCCCTTCTTTCCGGAGGATTGGATTCTACCGTAACTTTGTATTACGCTTTAAAAGAAGGCTTTTCTCCTACGGCTTTACTCTTTGATTATAACCAGAGGCATAAAAAAGAGCTCAGGTTTGCTTTAAAAACATTAAATTACCTGAAAGTCCCTTTTTATAAAGTCAAGTTCAGCTTCCCCTGGGGAGGGTCAGCCTTGACTGACAGGAAGATAAAGGTTCCTTTGTCTTTTTCAAAAGGCATTCCTTCTACCTATGTCCCGGGGAGGAACATTATCTTTCTAAGTTTTGCTGTGTCTTTGGCTGAAAGGTTAAATTGCAAGTCGATATTTATAGGCGCTCATACTCAGGATTATTCCGGATACCCCGACTGCCGGCCGGAATTTATCAATTCCTTTCAGTCCGCTGTCAATAAGGGGATAAAATACAGAGGAATTAAAATTGTTGCTCCTTTGATTAATATGGATAAGACGGAGATCATTAAATTAGGGGTTTCTTTAGGCGCGCGTTTTGATTATACCTGGTCCTGTTATAATGACGGTAAATATCCTTGCGGCAAATGCGACAGCTGCAGGTATCGGGCGGCAGGCTTCAAAAGAGCCGGCATCAAAGACCCCGGGGCCAGGCAAAAAAATTGATAGCAGGGACAGGCCGCGGCCTGTCTTTTAACAAACATACGAATAATAATTTATCCGTAATAATCGGTTTATTCAAATCCGCCGTGTCAAAACAAATTAATCAATTAAACAATAATTCATTCAAATGGCAGCGGTCATTCCACGACCATATAATCAGAAACGATAAATCATTACACAATATTCGTGAATACATTAGAAACAACCCAGCCACATGGGATAATGACGAAAAAAATATAAGCTGTATAACGAGCCAATCCATCTGACCCTTGACACGCCGGAGCGGCGCGTCAAAGGCCGCTGATTTTTATGTTAGAATTGAAATAAAAGCATCGTTGACAAAAGGCACACAATGTGGTATATTTTAGACAACTATGAAATTATTCGAATGGGATGAGGATAAAAACAAAGCGCTGAAATCTAATAGGCATATTTCCTTTGAAGAAATAGTATTCTATATCGCTAATGATTTTGTCCTTGATGTGGTTTCTCATCCCAATCCAGTTAAATATCCTAATCAGCGGATGTTTATCGTTAATGTGGATAACTATGCATATTTGGTGCCTTTTGTCGAAAAAAATGAAATAATTTATCTGAAAACTATTATACCCAGCCGTAAGGCTACGAAAAGATATTTAAAGAGGTGATAAAAATGAAATTGAACAAAGAAGAACAGGAAATTTTGAGTGCTTATGAAAAAGGTAATTTCCCGTCTGTTCCGAACGCGAAGGGAGAAATAAAAAAATATCGGGAATATGCTAAAACTACATTGCAGAAGAATAAACGCATAAACATCCGTATTTCAGAACGGGACCTTATTCATATACAGAGAAAAGCTGTTGAAGAAGGCTTGCCTTATCAAACGCTTGTTTCTAGTATACTACATAAATTTATTACCGGATATCTTACTGAAAAAACAAATTAAAGTTTTATCAAGATAATCTACCTGACTTTCCTACGCCTTTGTTGGGCTTCGGATGGCAAGCCCTTCGCCTTAATGAACAAATCGGGTTTACCCGGCGAAGCTTTAGCGTAGTCGGACATCTGATTTCTATGATACTGAAAAATAATTAAATTTTTGCAGAAATTAAGATATAATAATATAAAAGGAGCTATATGATTTCTAAAACGCTACGTAAAGATATAAAAGAATCAATAGGTAAAATTGCTTACAAAAAAATAATTTTATTTGGTTCGCGGGCCCGTGGGGATTACGATAAGAAAAGCGATTTTGATTTGCTTATTATCCTTTCAAAAAACAAGTCCGCGCGCGAAAAAATTCATTTATCAACGATGTTAAGAAAACGGTTTGCGTCAAAAATAATAGATGCTGATATAGTAGTAAAAGACGGTAGAGACATCGAGTATTTAAGAAATAAACCTGGCAGCGTTGTAAGAAACGCGCTCGAAGAAGGTATATCATTATGAAAGATGATTATTTAGAAAGATGGATTATAAAAGCGAATAATGATCTGACAGTCGCTGATCATGAACTATGTACAAGCAGGAAGGAACGTGTCACAGAAGCAATTTGTTTTCATTGTCAGCAAGCAGTAGAAAAATACTTAAAGGCTTTTCTCATATTTCACAAACAAGATTTTGGAAAAACTCATAATCTTGAGTATCTTTTGAAATTGTGTTCTTAACAAGATAAAGAATTTCAGACAATAGATGTCGGAAATCTTTCCTTTTATGCCGTTGAAATTAGGTATCCCGATGATTTTTATATTCCTACTACAAAAGAAGCTAAAGAAAACATCAAAATAGCAAAACGAGTAAAAAAATTCGTCCTAAAGAAAATACCAATTTAAAAAGTATAACATCTAAATGTCCCCGCTTGTTAAGGGATATACCCGAAGAGCACAAGCAAAGAAATAGCACTTCTTGTGGAAGAGAACCCTTTGACTGCGGAAACCAGGCAAAGAAATTAGAAATAAGCGGGTTCAATGAAAGGCAGAGTTTCTGAAATATTTTACAGCCTGCAGGGTGAAGGCATATACCAGGGTATAAACCAGGTTTTTGTCAGGTTTTACGGCTGTAATTTAACTTGCAGTTTCTGCGACACAAAACTTTTTTCTTATAAAGAATATTCTCCTGAGGAGCTGGTAAAAGAAATAGAAAGAGTAACCCGGCCTTACAAACATATCTGTTTTACAGGAGGAGAGCCTTTACTTCATTCCGGGTTCATAGAAGAGACAGGCAGGTCCTTAAAAGAAAAGAGCCGAAGGATATTTCTGGAAACTAACGGGACATTGCCGGATGAGTTTGAGAGAGTAAAGGATGTTGTTGATATCGTTTCTATGGATTTTAAACTTCCTTCTTCAACCGGCCTTCGGAGTTTTTGGAAAGAGCACCAAACCTTTTTAGAGAAAGCCGCGGAGAAGGATGTTTATGTGAAAGCGGTAGTTACTTGCGGGACAAAAGAAGAGGATATAATAAAAACAATAGGCATTATTACGGGCCTTGATAAAAATATACCCTTAGTCTTTCAGCCGGAGTTTTCCTGCGGGGACAAGGTTTTGGAGAAAGCAAATTACTTTAGAAACATGGCTCTAAGAAGTTTATCCCGGGCAGAGGTTATTCCCCAGCTGCATAAATATATAGGGGTGAGATGAAAATTAAGGTTTTAAGAAGAGAACTAAGGAAGATTGTTTTAGAAGCAAATATTAAGTTGAGGAAAGATCTCCTATCTCTTTTAAATCAGGCTGAGAAAAGAGAGAAAAACAGGCTTTCTAAGAAATACTTAAAGACTGTTATAGAAAATTCGGAGTATGCTTTAAAAGAAAAACTTCCTATATGCCAGGATACAGGGTTAGGCATAGTATTTGTGGAGTTGGGTAAAGGCGCTGATTTTGGCAAAAAAGAGGTTGAGGTAATAAAGGAAGAAGTAACCTCTGTTTATAAAGATTCCGGGTTTAGGAACTCTGTGGTTCGCCCGTTTAACAGGACCCATCCTAAATTCGGCCCGCCGGAAGTCTATGTCGAATATACGAATAAAAAAGGTATCAAAATATCTTTTATGGCAAAAGGGTTCGGCTCGGAGAATAAGACTAAACTTTTTATGCTTAATCCCAATGAAGATGTAACTCCTTATGTATTGAGCGCGGTAAAAGCGGCCGGGCCTGAAGCCTGCCCTCCGTTTGTAATAGGTATCGGCATTGGCGGGACATCAGAGAAAGCGCTTTTCCTGGCGAAAAAAGCTCTTTTGGAAGATTTAAGCAAACAAAACGAGAACTCCTTATTAAATAAATTAGAAAAAAACCTTCTTAAACAAATAAACAAACTGAAGATAGGGCCAATGGGTATGGGCGGATTAACTACCGCCTTGGCTGTAAGGGCAAAAGAAGAAAAAACCCATATAGCCGGCCTTCCTTTAGGGATAAATATAAGCTGTTGGGCGTTACGCAGCGCAAGCGCGGTTATCTCTTAGAAAGGAGGATGAGAGGATGAAAAAGATAGTATCTAAGAAAGCCCGGATATTCAAAATAAAGAACAGAAAAGGGTATGCCTGTGTTTGTCTTAATTGTTTGACAGAAGGCAGAACCGTTTTGCAGGCTTATCAGAGAATGATTAAGGCTTTAAAGAGGGAAAGGATTGAACTTCCTGAAATTACCTCTTTACAGGTTAAGAGATTAGTTAAAGATTTGTAAGAATACAAGAAATGATTTATTTGAAGGCTCCTTTAGAGAAAAGTAAACTTTATGGGTTGAGAGCGGGCGGAGAAATTTTGTTTTCCGGAAAGATTTATACTGCCCGGGACCAGGCGCATAAAAGAATAGCCGATATTGTAAAAAGTAATAAGAAACTCCCTTTAGATCTGCGCGGTAAAATTATTTATTACTGCGGCCCTGCTCCGGCAAGAAAAGGACAGGTTATAGGTTCCTGTGGGCCGACTACTTCCGCGCGTATGGACAGATATACTCCTCTTATGCTTGAATTCGGAGTTATAGGCCTAATTGGTAAAGGGAGAAGAAACAGAGGGGTCAGAATGGCTGTAAAAAAACACAGGGTAGTTTATTTTCTTGCTCCTTCCGGATGCGGGGCTTTGCTGGCTTCAAAAGTTGTTTCTCGTAAGCTCGCCGCTTTTGAGGATTTAGGGCCGGAAGCTATATATGAGTTAGAAGTTGAAGATTTTCCTTTAATTGTCGGTATTGACAGCAGAGGCAAAAGTATTTATGAGGATTTATAGCAACATATTATTTTTACCAGAAAGAATGGGCTCAATGAAAAACTCAGGAGGAAAATAATGGCGCGTATTGATGGGCGGAATTATGACGCGGTAAGGAAAGTAAAACTTACCCGTAGCTTTATATCTAAGGCTGAAGGATCGTGTTTAATAGAGTTAGGAAAAACCAGGGTTGTATGTACTGCGTCTGTTGAGGATAAAGTCCCGGTATTTCTTCGGGGAAAGGGGACAGGATGGGTTACTGCTGAATATGGTATGCTTCCCCGCTCGACCGATTCCCGGAGGCAGAGAGACAGGCTTTCCGGAAGGGCTTTTGAGATACAGCGGTTAATCGGAAGGTCTCTGCGGAGTACGGTTGATATGTCCTGTCTTGGCGAGCGCACCATTTGGATTGATTGTGATGTGATTGAAGCTGACGGAGGCACAAGGACAGCGTCTATCACCGGAGGGTTTATTGCTTTAGTTGACTGCCTCAATAAGTTGAAGGAAGAAAATAAAATATCTTCAATTCCGGTATCAGCCTATTTATCGGCTATAAGCGTAGGTATTGTTAAGAGGGAATTATTATTAGACCTGAACTATTTTGAGGATTCCCGCGCGGATATCGATATGAATGTGGCAATGAACTCTAAGGGCGAGTTTGTAGAGATCCAGGGGGCAGCTGAAAAAAACAGTTTCTCCAAGAAGCTGTTAGACAATATGCTGGATTTGTCTAAGAAAGGCATAGATTTTCTAATAGATGAACAAAGAAAGCTTTTAAGAGATATTTTGTTGATTTAAGAGTTTTGTTTTCAGAGAGCTTTACCCCGTTAGGGAAAGCCATCGTCGCCGCCCTGTTAGAAAGAAGTTTTCTAACGGGGTTTACCTGTTTGGTGTTGAAAGTTAAGAATAGATGAAACAATTGATAATTGCCACCGCGAATAGCAAGAAATATAAGGAAGTTAAGAAAATAATAGGCGGGTTATTCCTGGATATTAAATCTCTTCTGGATTTTAATAGACGGCCGGTTATCGTTGAAGACGGAAAATCTTTTTTTGAAAACGCGGCAAAAAAAGCTGTAACAGCTTCTTTATTTTACGATTCTTTCGCTTTAGGCGAGGATTCCGGTTTAGAAGTAGATTTCCTAAATGGCCAGCCGGGGATATATTCAGCCCGTTTTTCAGGCCCTAAGGCAAATGATAAAAAGAATATTGTCAAGCTTTTAAAGGCGTTAAGGAAAGTTGATTGGAAAAGAAGGAAGGCCAGGTTTAGATGTTCCGCGGTATTAGCTTATAAAGGAAAGAAAATCCGCAGGTTTGAAGGCGCTTTGTCAGGATATATTACTTTTAAACCCGAAGGTTGTTCAGGATTTGGGTATGATCCCGTCTTTTATGTTCCTAAACTTAAAAAAACGTTAGCTCAGGTTCCTTTATCGGTAAAGAACAGGCTTAGCCATAGGTATAAAGCCTTGTTGAAATTCAGGAACTATTTACAGAATTATTTGGTAAAAACAAAAAGTCTTTGATATAATTAGGTTACTTTTTGGGATTGGGACAGGGAACTTTTCCAGGGCACTCCGCTGATTTCGGCTCAGTGCCGGTAAACATTAAGGAATAGCCCTGAATAGTTTCATTTTTGACGGGAGGTAGCGCAGCCTGGTTAGCGCACATGGTTTGGGACCATGGGGTCGTGGGTTCGAATCCCACTCTCCCGACCATACTTCGCTATTGTGAAAGAATTTCATAGAAGCAGGCTTTGTATGACAAATGGCGAATGGCAAATAGCAAATGGCGAATAGCAGATAGTTAGAGGAGTTCGCTCCGGCGCTTTAGGTTAATTTGATTTCTGTTTTCTGTGTACTGTAAACTGTATTAAATAGCGCCCGTAGCTCAGTTGGATAGAGCATCTGCCTTCTAAGCAGAGGGTCGCAGGTTCGAATCCTGCCAGGCGCGCGTTTTAATTCAATGAGACTTAGACTTTTTCGAAGAAAAAGTCTATAGTCGAATTGATCCTGAGCGACCGAAGGGAGTCGAAGGATCTATGGTTTAATTCCCCGCAACTTGTTGCGTTTTCTTTTTTGGAAAAGTTTTTGATACTTCGCAGATTGCTGTGGGGTAATTCATTTTGTTTTAGGAAAAACGGAAGTTGTTAAATTAAAGGCCATCCTATAAGAAGAGAGATGCAGGTTGTAATCGGGATTTAATCACCGTCATCAGGTATAATCTTAAATAAGATTTATGCTGATGATTATATTAGGAGAACGGTTAGATGAAAAATATAATTAAAATATTAGTCGTGATTGCGGTTATTGCTTTGGGGCTGTATTTTTCTCTATGGGGATTTGTTAATCTTAAGGGGAAATCCTTCTTAGAAAATAAATTAGCAGTTTTAGATACAAGTAAAGTTTCAATAGAGGATGTATCTTTTTTGCCCCCCTTAGGGATTAAGATTAAAGGGTTAATTTCCAGCCGGCTGGCCTTAAAGGAACTAAAGGCTTCTTTGAGTCTTCCCAATCTTCTAATCGGCAGGCTCTATTTCGATGCTTTAGGAATTAAGGATTTAACGGCAGATATAATTTTAGACGGTGAGATTGTAACCCTGCCTTTTTATACTTTTTCACGGGACGTAAAGGGTAAAAAAGTCAGCTCTTCGGAAGAGAAACCTTCAGTTTTTTCAAAAAGCCCTAAAGAAAGAACTCCTGTAATTCTAATTAAGAACTTAAGTTTTAGCGGTATCAATATAAACTTTACAGATAAAACCAAAGATAAGGGTTTTCGTGGTTCACTATCCGGAATTAAAGGGAAGATTAGCAATTTTTCTTTTCCTTTAAAGAGAAGAATGTCTTTTTCTCTTTTATCCGGCCTGAAAATAAAAGATACCTTAATCAATAAGGATATATCTCTTGAGGGATGGATAGATTTCAGGCATAAATCAATGGATTCTTCATTTAAAATAAATAATTTTCCCTATAGGGGTTTTTCTATGTATTACCCTGACTTCTTCAAACCGGATAATTTAGGAGTAGAAAAAGCTGTTCTTTCTTTAACCGGCAGGCTTAAGTCTATAGAAAATAATTTGAATATTAGCGGCAATCTTTCGTTAATTGACTATAAATTCGCGGAAGGCAAAGACTCCCAGATGAAAACTTCTATTATCAAAAGCGTCTTAGGAATGTTTAAGGGAGATAAAGGATATCCCGAGATGAATTTTGAGACAACTACTAAGTTTGATCATCCTCGTCTTGATTCTTCTATGATAAAAGCCCAGTTTAAATCCAAAATGTCGGGGGTAGCTCTTGTTATTGGAAAAGAGGCAGTTAAAGGGGCGGTTAAGCTTCCAAAAGCAGCTGTAAATAAAACCGTGGATTTGAGCAGAGGGACAGCTCAAAAAGCAGTAAATGTTGCAGGTAAAGCTATAGGGGAAGTCTTAAAGTCTCCTGAACATGCTAAAGATATAATAGAAAGTGCCGGTGATGTTTTGAAATCCCTTGTTTTGCCTGAACCTGAGGGAAAGGGGAATCAGTCCGGAACGAAATAGCTGTTTTAAATATTCTTTATAACAATTAAGTCTATGAGGAGTAATTTGTTATGAAAAAGATAATGTTGATTTTTCTTTTGGGTGTATTTCTTTCCGGATGCGCGGTGATTTTGAATGAAGATGACAAGATAAAGTCTTTCGGCATTAGGCATGATGAAGCCGCCGATACTCTTGTAAGGATTAATTCTAAAAAGACGGAAGAAAAACACCAGATTCATTGGTGGTGGAACCGTAGTAATTAGGGCTAGTCCTTATGTCCCATTTCAGTTGACAACTAAAATGTTTCATAAGGGGATGAGGAGTAAAGGAGAGGAAAAGAGAGGAGGCATGTTTTCAGAATGGTGATAGCGGTTTTTGTATTGGGGATATCTATGATGTTAAATCCTATGGATGCGGGCGCTGTATCTTTCAAGAAGATTTTCAACCCTTCTTTAGAGAATATTCCTGTAGGGTATAATGGCCAGGATGTTTCTTCTGAAAGTGGGGATTATAACTGTTTCGGGACATGGTTAAGGCAGGCAATATATGTTGCTGGAAAATTACAGAGCGCATCGCCTGCTACTCTGGTATTAAAAAAGGGCTCTTTCAATTCTTCAAGTACCTGCTTTGCTTCGGGTTCGCTTACTGTTAAAGGCAATACAATGACAATGGTTATGACTGCTTCTGATTGCCCAAGGGTAAGTTTGCCTTATACTATCAGTTATACTTATTCGATAAGCGATAAGGGTAAGAAAATGGTAATTGTGACCGGCCCGATGAAAGAAATTTATAAACGGAAATAGAGCCGGTGTATAACAGCGGTTTGTGATTAAGGATAGGGGTGTATGTTAAAAGAGGTGTTGCGCGGTTTTTCCCATCCGGCGCTTGTTTTTTCCTTTATTGTTATAAATATCCTGTCTTTTGGAATAGTATTTTTTGTGTTAAGACGGGCATTGAAACACCGCGGTAAGGATTCTTCTGATAAGCAGTGAGCCTAAATTCTCTTTTCTATTGTTCTAATCGGTGGGTGTAGCTCAGTTGGCACCTGCCCGCTCCCGACCGGCCGGGAGGCAAAATTAGCAAATGATTACTATCAATATATTTTATGTTTATGCTTTGTCAAGCGAATATGATAATAGCATATATGTTGGTATGTCACAGGATGTAGGGAGATGTCTTGTAGAGCATAATAGAGGGCAGGTGCAGTCTACAAGAAGCAAAAGGCCGTTTAGGGTTGTTTATAAAAAAGAATTTTGTAGTCGAATTGATGCACGCAGGCATGAGAAGTATATAAAATCAGGTTTTGGCAGGAAATTTATTAAACGAAAAATAGAGCAAGGTCTATGAGTGCAATAAAAAATTCTGGGTCACGGTGGGTGTAGCTCAGTTGGCAGAGCACTTGACTGTGGCTCAAGATGTCGCGAGTTCAAATCTCGTCACCCACCCCAGAATTTTTTTATCTCTGACTTATAAAATAATAGGTTTGGGAGTAAATTTACATATTCCCGACTGCTCGGGAGGGCAGGCGGGGAGCACTTGACTGTGGCTCAAGATGTCGCGAGTTCAAATCTCGTCATCCATCCCTTTTAAATTATCTGGAAGAGAATTTAAAATTTATTCGGAGGGATTGCCATTCAGCTAATAAAGAATGGCTTATCAATCAGCGGGAGGCTTACGACAGGGAAAAGGCCTTGCGTAATGACTGGAGTGATTGGGTAGAGTTAAGCGCAAAAAAGATAGGACATTTTAGGACATTGTTACAGGACACGATTATAGATAAAGAGGCGCGAATATGCCAAAAAAGAAGAGAATCGAGACTAAAGAAGTAGAAACGGTTCATAAATTAGCGGTTCTTAAAGGCAAACAGATACGCCGGACAATCCATAATGACGAATGGTGGTTTTCGGTAGCTGATATTGTGGAGGCTTTGACCGATTCTGCTAATGTATCAGATTACATGAAAAAACTTAGAAAGCGTGATGATGAGCTGAGCAAAGGGTGGGGACAAATTGTCACCCCTCTTTTAATTGAGACTGCAGGGGGTAAGCAAAAGGTTAATTGTGCTAACACAGAGGGCATTTTCCGCATAATTCAATCAATCCCCTCTCCTAAAGCCGAGCCTTTTAAGCGTTGGCTGGCAAGGGTTGGATATGAGCGGATTAAGGAGATTGAAGATCCCGAGCTTGCCACTAAACGTACAAGGGCGTTATATAAGGCAAAAGGCTATTCAGACGCTTGGATTGAGAAGCGTATGCGGGGCATTGCCATCCGTGAGGAATTAACGGACGAATGGAAAAAACGGGGTATTCAGGAACAGAAAGATTACGCTATCCTAATGGCTGAAATATCCAAAGCGACGTTTGATATGACGCCTGCTGAATACAAAAAGTATAAAAAATTAAAGCGTGAGAATCTGCGGGATCATATGAACGATTTGGAGCTTATTTTCTCTATGCTTGGCGAAGCCTCAACAACAGAGATTACCCGCAATAAAGACGCTCAAGGAATGTTAGAAAATCAGAAATCCGCAAGGCTTGGCGGAAGTGTTGCCGGAAAAGCCCGCAGGGATTTAGAAAAGAAAAGCGGCAAAAAGGTCGTCAGTAAGAAAAACTATCTCAAAGCCCCGCAGGATAAAAAACTGCTCAAGGGTAGAAAATAGCTATGTTCTTGTGATATGGGGTAGATTTATTTCTGATGGTTAAGAAAAAATAGAATAATTGTTAATTATTTGTAAAAAGAGATAATTAAGATTGAAGAATCAAAATGAGAGTGATTGTGTAAATGAAAACAGTATTTAGAATCTTTATAACTTTAATTTTCTTAGTGGGATTATCTGTAAATGTTTCTGCCAAGAATGATGAATGGGAATACAAAGAATGGAAAGTTGAGGAAATTGGTACTTTTGTACGGTACACAACACATGGTTCGGTTATTTGGGGACATCAATTTGGATTTTTAAAAAGAATAGAGGATTGCAGTTTGGATAATTTATGGGTGTCATTAAGTTCATCTTTTGATGAAGTAAAGGAATTTGAAGGAGAGGATGCTCTTTTAAAATTAGATATAGATGGTGCAGTTTCTGAGATTAAAGTTCAGTTATCTACTGTATATAAGCCAGAACTTCTTTCATATCATCTTATGGCTTTTACGAATTATGTACCAGAGAATGATTTTATTGATCTTCTTAAAAAAGGTCATGAGTTAAAATTAACAGTAGTTGAGCCAAAGCAATTGGTGAAGTATTTAGACATAAATGACGAAGTGTTTAGTCTTAATGGATTTATTGCGAGCAGGTTAAAAGCTAATGAATACTGTGAAAAATTAACAAAGAGAAATATAAAATCTAGGTCATTAACTCGTTCAGCTATGCTCTATCAACAACAGGGTAATTTGGATCTAGCTATTAGTGAATACAAGAAAGCTATTGATTTATATCCAGAATATGGGGAGGCTATTTGTAATTTGGGATTAGTTTATGCTGAACAGGGGAAATTAGAAGAAGCTATCAAATATTATGAGAAAGCTGTTAAACTCATGCCAAATGATTTTAGAGCATATTTTAATTCAATGAGACTTAGACTTTTTCGAAGAAAAAGTCTATAACCGAATTGATCCTGAGCGACCGAAGGGAGTCGAAGGATCTAGGGTTTAATTCCCCGCAGCTTGCTGCGTTTCCTTTTTTGGAAAAGTTTTTGATACCTCGTAGCTTGCTGCGAGGTAGTTCAT
>Ga0164318_10001958_pt1 | contig 18793 bp, 13 predicted proteins | sample GuaBasSedimGuay9_FD_113734 | JGI IMG/M metagenome (GOLD analysis project Ga0164318, IMG submission 113734) | Subseafloor sediment microbial communities from Guaymas Basin, Gulf of California, Mexico - Guay9, Core 4571-4, 0-3 cm | ecosystem: Environmental > Aquatic > Marine > Hydrothermal vents... | reverse complement strand
GTCAACGCGGCAACATATTGGACTTATAACCAATCATGGTTATGGTGGTGTAAAGCTTCCACTGGGTGGAGCACCTGATACAGGTGGTCAAAATTTTTATGTAAATTCACTTGCTGAAACAATGGAGCGGCTGGGATACAAAGTCACTATATTTACCCGTGGTGGATTCCCATTTTTTAATTCTAAAAAATTGCGTAAAGGTGTGGAATTTCTCTCCGATTTTGTAAGATATGTTTATGTAATAGGTGGACCTTCTATATTTATTCCAAAAGAAGATATTGGTTATATACTTGACGAGGAAGTAGATTGGCTTTATAATTTTCTAAATAACGAAGCAAAAATTTGTAAAACAAAACCATACAATTTGTTCCTTTTTATAAATTCCCATTACTGGGATGGTGCAATTATTACTATAAGATTGATTCAAAGATGGCAGAACGATCTGTTGTTTGAATTATTAAAAAAAGATAAAAATTTATCAGAAAAAAAGGTTTTCAAATACTACTACACAAATAGACATAAATTTAATGTTTATAGTTCTCCATCCGCAATTATTGGAAATATAATTTTGAATATTTTGCCTGATAAAATAATAAATCTTGACAATATTAAAATAAAAGGAATGGATACATTAATATCTAAGACTAAAAGATTACCCAAACATTTACAGGATGCATTTTTTGTTCAAAAAATTGGTGAACATTATTTAAAATCAAAACCAGAATATAATGATTATTTAAAATCAATTAACCGACACTTATGGACTCCGCATTCGCTGGGTATAATAAAGATGAGAAATTACTGGGAAAAAGATGTTGAAATTAAGCGAAAACTAAAATTTTCTGAAAGGATAAGTTATGAGTATTATATTTGTCAAAAAACACCTTTTATTGCTGCAACATCAGAGGAGATAGTTAAAAGTTTAAATTTCTACTATAATTATCAGTTAAAGCGGATTCTTTTCTTTCCACCCTGTATTGATAGCAGACGATTTAAGGCACGAAAAAAAGACGAGTGTAAAAAAGCTTACAAATATTTATCAAAAGTTACAGGTATAAAAGAAGAGACATTAAAAACTCAAAAGATTGTGTTTGAGACAAGTAGGATGGATTTTACAAAACGTAAAGATATTTTAATAAAATCTTTTAAATATGTTGTAAGGAGTATTCCTGAGGCAATACTTATAATAGGAGGCGGACCTGAAAATAATGTGTTTAAGCAATTGAGATCTTTAATTCAGCAGGAAAAATTATCAGGAAGAGCATTTTTAACAGGATTTATACCACAGAAAGAGCTGGAGGAAATTTTTAGTATTGCCGATGTATTTGTAACATCTTCAGAGATGGAAGGATTTGGTATAACAGCTTCTCAGGCAGCAGCGTCTTTAACACCAATAGTAAGTTCTAATTTAGTGCCATTTTGTGTTTATTATTTGAAAGAAAATGCCATTATAGTTAATGCTGGTGACATTAAAGGTTTTGCCAAGGGTATAATACGGATTTTAAAAGATTATAATTTTGCTAAAAAGATAGCAGAAGAAGGGAAAAAAATTTCGGAGCAATTTAATTGGGAAAAGAAAACAGCAGAAATTATAAAATTTATGCAAAAAAATCTTTCATTTTATCAACAAAACTTCTTGGTTGGGGATTAATATTTTTTCCCATTGTTTGAGCTAATTCCTCAAACAGTTGACGCTGTCGTGTAGTTAATTTTTTAGGTATTTCAACAACAATTCGCACCATCTGATCGCCTCTTTTATATCCATGTATATTAGGGAATCCAAGTCCTTTAAGTCTAAAAATTCTTCCACTTTGAGAGCCAGGAGGGATTTTAACTTTTACTTTTTTCCCATCAATTGTTGGGACTTCTATTTCTGTTCCTAATACAGCCTGAGGTATTGTTATTGGAACTTCGCAATATACATCATTTCCCTGTCTTTCAAAAATTTTATGTTTCCGAACATTAATAAATATATATAAATCACCATTAGGACCACCTTGTCTTCCAGCCTCTCCTTCACCTGATATTTTTAATTTCATACCATCTTCCACACCAGGTGGAATTTTAACAGAGATTCGCCTTTCCCTTTTTACAACTCCTGTGCCACGACAAGCTTTACAAGGATGAGTATTGATTTTTCCTATGCCAGCACATTTATAACAGGTTGTGGAGATACTTAAAAAACCATGCGATTGTCTTATATAACCAGTCCCACCACAGATAGGACAAGTAGATGCAGAATATCCGGGCTCTATTCCACTCCCTTTGCATCTTGAACATTGTTCATTTCTTGGCACAGTTATGTCTATTTCTTTCCCTTTAACAGCATCTTCAAAATCTATTGTTAAATCATATCTTAAATCAGCGCCCCTTACACCTCTTTCTCTCCTTTTCCTCCTGCTGGTTCCAAATATATCAAAATCAAAAAAATCTTCAAATATGGTCCTGCCAAATCCTAATTCCTCAAATATACTTTCAAAATCAACATTCCTGAAAATATCTTCGTAAGTATATCGTTCATCAATTCCTGCATGTCCAAATCTATCATATTGGGCTCTTTTCTCTCTATCAGATAAAACAGCATAAGCTTCTGATATCTCTTTAAACTTTTCTTCATATTCTTTCTTTTTATTTTCAGGTGCTCTATCAGGGTGATATTGCATTGCCAATTTCCTGTAAGCTTTTTTTATCTCCTCTTCGGTCGCATTTCTTGATACACCAAGTATTTCATAATAATCGCGTTTAGTTGACATTGCCTTCTCCCTTGTTTTCAGAATTTATTTCATCTTTCTTCCCTTCTGCCAGCGGTTTGCCTACCTTGACTTTGGCAGCTCGTAAAACTTTATTGTTAAGCATATATCCTTTTTCTAAAACTTCTATAACTACTTCAGTCTTATATTTCTCAGACTCTTCCATCATCATTGCATCATGATAGCGGGGATCAAAATCTTGGTTCAATGCATCTATCTCTTTTAATCCATAACTAACCAATATATCTTTTAATCGTTTATATATTATTTCCATTCCATTGTAAAAAGAACGAAACTTTTCATTCTCCTCTATTACATTTTTTGTTTCAAGTCCACGCTCAAATGCATCAAGAACTGGAAGTAAATCTAAAATTAGATTTTCATTTGCTAATTTTATCCTTTCTTCATTTTCTTTCAATACTCTCTTTCTATAATTATCAAATTCTGCTTTTATTCTTTGAGCAAGATTTTTGTATTCTTCAACTTCGCTTGTCTTCTCATCAAGCTGCTGTTTTAATAAATTAAATTCTTCTTTTATTTTCTGTTTAACATCTTGCTTCTTTTTTTTATGTTCAGTTACCTTTTCTTCACCCATTTTGAAAAAATACCTCCAGTAGAATTATTTTAGATTTATTTAACAACCATTTTGCTATATGTCAAGATTTTATTGACTTATAATCTGAATTTTATATAATAATATTATCGTTTGTATTACTGTTTAATATTTCAGGAATATATAAAACGAAAGCAAAGTTTTAAAAGAAGATATAAATTGTTATTATAATTCTATATTTGCATTATAAAGCTATTTGTAGGAGAATAGAAATGGATAGCAAAATCAGGAAAATTGTTTTAGCATACTCTGGTGGACTTGATACATCTGTTATTTTAAAATGGTTGATTTTGAAATATAATGCAGAAGTTATTGCTTATATTGCTAATGTAGGACAACAAGAGGATTTTGAAGCTATAAAAAGGAAGGCATTAGATACAGGTGCGAGTAAAGTGTATGTAAAAGACTTAAAAGAAGAATTTATTAAGGAATATATTTTTCCTATAATAAAAGCAGATGCAGTATATGAATCAAAATATCTTTTAGGCACAGCAGCAGCCAGACCTCTTATTGCCAAACATCAGATAGAGATTGCGAAGGAAGAAAATGCAGATGCAGTTGCACACGGTGCAACAGGCAAAGGTAATGACCAGGTTAGATTTGAGTTGACTTATAAAGCACTTGCACCTGAACTTAAAATTATAGCTCCTTGGCGAGAATGGGAATTTAAAGGAAGAGAAGATTTGATAAAATTTGCTAAACAAAACAATATCCCAGTCCCTATAACAAAAAAGAAACCATATAGTTCAGACTCTAATATATTTCATATAAGTTACGAGAGTGGTATACTTGAAGATATTTGGGCAGAACCTTTAGAAGATATGTTTATAATGACAAAATCGCCAGAAAATGCTCCAGATAAACCAATATATATTACAATTGATTTTGAAAAAGGTGAACCTGTTGGAATTAATGGCAAAATACTTCCGCCTGTTGAACTTATACAGAAGTTAAATAAAATTGCAGGTGAAAATGGAATTGGTAGAGTAGATATGGTAGAAAATAGACTTATTGGAATAAAAAATAGAGGAGTTTATGAAACTCCTGGTGGAACACTTCTTTTTGTTGCCCATAAAGAGTTAGAATCTATAACAATTGATAGAGAAACAATGCATTTTAAAGAATTAATATCTCTTCGCTATAGCGAACTGGTTTATTATGGTCAATGGTTTACACCTTTAAAGAAAGCACTTGATGCTTTTATTGAAAGGACTCAGAAATATGTGACTGGAACTGTTAGATTGAAACTTTATAAAGGGAATGTAATTTGTGTAGGACGAAAGTCTCCATATTCACTCTATAATCCAGATTTGGCAACTTTTGAAAAAGAGGAAATATATAATCAAAAAGATGCAGAAGGTTTTATAAATCTATTTGGCCTTCAGATAAAATACGGTCATAAGGAGTAATATAATGATTAAAATGTATAAAACTACATCAGAAAATCAATTAAAAGAAATAAAAAGAATTGAAAAAGGCTGCTGGATAAATGTTATAAGCCCTTCAGAGAATGAAATAAAATATTTAACGCGTAAATTTAATATTCCACCAGAATTTATTATGGATGCACTTGATATTGATGAACGTGCCCGAACAGAAAAAGAAGATAATGTTTCTCTTATAATTTTAAGAATCCCAAGTAATGGGAAAGTTGATATTGAAAAATATGTAACAGTCCCTCTTGGAATAATAATTGTCCCCAATGTAATTATAACTGTATCTCTTTATCCTAATGAGATAATTAAAGATTTTACAAAGAATAAAGTAAGAAACTTTTCTACATCTAAAAAAAGTAGATTTGTATTACAGATTCTTTATAAAACAGCTCTTTTATATCTAAATTATCTTAAAGAGATAAATAAACGAACATCAATTGTAGAAAAAGAGTTACACCAATCAATGAGAAACGAAGAATTGATAAAATTGCTAAATATAGAAAAATGTCTTGTATATTTTATTACTTCATTAAAATCAAATGAACTTATGATGGAAAAACTTTATACTGCTAAGATATTAAAGATGTATCCAGACGATAAAGAACTTTTGGAAGATGTTATAATTGAAAATAAACAAGCAATAGAAATGGCAAATATTCATAGCAATATTTTAAGTGGAATGATGGATGCTTTTGCTTCTGTAATTTCAAACAATTTAAATATTGTAATGAAATTTTTAACTTCTATTACAATTATTTTAATGATTCCTACTCTTGTTGCAAGTATTTATGGAATGAATATAAATCTTCCTTTACAACATTCTCCTTATGCTTTTGCCATATTAATGATAATCTCTCTTGGGTTATCACTTATAGGAGTAATAATATTTCTTAAACGTAAAATATTTTAGATATTAAATCTTTTATAGAAGACTAAACGCTTTAAATCCTGATTAAAGAGTAGTAGATACAAAAAGAAAATATATTCTCATCTCCTGCTTTTTAATCATTATAAAATCACTCCACGAAAAATAAGGGTGTTGAAAAATTACCCTCCATTTTTAAGGAATCCTTTTTATAATAAGTTGTAAAAACAGACCTTTAGCTCTGTTAAATATATTAAATTAACACACCTAAAGGTGTGTTTCTACATTTTTATCAATATATTACATCTTGTTAATGCAATATAAGATAAAATTTTATTTCATTATAATTTTTGATATAAAACAATTATAAAATATTTTTTCAACACTCTTCAGAAAATAATTTGACATTTTATAAAAAAGTTATTAAAATAAAAATAATTATAGAATTAAAAGAATGTAATAGTATGTTAGAAATAACTATAAAAATGTTAATGGGAGGTTTAGATGTTAATGGATGACAAAAAGCGACAGGAAGAAATTAAAAAATTTTATGATGAAGGAGATTATTTTGCAAATATTAATAAATATCAATCTTATTCTGATTTGCTCAAAACAAAATTCCAAAAGTATAGGATCAAAAAACTATTAAAAATATATACTCCAAGTAAATATGAAAAAGTATTAGATTTAGGGTGTGCTTTGGGGACCATGAGTTTTGCTCTTGCGCCATATTGCAACGAAATAGTTGGATTAGATTATAGTAAGAAAGCTATTTCTACTGCTAACAGGTTATTACAAACGAGTCCATATAATAATATAAAATTTATTGTTGCAAGTGCCGATAATACAAATTTGCCATCTAACTCTTTTGATGTCATTATAAGCGCTGATTTATTTGAACATTTATATCCAGATGTATATAAAAAAACACTAGATGAGTGTAGGAGAGTTTTAAAGAAAGGTGGTAAACTCGTAATATGGACACCTCACAGTGGTCATATTATTGAAATTTTAAAAAATAAAAATATATTATTAAAAAAAGATATAAGCCATGTTGATTATAAAAAAATGAAAACCTTAATAAAGGATTTAAAAGAAAGAAATTTTATTATTAAAAAAGCTTTTTATGCTGAATCTCACAATCCTCTTTTTAATATTTTAGAAAAAATTTTATTACCTATTTTACCAATAATGAGAAGACGCATTGCTATATTAGCAGAAAAACAATAACTCTTTAAGCAATTATAATAACAGGCATATCTCGTAGGAGTAGGTTATCCATCCAACCTCTCATAAGGAGAGAGATTGGCATTTAAGATAATAGAAATCTGTGGGGGCTCTGGCTATCCCACACTTGTCAGTATGTAAGTGTGGAATTACGGCTCTAAAAACTGAAAATGATTGATGCTTTTTCTTTGTTTACTAAATTTTTTAAACTGGCTCTCAAATTTTATTTGACATAAGAATTAAATTTTATAGTTTAACTTTAAGCTAACTAATGTGAGGTTATAAGTAATATGTCAGGACATTCAAAATGGCATTCAATAAGGCATAAGAAAGCAATAGTAGATGCTAAAAGAGGGAAGATTTTTAATAAGCTGATTCGTGAAATAACAACAGCAGCACGAATAGGGGGCGGTGATCCAGAATCTAATCCGCGACTTAGACTTGCTATTCAAAAAGCTAAAAGTGTAAATATGCCGGCTGATAATATTGAACGGGCTATAAAAAAGGGCACAGGTGAAATTGAAGGGGTAAACTATGAAGAGCATATTTACGAAGGATATGGACCTGCTGGCACAGCTATTATGGTTTTATCACTCACTGACAATAAAAATAGGACTACTTCTGAACTTAGAAGTATTTTTTCTAAAAATGGTGGGAATCTGGGCGAAAATGGATGCGTTGCTTGGATGTTTTCAAAAAAAGGAGTAATTCTCGTTAGCAAAGATACTATTTCTGAAGAAGAGCTTTTTACTATTGTAGCTGATGCTGGTGCTGAAGATATGAAATCCGATGAAAAAACATATGAGATTATAATAGAACCTGAAAATTTTGATACTGTAAAAAAAGAACTTGAAAAGAATAATATTAAAATAGAAAGTGCAGAAATTACAATGTTACCTCAAAACTATGTAAAAATTGAAGATGAGAAAATTGCAAAACAGATGGCAAAATTATTGATGGCACTGGAAGAGCATGATGATGTTCAACAGGTTTACACAAATGCTGATATTCCAGAAGAAGCTTTTGAAGAATAATTTTTCAAATTTATATAGAATTAACTTTGCGAAATATTGTGGAACAGCATTTTATATACTACTATTAGGGGCGGGGAATAAATTTTACCCGCCTTACTGAAACATAATTTTTTATAATTTATAGTTTTAATAATGAAAGTAATTGGTATAGACCCAGGGATAGCCCTTACAGGCTACGCAATACTTGAGATAAAAAATAATAAAATTCTTCCACTAAAATATGGAATAATAAAGACAGAAAAAAAAGCTTTATCAGAAAGAATAAAAGAGATAAACACAAAATTAAAAAAAATAATTGAGAAATATAAACCCAATCAGGCAGGTGTGGAAAAAATTTATTTTAATAAAAATACAAAAACTGCAATAGATGTGTCTGAAGTTAGAGGCTCAATTATTTTAACACTTATTAATAATAAAGTCTCTGTTTTTGATTATACGCCTTTGCAAGTTAAACAGGCTATTGTAGGGTATGGAAAAGCAACAAAACATCAAATTCAACAAATGATAAAAATTTTATTAAATTTAAAAGAAAAACCTTCTCCTGATGATGTTGCTGATGCATTAGCTGTGGGTGTGTGTCATATTAATTCAATGAAATTAAATTCTATCATTAGGAATTATAAATGATTGCTTATCTGGAAGGCAAAATTTTTAAAAAGATACCTGGATATACTGTAATTTTAGCTAATGGTGTGGGATATGAAGTCTTTATACCACTTTCAACTTACGAAAATTTAAAAAAAGAAGGTGAAACAGATTCCCTTTTTGTTTATACATTCCATAAAGATGATTCATTTAATCTATATGGCTTTAAAACAGAAGATGAAAGAGAATTATTTAAAATATTACTTACAGCACCAGGGGTTGGGCCAAAATTGGCATTAAGTATCCTTTCAAATATAGATGTAAATACTTTTAAATTAGCAGTGGCAAATCAGGACCCAAAAATTTTAACTTCAATTGGTGGAATTGGAAAGAAAAGAGCAGAAAAACTTATATTTGAGTTAAAAGAGAAATTTAAGTCATTTTATGGACCAGATTATGGCGGCACAATTAAAACAGAGTTTTCTGAAATACAAAAAGATGCAATTATTGCACTTGAAACTCTCGGTTATTCAAGAAAAGAAGCATTAGAAACTGTTATAAAGATTCCTATTAAAGAAGATACAACAGTTGAATTACTTATAAAAGAAGCACTTAAAGAATTAAGTAGGGTTTAGAAATTATGTCAAAAAAATGCATCACATCACCAGCTATTTTACCAGATGATAAAGACGAAATTTCATTACGTCCTAAGCAATTAAATGAATTTGTTGGCCAAAAACAATTAAAAGAAAATCTTGCGATTTTTATAGAAGCTGCCAAGAAACGGAAAGAGAGTCTTGACCATATTTTGCTTTCAGGTCCACCAGGATTAGGAAAAACAACTCTGGCATATATTATTGCAAATGAATTAAATGTTAATATAAAAAGTATTTCTGCTCCGGCAATTGAAAAATCAGGAGATTTGGCTGCTATTTTGACCAATCTTTCAGATTTTGATGTGCTATTTATAGATGAGATACACAGACTTCATCCAGCAATAGAAGAGGTGCTTTATCAAGCAATGGAAGATTTTAAGATAGATATAGTAATTGGCCAAGGCCCATCTGCAAAATCAATTAAAATCTCTATTAATCCATTTACATTAATTGGTGCTACAACAAGAACAGGGCTTTTAACATCTCCGCTACGTTCAAGATTTGGTATAGTTCACAGATTTGATTTTTATAGCGTTGAAGAGCTTGCTCAAATTGTCGAGAGAACAGCAAAAATATTGAATGTCCCAGTAGATAATGAAAGCAAAATTGAAATAGCTAAAAGGAGTCGTGGGACACCAAGGATTGCTAATAGACTTGTCAAGCGGGTAAGAGACTTTGCCCAAGTAAAAGGTAAAGGTATGATAACTTATGATATAACTTTACATGCGCTGGAAAAACTTGAAGTTGACAGCTGTGGACTTGATACAATGGATAGAAATCTATTGAAAACAATTATTTTAAAATTTGGTGGGGGACCTGTTGGTGTTGAAACAATTGCTGTTTCTGTTGGTGAAGACCCCGGAACAATTGAGGATGTTTATGAACCATATCTTATTCAAAAAGGATTTATAAAAAGAACCCCTCGTGGTAGAGTAGCAACAAAAAATGCATATGCACATTTAAGTTTAAAATACACTACAGGAGAGCAATTGGGATTACTATAAAAAATTTGCAATATATTCTATTTTTGATCTCAAGTAGAGAGGAAAGTGGATTAAGATTCAGTCAGATAAATAAGATAATGATATTTCAGGATTTAAAGTTAAATTCATTAAGTGTACCATATAATAGTGCTATTAAAGGAAGTATGCATAGAGACTTGTAATATAAGAGGGAAGGCATAGAACCAAGATAAGATTATAGTGAATAATCTGCATATTTGGGAAGAATTTATATTTTTTTATTGTTAAAAAAGAGAAAGTGCTAAAAAATAAGGAATTTTTATTTTGACTTACCATTTTTATAGTAAAACTAAATTTCCTTTACAATAATTTGTGCTAATATACCATAGTTTCTATTAGAAATTATTAATAAAGTTAATAAAGTTGTGCACCGTCCCTCATTCGCAGTCCTATTCACACATATTTATAGCTGATTTTTAACTTTTTATTATTCCAAGGTCACTTACTTTATCGTCTGGCTCAAGATTGAGTATTTTCACACCCATTGTGTTTCTATTGTTAACTGAAATCTCTTTTGCTAAAGTGCGTAAAACCATTCCTTTAGTAGTTGTTATAATCACCTCATCATCATCGCTAACACCAGCTAAACAGGCAGCAGGGCCATTTTTTTGTCCAACCTTTAAATAAATCATTCCTTTGCCACCCCTACCTTTTACAGGAAAATTTGAAAATTTAACCCTTTTACCAAATCCTTTCTCTGTTAAAACAATTAATTTCTCAGAAGTATCAACAGAAACAATTCCCAATACTTTGTCATTTGTTCCTACACTAATTCCTTTAATTCCACGTGAAGCTCTTCCCATAGGTCTCAATTTTTCACCATCTATTCTTAAAGCTTTTCCCATTGCAGTTCCAATAAATATATCTTTGTGTTTTCCTTTCTCAAATATTAATGCTCCTACTAATTCATCATCTTTATCTAAATTTATTGCAAAAATTCCTCTCTTTTTCGCACTATTAAAAAATGTGCTTTCTATCTTTTTTATCATCCCTTTTTTTGTAATCATTATCAAGTAACTATCTTTATTAAATTCTCTTATAGCTACAGTAGCAGTTAAGTATTCATCTTGTGTAAGGTTTAAAAGGACTTTAATAGAGCGGCCACGTGTTTGTTTCCCACCTACAGGTATTTCATAAACTTTCATCCAGAAAACTTTTCCCTTATTCGTAAAAAACAGCAGATGGTCATGAGTTGATGCAACTATAATCTGTTTCACATAGTCGTTTTCTCCTTTAACTACAGCACCTATAATTCCTCTCCCACCTCTTTTTTGTTTCTTATATAAACGTGCCTGCAAACTCTTTATAAATCCATCATATGATATGGTAATAATCATATCTTCATCAACAATAATATCTTCCATTGTAAATTCTGTCACTTTTTTAACAATTTCTGTGCGTCTTGGAGTAGAATAATTCTTTTTTATCTCCAGAAGTTCATTTTTTATTACTTCATATACTTTTTTTTCGCTTGCAAGAATTGATTTTAATTCTTTTATTAACTTTGTTAAGTTCTCATACTCTTCAATCAATTTCTGTTTTTCGAGTCCTGTTAGTCGTTGCAAGCGCATATCAAGTATAGCCTGTGCCTGGACTTCTGTAAATCCAAATTTTTCAATAAGACTTTTCCTTGCAATATCAACAGTGCGTGATGCACGTATTGTCTTTATAATTGCATCAATAATATCAAGCGCTTTTATAAGTCCTTCCAGAATATGAGCACGTTCCTGAGCTTTTTTAAGTTCAAATTTAGTTCGTCTTATAACAACTTCTTTTCTATGTTTAACATATTCCTCTATTATCTGTTTTAAGTTTAAAACTTTTGGCTGATTATCAACCAATGCAAGCATAATAATACCAAAAGTAATTTGCATCTGCGTATGTTTGAATAGCTGATTTAATATTACTTGAGAGTTAACATCTTTTCGTAATTCTATAACAACTCTTAATCCTTCTCTATCAGATTCATCTCTTAAATGAGTAATACCATCTATTTTTCTTTCTCTTACAAGGTCAGCTATTGAAGATATAAGTCCTGCTTTGTTTACCTGATAAGGTAGCTCTGTAATTACAATACTTTCTTTACCTTTATGTTCCTCTATTGTTGCTTTGGCTCTTATTGTAACTTTACCTTTACCTGTTGTATAAGCTTCTTTTATTCCTTTGTATCCATATAAGATTCCACCTGTGGGGAAATCAGGGCCTGGTAAATACTGCATAAGCTCGGATATTTTACAATCAGGGTGCTCTATAAAATAAACTACAGCATCAATAGTTTCACCAAGATTATGAGGTGGTATATTTGTAGCCATTCCTACTGCTATTCCATTTGCACCGTTTATAAGCAAATTTGGAAAAGAAGCAGGAAGCACAACAGGTTCTTTTCTTGTTTCATCAAAATTAGGAGTAAAATCTACTGTATCTTTATTTATATCCTTTAATAGCTCTTCCGCAATTTTTGAAAGTCTTGCCTCTGTATATCTATATGCTGCAGGATTATCACCATCAACTGAACCAAAATTACCCTGACCATCTATTAAAGGCACACGCATTGTAAATTCTTGAACCATTCTAACAAGTGTTTCATATACAGCTGCATCACCATGAGGATGAAAATTACCAATAACTTCTCCAACGATTTTTGCACATTTTACATAAGGATTGCTATGTGTCCAGTGTCTCTCAAACATAGCATATAATATTCTTCTATGAACAGGCTTAAGTCCATCTCTTACATCCGGGAGCGCTCTCCCAATAATTACACTCATAGCATAATCAATATAGGAGTTCTTCATCTCCTCTTCAATGTAAACAGGCACTATACGTGCATCAAAAATTTGTAATGGCTCATTAGTTTCTTTCTTTTTTGGCATATATGCTCCTTTCTAATGATAGCTTGTAAGTTTTATTTAATACACACAAATTGATTATATATCTAAATTTCTTACTTTTTTAGCATATTTTTCTATAAATTTTCTTCTTGGCTCAACTTGGTCACCCATAAGAATTGAGAAAGTTTCATCAGCTTCAACAGCATCTTCAAGTGTTACTTTTAAAAGGGTTCTTTTTTCAGGATTCATTGTTGTTTCCCATAGCTGTTGGGGATTCATTTCGCCCAATCCTTTATATCGCTGAATTCGTAATTCTTTTTTCCCAATTTTTTTAAATTTTTCAATAATTTTATCTCGTTCTTCATCAGAATAAGCGTATTTAATTTCTTTTCCATCAGTAATTCTGTAAAGAGGTGGTTGAGCTATATAAATATAACCTTGTTCAATTAATGCAGGCATATATCTAAAGAAGAATGTAAGTATAAGAGTGCGTATATGTGAGCCATCAACATCAGCATCTGTCATAATAATTATTTTATGATATCTTATTTTTGAGATATCAAAATCGTCTTTTCCAATACCTGCGCCTATAGCAGAGATAATAGTTCTTATTTCATCATTTGAAAGGATCTTATCAAGTCTTGCTTTTTCTACATTTAAAATTTTTCCTCTTAGTGGAAGAATTGCCTGAAATTTTCTATCACGTCCCTGTTTGGCAGACCCACCAGCAGAATCACCTTCAACAAGATAAAGTTCACTTAATGATGCATCCTTCTCAGTGCAATCAGCAAGCTTGCCTGGTAGAGAATTATCAATATCTAATGCTTCTTTCCGTCTTACCAGTTCTTTGGCTTTTTTAGCTGCTTCTCTTGCATGTGATGATGCAATTGCTTTTTCTATAAGCTTCTTCGCAATTTTGGGATAATGTTCAAAATATTCACTTAATTTATCATAAACAATACTGTAAACTATTCCTTCAACTTCGCTATTTCCGAGTTTCATTTTTGTTTGACCTTCAAATTGTGGGTCCTTTATTTTTAAACTTAAAACAGCTGTAAGACCTTCTCTTACATCATCTCCTTGAAGCCCTCCTGTTAACTTTTTTTCAAGCCCCAATTTTTTAACAAAATCATTAAATACTCGTGTAAGGGCAGATTTAAAACCACTTAAATGTGTGCCACCTTCTTGAGTATTGATATTATTTACATAAGTAAAAATATTTTCCGCATATCCTGTATTATATTCTATTGCAACTTCAATAATAATATCTTCGCGTCTGTCCTGGAAATAGATAGGTGGCTTATGAATAGGAGTTTTATTCTCGCTCAAATAACTTACAAATGATATAATCCCACCTTTAAATTGAAACTTGTGTTCTTTTATTTCTTTTCCTCTCTCATCAATAATCTCTATTGTAATACCTTTATTAAGAAATGCCAGCTCTCTTAATCTATGGGCAAGTGTATCATAATGAAAATTAATATCTTTAAAAATAGTTGGATCTGGCTTAAATGTTACCTTTGTGCCCCTTAATTTAGTTTTCCCTATAATTTCAAGTTTTGTAATAGGTTTGCCTCTTTCATATTTTTGACAATAAATTTTTCCATTTCTATAAACTTTTACCATACACCATTCAGAAAGAGCATTTACAACTGAAATTCCAACGCCGTGAAGTCCACCAGATATTTTGTAAGCTTTATGGTCAAATTTCCCACCTGCATGAAGTTTTGTCATTACAATTTCAAGTGCAGAAATTTTAAATTTAGGATGAATATCAACAGGAATGCCTCTGCCATTATCTGTAACTTCTATAATATTTCCTTTTTTTATTTTTACAATAATAGTATCGCAATATCCTGCAAGTGCTTCATCAATGCTATTATCTACAACTTCATATACCAGATGATGAAGTCCAATAGCACCAGTGCTTCCAATATACATACTTGGTCTTTTCCGAACCCCATCTAATCCATCTAATACCTGTATTTTAGTTGCATCATATTGTTCCTCTTTGAATATCTTTTCAGCCAGTTCTGTTGCCATCCGGATTTCCTCCTAAAATTATATTGGATTATTAAATATAACTTAAAAATTTTTAAAATCAAGGACTTTTTATAATAGGCAACATCACAGGATGTGATATTAAAATGTTTGATGATTTTTCAAGCACATTCAAATTAAACTTGACATCTATTAAAAAAAATATAAATTTACTTTTAATTATGGATGTAAGTGGCCAGCTAACATTTGAAGATAGTCCTTTAATATTAAAATTTAATAAAGTCGTCACTTATATCCGTAATGCAGAATTTAATAAGGCATTAGAAATTATGGAAGAAATTTTAAAAATTAATTCTGAATTTCCTGGACTTGTTGAATCTATAAAGAGCATAAAATTCTGGCAGAACAGATGGCTTAAAATTTTGCGAACACCACAAGGAAAAGAACAAGCTGATATACTGCTCGATGAATGGGTTAATTATGAAAATTTTTCAAAATCTTTTTCAAATCAGCCAGAAAAAATCTTTATTGTTATAAAAAATCTTATTTACAAAAAAATACTTAAAAACTTAATTTATGCATTCCAAAATTCAGAGGTTCCTAATGTTGAGCTTTTAAAAAAGATTGGTGAAATTTTTCTTGAGATAGATGAAAATCAGAAAGCAATTGAAACATTAGAATATGCCAGAATGTTCCGAAAAAAAGATTCGTATCTTTTAGCATTACTTGCTGAATCCTATTCAAGAGAAGGAAACATTCAAAAAGCTAAATCATTATTCCGAGAAGCCTTTCTTTATAATCCTCAAGAGATTGACCTTTCTTTGATAAAGTCAGAACTAATTTTAGAAATTGTAAAAACAATAAAGTCTAAAGGAATTGATGAAAAAATGCTTCTTGAATGGATTCCAGTTTATGGTGCAATATTAAACATATTTAATATTAAACGAGAAATTTCTTATGAAGAGCTAGTAAGACTTACACAGGAAGCCGAGGAATTGGAAAAAGAATATTATAATCGTCAATTTACAAATGAATTTATTGAGCCTAAATTGATTAATAGATACTTATGGCTTATTGATTATTATAGACTTCAGTCTCCAAACAAGGAATATACAAAAATTTATTTAAATAAATTAAAAGAATTAAATCCAAAAATTTACGAGCAATATTCAACAATAATTAATTTAAATAACAACTAAAATCAAATATAAGGGGTAAAAAATGGCACAAGAAGAGATTCTTAATACCTTAAAAAATTTACTTAACGAGGAAAAATGGAGCAAATTTCAACTGAGTGAATATAATGTCAAAAAATTTAGAAATCTTGATGAGGTTATAAAAAAGATTGATACACCTGAAACAAAAACACAAGTAATAAAAGTTGCAAATGAATATCTTGAGAAAAATGAATATAATATTATTGCGAGATATATTTTAGCTATATTAAGTTATCCTGAAAATAGAGAGCTATTCTATTCTGGATTTGAAAGAATAATAAATAATTTTAAAGAACGTGAAAAATGGGGAATAGTAGAGTACCTTTGTAGAAAAATGCTTCAAATAGAGGAAAATGAATTTGGTTTACGCTCACTTATTGAAAGTTTAAGGTATTTGAATAAATCTCAAGAGATAATAGATATTCAAAAAAGAGTTTTAAAATTAAATCCTGAAGATACATCTACATCTCTTGCTATTGCAAAATATAATGAACAGGCTAAAAAAATTGATGAGGCAGTATATTATTATAAGCAGGCGCTGAAAGTTTTTATTAATCAGAAAAATACGAAGATGGTTGAAGAGATATGGCTTAAACTTGTGGATTTAATAGGCGAGCAAAATATAGAGATATTTCTGGAAATGGAAAATGCTTTAAAAACGAATTTTTCACCAGAGTTTATATCTATGCTCTTTAGCCTTCTTCACCCAAACCTTATAAAAAATCAAAAATATGATGAGGCTATTAATCTTTTAAAGAAAATGCTTACTTATTCACCTAAAAATAGGGAATACAGAGATAAACTTATTGAAGTCTATTCAATAAAATATAAAAATCATTCGCGCTTAGAAGATATGCTTAGAGCTTCAGGGCTTAAAATGTGGTGGAAAGATGTGCATAATGCAATAAATCTATTTGAAAAGCAAGTGAAATTTGATGTCGGTGTTTATGTTTATCACTATAGCTGGGGAACGGGAAAAATTACAGAAGTTACAAGAGAACAAATTCAGGTAGATTTCCCTGATAATCCAGAACATAAAATGTCATTTGATATGGCTCTTAATACCCTTCAAATTTTGCCACCTGACCATATAAAAGTTAAAAAAAGATACGAATTTGAAAAAATAAAAGAATGTGCAGAAAAAGACCCTATAAAATTTATAGAAACAGCTGTAAAATGTTCACCCGGAATGGAAATATCTATAGATGAGTTAAAAGAAGAAGTTACAGATGGAATAATCTCTCCAAAAGAATGGATGAGATGGTGGAATAAAGTGAAAAGAGAATTGAAAACAACCCCTAATTTTAAATTTATTGATTCTGAACGAAAAATTAAGTATGTAGAGAGTGAAGAATCATTTGGTGAAATTATTTTAAATAATTTTAATAAAACTGATGATTTCTTTGAAAAAATAAAAATCGCTTATGAATTAATTGAAAATGATATACATAGAAAAGTTGATTTAAATGTATATCAACATCTTACAGACTGGTTTATTACAAATTTAAATTCAAATTTAAAAGTAAAGCCTGAACTTTCTTATATCTCTTGTATTGTAATTAATAAATTAATTCATGCTTATCCTGATATATCCAAAGCAAAACTTAATATTAATGCTGAAGATATAATAAACTCTGTTTCAAGTATACCTGAACTTTTTAAACATGTTGATATTCCTGAATATCAAAAAATACTCGTTCAAGATATAGTAAAATATAGAAACGATTGGGATAAAATACTTTACGAAATTATGCTTTCTGAAAATAGTAGAATGTTTGACTACATCCTTGATGTTTTTATTCAGAAAGGAAAAGGTGATATTATAGAAAAAGTTATAGAAGATGCGATGGAAGGTTATAGAAGTCATCCTGAATTATTTGTTTGGGTCTCAAAAAATATTTTAACAGAAGCATGGCAAAAGTTATTAAACGAAAAGATAAATCAATATAAATACAGAATTTTTGAAAGCACATTTTTCTTACTTTCATATTTGGGAAGACAGATAAAAAATAAGATAAATCTTGAGAATAATACAAAAATTCAGAAACAGATTATAAGATTGCTGTTTGATAAAAATACTAACTTATTTTTAAATTATATAAAAAAATGTGTTGAAGATGGGACAAATGTATCATCTCTTTTAAGGCTATTTCGTGAAAATGAATATATCCCACAAAAACATAGAGAAAATATTATTGGAGAATTACGAAGTATTGAAAAACCAATTATAGCATAAAGAAAATACAAAACTCTTACTTAACTAATACCTGAATACTGGTTGACTTTTTCTATTTTTTTTGTTTTATTAATGCTATGTTTAGTATCAGAGAGAAGTTTATCTTAAATTACATTATAATTGGCTTAATTATTGTTCTTATTTCAGGATTTGTCTCTTTAATTGGAGTAAAAAGTGTTCGTCAAATTGCACTGAAAAATTATGAAACGAATCAAAAATTATTTTTGTATCTTCAAAAAATAAGAGTCGCTCATCAATATAAAATTAATGCACTTCATCATTATATAAATAAAAACTATAAAGATGCGTCAGAGTTTTTT
>Ga0164318_10001957_pt1 | contig 18797 bp, 13 predicted proteins | sample GuaBasSedimGuay9_FD_113734 | JGI IMG/M metagenome (GOLD analysis project Ga0164318, IMG submission 113734) | Subseafloor sediment microbial communities from Guaymas Basin, Gulf of California, Mexico - Guay9, Core 4571-4, 0-3 cm | ecosystem: Environmental > Aquatic > Marine > Hydrothermal vents... | reverse complement strand
TGGTATCATATTATCAATACTAGCGGTAATCATTCCATCAATATACCCAGGAATAATAGCATCAAGGTCAGTAACTCCATCGCTTGAAAGAAAATGGAAAATAACATCGAAGCCTCGAGGTGATCTATGGGAAATAACTTTACCCTTAAGTGTACACACGAGAAAAGAGATAATTGGTATATTAAGGTATCTAAAAGAATACTACAGTGGTAGAGGAGCTGTTGAAAAGAATTTCACTGTGACGAATATACTTGAATATAGCGAGGATCAAATGTATTTGAAATTCCGGGTTCATCTAGCACCCTTTGAATTAAACCTTTACCAGACTGTTACATTGCAGGGTAGAAGAATAGCTGGAAACTATACATTTATCATTATACTTCAACGTGAGACTGGTCAACGTCATGCTTGGATTAGATCAAATAGAATATTTATCGACAAGGTAAGAAAGCAATTACTTGTATGGCGGACACTATCGACAAAAATAAAGGATCAATATGTTATTGGTAAATAAAAAGATTAGTATTTTTTTGTTTTTAATAATATTTTCTTTCCTTTTCCCAAACATTTATAGTTCGGAGAATATTGTTTATGTTCTTCCTATAAGGGTAAAAATAGATGGTTTTAATGAGCTACTTCTAATATCTATAAAATATAATAATAAAATATTCAGATTTGATGTAAGTAATGGAGATATCATAGAAATCAATTTTACACATGGGTCATATGTATATCATCAATATTTTGAGATAACTGTGAATAAGAAAGCTTACATTTCTGTTTATCCACGAGAAACAATAAGAAAGATTATGATGGATAGGGGATATTATCGAGTTAGTTTTGTCTCCCGTGTCATAGGATGCAATAGTTATCAGGGCTTCTTAAATAATAAGTCGTCTTTTACTGTATTGCTTCCTATGATAAAAATCAATGAAAAAATAACTTCTTCAGGAAAAATAATATATCTGGATGCTGTTAATATTATGCTTAAACCCGCGAGAATTATTTCAGTTAAACCTTTTTCTTTAAAACTAGACTCACCTTATAAGCTTACTGTTATAGATAGGAATTGGATACAGTTTAGCGATAGGAATGACTATTTAATATTACCCTATGATGAAGCTTTTAAAATCTCTTATCTATTGTCTAGTTCATATGTATCGTTTAGTAGAAGGATAGATGATATTCATTTAGTAATTAGTATTGAGGCTGAAAAAATTGATAATTTGGATATAGGTAGAGAAATTCTTTATAAATTGACCAACACGCTACTTTCAGAATTGGATCAGTATATGTCTATTCTTAAAAATATTGGTATAGGTTCCTCTATATTTGATAAAAAATATTCTTATGCCAATATACTCTTTAAACAAGCTCTTGAATCATATCAAAATGGTAATTTAGATGGAGTAAGATATTTTTTATCGAGAGGATTGGATCAATATACGTTTATAAGGCAGGATATTAGAAGAATGTTTCTCGGAAGTTATATTTATTTTCCAATAATTTTAGTATCTCTAATTGTTTTTTCAACTTTTGTTTCCAGATTATTTTTTGAAAAATATTTCAAGTTTGGTTTCCTTGCCACTTTACTAATTATACTTATAATATTACTTATTGTAAGTACTGAGACTCATATATTCCTATTTTTTGGTTTAGTGTCTTTTTTTGAAGATAATCTGAGAACATTACTACCTTATGAACTTCAGAGATCTTCGTTGACTTCTATAACTTTGGTAATAGTATTTTTAGTTAGTTTAGTTATTAGTGGATTATTTGCATACTTTATTGTATCATCTGAGAAAATTCATTTTTCTCTTCTTTTGCTGAAGAGAAGAAAGATACATTTCTTCTTGGTATTAATAACAATTATGGTTGTTGCATCAGGTCTTTCAATTCATGGATCGAGTATGTATGGAATTATTACTGAAAAATTAATCATAGATGAACATAGTAAGGCTCCTAATTTCTTATACTTGTATAAAAGGTCATTATATAGGATTAAAATTTCAACACGAACATCCTATAAGGTGTTTGAGAAGAGTCATCTACAATATTTTAACCAATATGATATTCAACTTCTCAAGATGCTTCTCAATGAGAGTAACACGAGTATTATTATTCACGCATTCACATTTTTAAAGATAAATGATCGAAATGTTTTCTTATTATTTACTGACCCAAGATACCTAGCGAATTTTGGTATTGGTTCATTTTGTAATGAGACAGTTATTATAAGTAAGGATCTAGCTCAGTTAATGAAGATATATGAGGGAGAATATATTAATGTTGGCAAACATCGGTTAAAAATATTAAAAATTTTGGATTCACCTATAACAGATTATGACTTAAGAATTATTACGAGTGACGTGGTCTCGAACAAGAGTAGCAACTATTTCGCTATATTACCTAGTAAATATGTAAAAGAATTTAATAATGTATATGTAGATAAAATTTTATTTTTTAATGTCTCAGAACATATTCTTTCTAAGATAATGGAGATACGACTAGGTTTATCTTATATATCAAAGGTAACACTTAGTAAAGAAAAAACTCTTATTATGGGTTATGATTATCCGATAATTAAAGGAGAGAATAAAGTAATCATCTTAGAGAGATTCGATGATCTTGGTATAATATTTATATCTGATTGGTATTCTCAATTGATTGTTTTGACTATAGGTTTCCTCATTATATCGTCTAATGCTCTAGCTAGTGTATATGAGAGAAGAAGAGATTTAAAAATACTTACATGTACTGGAGCAAGTCCTCTGGATCTATTTATCAATATTATTAGTGAGGGTATCGGAATAGGTATAATTGGAGGACTTGGAGGGTTTGTTTTAGGGAGAATAATGAATATGATGTATACATCCCTAGTTGGTAATAAGTCTCTATATCCATCTATTGAATTATCATATCTAGCCTATAGTTTAGTTATAGCTTTATTATCTTCAATAATAGGCTATCTGATTCCTGCTAGAAAAGGTATTCTTGAAGTGGTTCCAAGTAAATTACTTAAACGTAGTAGTGGAAAAATAGCAAAAGTTTCTAAAAATGAACTTTTATTGGATAACTTTATGCGGATTTCAATTCATGAGATGAAGGTGATTAAACGGTTTTTACATGAAGTTTTTCCGTATAAACTTGAAATAGGAGGAGGTAATTGGGGTTTTTTTGTTAAAAAGATAGAGAAGAGGAACATTGACGAAACTATAAGCTTTGAATATTATGGAAGTTTTAAAGGATTATATGTCTCAAATTTAGTTGAATTATCTATAAGAGTACTTCTAGAAAAAGAGAAAGATAAAATAAACCCGAAGATTACGATTTATTCCAAAAAACTTGGATCTATTCCTAAAGGAGAGCTTAATCGTTTAGTTATCTACACACGTGATGCTTTAATGCAGTATATCGATTATAAGAAACAATTTTATGATAAAAATAGGAAGGAAAAACAGGAAAATATTTAAAAGTTTCTTAGGAGTACACGTCCGGCAGCTACTAGAGGATCCCATACGGGTGCAAAAACAGGTGAATATGCTAAGTCATCAAAGAAAGCATCCCACACAGTTGATTTTTTAAACAATAGTGATGCTAAAGCATTTAATCTGGGTAAAACATCTCTTCCTATAAATTGACCTCCTAGTAATCTGCCTTCTTTATCCGCTATTAATTTTATAGTTATTTCCCTACCTCCAGGATAGTAAGTTGGTCTGGTTTTAGCTTTTATTTTTGTTGTTACTGTTTCGATATTTAGCATCTTAGATTGTTCTTCTGACAAACCAGTTCTTCCTACTTCTAGATCAAATATTTTAGTTATTGCAGTGCCGACAATTCCAGGAAATTTAATTGATTTTCCACCTATATTACTTCCAGCTACATATCCCATTTTATTAGCCGTGGTTGCTAAAGGTACCCAAGTTTTGTTACCGGTTACTATATCGAATGTTTCAGCAATATCTCCTACTGCATATACGTTTTCGTTACTTGTTCTAGTGTATTCGTCTACAGATACTGCTCCCTTTACTCCAAGTTTTAATCCCAGTTTTTTAGCAAGGGAATTGTCTGGACGTACACCAACAGCCATGATAACTAGATCAATCTTATATTCACCTTTTTCAGTGATTATTTTCTCAACTTTATTCTCTCCCTCAAAACCTATAACTTTTTCACTTAGATGTAGCTCTACACCTCTTTTCTTCAACTCTGACTCTATTAACCATGACATATCACTATCTATATTTGGAAGTACATGGGGTAGCATTTCAAAAAGATAAGTCTTTTTTCCGAGCTTGATAAAATTCTCAGCCATTTCTAGACCTATATAGCCACCTCCTACAACACCTACATTTTCAGCCTTTAAGCTGAGTTTTTTACAAATCTCGGCATCTTCAAGCGTTCTTACAGTTATTATTCCCTCAAGATTTATTCCTTTTGTAGGAGGAACTATCGGTCTTGCTCCGGTGGCAAGTACCAAGATATCCCAATTAAATTTCTTTTCTCCACCGTCGTTTTTAGAAATTACGTATCCTTCTCCGATATCTACGACTTCTGTTCGTGTAAATACATTTATTTTTCTTTTATTGATAAAATATTCTTTAGAATAATGAACTAAGTCTTCGAGGTTTTTAACTATTCCTCCAACATAGTATGGTATACCGCATTGTCCATAGCTTACATAGTTACTTTTTTCAAAGACAGTAACATTATATTCTGGTTTAAGACGTTTTATTCTTGATGCAGCACTCATACCTGCTGGTCCACCGCCTATTACAATGACTTTTGTCATATCTTTTCCCTCTAAAACATTTTAACTAAGATATTTAAATCTCTTCATAAAATAAATAATTATGGAGAATATTTCTAAAGAAAGAGGTATAATAAAAATAAAACCTATATTTATTGGAATATATCATTATAATATAAATTATGGAAGTGTATGTTCACCCGACAAAAAAGGTACTCCTCCGGTAAAAGAAATTAGATATGAGGATCTCGAAGAGAAAGCTAAGAAAATGATAGATTATTTTGAGAGTAAGCTGGAAGGTAATTTTGTTAGGATAGAGGAACCATATATTATCTCTAAGCATGTTGATTTAAGATTTCTCGCAAAGCATTTAACATATGATGTTGATGCATTTCTTATAGGTAAAATTGGAAATGTGCCTTTGATTATTAAAAGACTTGAAATGTTTGGTTTACCATTGCTATATAAACCTGATAATGTCTTTCTTAAGGCTCTAAGTGTTAAAAAATATTTAAGAGAAAGCAAGTTCTTGTATATTGGAGAGATACCTTCATTTTCTGCTCCTAGAGGACCTTGGGATTTCTTTAGAATACAGGAAAAATTTGGAATAGCATTTAAACACATAGATAGTGGTGAATTTTTTAAAGTTTTTGATAGTTTTGACGACGAAGTCGTAAAAAGGGAACTTAAAATTTGGAAAAATGATTTTGGTACTGTCTTAGAGCCTAGTGAGAGAGACCTCATGGATATGACAAGAATTTATCTTACTCTTAAATATTTCTTAGATAGAGAGGATGCCAATGCAGTAACCATAAATTGTGGAAGGTTTACTGAAATAAGGCCGATTGTTCCATGCATGGCTTTTAACAGACTAATAGATGAAGGATATGTCTGTGGATGTGAAGGTGATATAACAGCACTTTTATCATCGTTGATTTTGCATGCTGTCAGTAGGGGAGCTACTACTATGGGCAACTTTGGTTATAGACCTGGAATGTTTGAAGCTAGGGAAGACGAAGTCACAATTGAACACGATATAATTCCTCTCTCTATGAGCGTTAATAAATACACAATACGAGATTATCATGGTAGAAAATTTGGAGTAACAGGATATGCTCCCATTAAATCTAATCAGCCAGTTACAATGTTTAATATTGATCCATCTTTGGAGGAAGCAACAGTTATAGAAGGATACACAAAGGAAAGTTTTGATGGAATTCACTGTAGAATTATTGTTAGAATAGATGTGAAAGGTGATGTAAAAAAGATTCCTGAAATTCTTGTCGGTTCACAACATATGTCCATGACTTATGGACATTGGTTAGAAGAATTAAAAGAGGTTGGAAAAATATTAGGGATTAAAATAAGGGCCTTATAATTATTTTTCTCTAATATAAGGTTTTCCTAGAGTTTTAGGAGCACCTAGTCTTTTTCTAATAGATTCTCTGCTTGCAATACATAATACTAATATTGTTACAATATATGGGGACATACTTAGGAATGCTGGAGGTATACCATAGGGTTGAAGTATATATTGCATAACTTCAACGCCTCCGAATAAATATGATCCAAATACAGCATATATTGGATCCCACATAGCAAATACTGTTAATGATACAATAATCCAACCTCTTCCTGCGGTCATTCCCTCTATCCAAGCGGGTATATATATCAATGATAGATATGCTCCAGATAAGCCTATTAATGCACCCCCGATTATTGTTCCTAAATATTTTACTTTTATCACGCTTATACCCATAGATTCGGCTGTTTCTGGAGAATCTCCAACTGCACGAACAATTATACCTATTTTAGTTTTATACAATATGAACCAGTAGATTAGGACAAGTAAAAAGGATAGATATACTAGTGGATTTGTATTAAACAATATTTGACCTAATATAGGGATTTTATCGAGAGGAAATAGTGGAATTCTAGGTATATGTTTTACAGGTATTCCAATGTAATTTCTTCCAATAAGACCGCTTAATCCTATTCCGAACATAGTCAATGCTAAACCCGATATTGTTTGATTACCATTAAATGAGATCGAAATGATACCATGAATTAATGCAAAAAATATTCCGATTAAAATTGCAGCGACTAATCCTATCCATGGATTGCCCGTTATTCTTGCAAAAGCAAACCCTGTAACAGCACCCATAATCATAATACCTTCAGCTCCAAGATTTAATATCCCAGTTCTTTCAATAGCTATTTGCCCAAGCGTACCTATCAAGAGAGGTGTACCTGCTTCGATAATTGTTCATATGATTGAAATCCATTCGTTCATTTTATCACCTTTCTAACTTAATCTCATACCTTGTGAAGAAGTCGAAGGCTAGTATGAAAAATAAAATTGAACCATTAAAGATATTTATCGTTGCTTGTGGCAATCTCATAGCTACTTGGAGGGCATCACCACCCACTAATAATCCACTGTATAGAAAGGCGGCTATCGCTACACCTAAAGGATTTAGACCACCTAGCCAAGCAATAACTATACCTGTATAACCATATCCAGGTGAAACGTTCGGGTTAAGTCTAAATTTTATTCCACCAACTTCACCTACACCCGCGAGACCCGCTAGTCCACCACTTATAATCATTGTCAAAAATACTATTTTTGCTATATTTATTCCAGCATAGCGAGCTGCCTCAATATTACCTCCCACAACTTTTATCTCGTAGCCGATAGTTGTTTTCCATATAAGGACATATAGAATAAAACAAGTCGCTAGTGCTATTAAAAGTGTTGTATAATGAATCCTTGTACCTGGTAGTATGGGTAATCTAGCATTTTCAGGAAACATAGCTGTTTGTGGAAATCCCCATCCATGTGGGTCACGCCATGGTCCATAAACAAAATATTCTAATATTTTTTGAGCTATTAAATTCATCATAAAGGTTGTTAGAACTTCATTTACATGAAGTTTGATTTTTAAGAATGAAGGTATTAATGCCCAGCTTAATCCAGCTATAAATCCAGAAAAATACATTAATGGTATAATTATATATGAAGGCAGAAAGCCTAGATTTAAAGCAACCCATGTTGTTACTATTGCACCCATTAAGAGCTGTCCTTCAGCTCCAATATTCCAAGTTTGAGCTTTAAAAACAACCATTAGTCCAAATGAGATAAGTGCTAATGGTATAAATTTAACAATGGTTTCAGTTAGGCCGTACTCTGTTAAAAAAGCAGCTCTTAGTATTTCATAATAAGCTCTTAGTGGATCAACATTCATAAAGAGAAATATTATAGCATCAGCTAATAATGCGGATAGAACAGCTATAATTTTTATAAGTATAATTTTTCTTTTTGATTCGACAACTCTTTTACGTATCCTGATCCTCATTGTTATGCACCTCTAATTTCTTCACCAGCCATCAACAAACCTATAGTGTGTAAATCTGCTTTTTCTTTTTCAAATACTCCTACTATCTTTCCTCGATACATTACTGCTATCTTATCACTCAATAAAAATATTTCCTCTAAATCTTCAGAAATAAGCAATATAGATGTTCCTCTCATACTTTCCTCTAATAACGTTTTCCTAACTGCATTTGTCGTAGCTACATCCAAGCCATACGTGGGATGAAGTGCTATGATTAACTTATGTTTTTTAGAAAGCTCTCGGGCAAGTATAAGCTTCTGTATGTTTCCGCCAGACAATGTCTTAACTGGAAAATAAGGATTCGGGACAATAATTCCATATTTTTTAACTGCATCGTTAAAGGTATTCAAAAATTTATTATATTGTATAAAGATCTTATGCTTTGTATATTCGGGTAAATAATATGTTTTAAGTATAAAATTATCAATTACTGATAAATCAATAATTACACCTGTCCCTATTCTATCCTCGGGTATAAACGCTACTCCATTATCGTATATAAATCTTGTAGGTTTGTTAGTAATATTCTTTTCACAAATATATATCTCGCCCTTTGATATAGGTCTTAATCCTACAATAGCTTCGGCTAATTCCTTTTGACCATTTCCAGCAACACCAGCTATTCCCAATATTTCTCCTTCTTTTAATTCGAATGTTGCTCCTTGAACAGCATAAACACCCCTATCTCCCAACACCCATAAATTTTTAACATTAAGAACCTTTTTGTTCGAAATACTTCTTTTATTCTTTGTTGTTAAAAAAGATATGTTTTTTCCTATCATCATCTTAACAAGTTCATTTTTATCTATTTCATTAGGGTATACTGTAGCTATCAATTTACCTTTGCGAAGAACTGTGATTCTGTCGCTTTTCATAGCTTCATCAAGTTTATGTGTTATAAATATTATTGACGTCCCATTTTCCTTTAGTTTTTTCAAAACTTTAAAGAATCGTTCTCTTTCGAGAGGAGTTAAAACAGATGTAGGTTCATCTAAAATTAAAATTTTAGAACCTGCATAGAGTGCTTTTAGTATTTCAACTCTCTGTTTTTCGCCGGTTGAAAGTTGCCATATTTTAGCATTAATATCCACTCTAAGTTCATATGTTTCCATTATCTCTTTTATTTTACTTTCTACTTCTTTTTCAGGATGAATTATTTTGTTAGCCAAACCCAGTGCTATATTTTCTGTAACTGTAAGATTTTCAACAAGTCTGAAATGTTGATGAACCATCCATATCTTATATGAAATAGCGTCTCTAGGTGATTTTATACGTGCTCTCTTACCCTTTATGTATATTTCACCTTCGTCTGGTGTAAGTTCCCCGAAAAGAATTCTCATCAATGTTGTTTTTCCCGCTCCATTTTCCCCTAGTAACGCGTGTATCTCTCCCTCTTTTAAATTAAAGTTAATTTTATAATTAGCATAAATGTTCGGTGGAAAAAACTTTGTTATATTTCTTGTCTCTAGAATGATGTTGTCGTTTGTCATAACTTATACCTTGGGTAGAGATTATTAAAAGAAAAATAAAAAATTATTTATGAATTTTATAGTGAGAATTATTGTTTTGGTATTTCTCCTACAACGTTATCGACAAACCATTGTATTGACCATAGTAAGTCATGACTTGCTCTTTCGCCTGCAGGTATTTTAAGAACGCCATTTTGATCCTTTATAGGTCCTGTAAATGGATCAAAGAGAACTGTTTCTTCTTTCATTTGGGCTAATCTTTTCATAACGAGATCATATACGCTTATTTTACCAAACTGTGGATGATCTAAAACTTTATTCTTTAATTCTGGAACGAATTTTGGATTTATAGGAACACCAAAGTCAGCACCTAGCTCTACTGCGCCTTCTCTAAGCATCCACCAGTAATCAACATTCTGGAGGTTTGTACTATTATAGATACCTAAATATATTTTCATTAGGATATCTTGATAAATTATCTCCCAGTGAACAAGTTGTCCACTTACTACTGTGTCTGGTCCATATTTAAGCATTGGACTATAATGAGCGAATGTATATATCTGTTTTCCTTCCTTAGTATGTTGTTGTCCTACTTGAACAACCGTCGGTGAATCCTCGGTGAATGCTAATGTATCAACTCCTTCGCTTATCAATGCTTCTGCAGCCTCTTTGGCTTTATTTGGATCAAACCAGCTGAAGATCCATCTTACATAAACCTTAGCATTTGGATTAACTTCTTTTACTCCGAGAGCGAACGCATTAATATGTCTCACAACCTCGGGAATAGGATAAGCTGCGACATATCCAACTTTGTTTGTCTTTGTTAGGGCACCGGCCATTAATCCATTCAGGTAGTAGATTTGATAAAATTCTGCGAAGTATGTTCCTACGTTCTTTGATCTTTTATATCCGGAGCAGTGGAAGAATAATACATTTGGATATTTCTTAGATAAGTCGATCGTTGGATCCATGTATCCAAATGAAGTAGTAAATATAACGTTATAACCTTCTTTTATAAATCTCTCTATATACCTTGCAGCGTCTGATTCTGGAACGCTTTCAGCGTATGCTGTTTCTAGCCAGTCAAATTTTTGGTCAACATATCTTCTTCCAACATCGTGAGCATGCGTCCAACCATAATCTCCAATTGGACCAACATAGATGAAGGCTGCTTTAATTTTTTTCCCTTCCAATTTGCTTAGTTTGTCTTGGAGTTGGCTAATTAAGGCTTCTTTTTCTTGTAATTGATTTCTTAAATTATCATATTCTGATTTAGGTACAGTGCCTGGGTTAGGAATGAAATATCCAATAGCTGTACCTACTAATAAGCCAACTATAAAAGCCACAATAAGTATAGTCATATTTTTATTTGCCATGGTCTCACAATATCGCAATTACGAATATACATTATAAAATTTTCGTCCGAAAATTAGTTATTATACATGATTTTTTAATTTTTTACGAAAATATTTTTGATTTTTTAACATGGTTGTGTCAAAGATTTTTGTTTTAGATGTATAAAAATACTCAAAAAATAACGTGTTATGATGATTATATCAAGATTTAGAGAAGGCAGAACTACAAGTATTATAAAAATAATATGCATAAGATATATATAGAAGTGTAAAAATTCATCTAATAAATGAGTATTGTTTAATAATAATACAATAGTTTTTTGAACAAATGGGAATAAGAAGTTGCAAATTTAACACTTCTAAAAATCTTTTAAAAATATTTTATTTTATTACGGAACACGAAGATAAATTTAAATATCAGTATATTGTCTAGCCAAAGTGTTATATGTTAATTTGAATAAAAGGTGATTAAAATCGGTGATGAAGAATCAAGTATCGAATACTTTCCGTCTACCGAAGAATTACCAGCTGTAATTAGTAATATTTTAGAAGAAAATGAAGAAGTTGTTGCTTCTATAAAAAGTGATATTAGCGATTTAAAATATGGAGAGGATACTTTAGTTTTAACTAATAAGCGAGTTCTTGTAGTAAGAGATAATAACATTATCCGGAACATTTCTTTAAAGGAGATAGAGTCCGTAGAGGTGAATAGGTATGTTGGTTCTCTAGTTTTAAAAGCAAAAACAGAGTCTGGGATAAAGAGTCTAATTTCTTATACTAGGACACGAGCCAAGTATTTTGAAAAAATAATAATGCTTATAAATGACTTAACGTTAAATCAGATTCCTTATTATATCGTAAGAAAGCATCTTAAAGAACAGGTTGAGGAAATAAATAGGAAAAATAGTAAGAGGAAGATTTTAGCTAGAATGATATCATTCGCCAAACCTTTCTGGCATTTGATGGTTGCTACATTAGCCCTTATGATGTTCTCTACAATTATAGGATTATTACCACCGTATCTCATGAAGATACTAATTGACCAAGTCCTTGTGCCTCAGAAGAATTTTCATCTTTTAATGTATATTGTGTTGGGTCTTTTATCGATTAACTTAACTTTGACGATCTTAGGAGTTATTAATGGGTATCTTTCGTTAAAGCTTAATCAATCATTAACATATCGAATAAGAAAAATATTGTTTGAGAAGCTTCAAAGATTATCGCTGGCATTTTATGATAAATATTCTACTGGAAGTCTTATTTCTAGAATTGTTGATGATGTGAACAGAGTTCAAACATTTTTAACACAGTCTCTAGGGCTTATTATAATAGATATTACGACAATTGCTTTTATTGGTGTTATACTATTTTCTTTAAGCTCATGGCTCTCATTGATTGCTCTCATTCCAATACCTGTTTCATATATAGGGACAACTATATACAGAAAGTTTTCCAGAAGATACTATCATAGGCTCTGGAGGAAGTGGTCATATGTTATAACTGTATTAACTGAGAATATTACATCAAATATTGTTGTAAAAACTTTTGGTAAAGAAAAAGATATGTTTAAAAAATTTACAAGGAGTTTAACTGAATTTATCGGTATGAATTTCAGTGTTTTTAAATTTGAGCAGAAGTTCTGGCCTGCGATAGGCTTTTCATTTACCATAAGTAGCTTACTGATTTGGTGGATTGGCGGTCTAAAAGTCTTATCGGGAGAATTATCCTTGGGATCTTTAACAGCTTTTACAAGCTATATGTGGAGATTTTATCAGCCTATAAATAGACTTGTTAATAACCTTAGAGTATTGCAACGTGCAACAATTTCAGGTGAAAGAATATTTGAGATAATTGATGCTGACCTTGAAGTTAAAGATGAAGATGATGCACAAGACTTCGAGTTTAAAGGACATATAGAGTATAAGAAGGTATGGTTTACATATGACGGTATATATTACGCTTTAAGAAACGTTAATCTAAAAGTAAAGCCTGGTGAACATATAGGTATTGTTGGTCCAAGTGGTTCAGGTAAATCTACCTTAGTAAAGTTGCTTTTGAGGCTATATGAACCACAACGTGGAGATATACTTATTGATGGAGTAAAGATCAATAAGATTAAACTTGAAGCTATTAAAAGACAAGTTGCTATAGTTATGCAGAATCCAAGACTCTTTTCTGCTTCTATAGCGGAAAACATATCGTTAGGTAAGGAAAATGTGACATTAGAGGAAATTATTACTGCTGCTAAGGCTGCAAAGGCTCATGATTTCATAATGAAATTGCCTGAAGCATATGATACTCATGTGGGGTTGAATGGATCTAGATTATCAGGAGGTGAGAAACAGAGAATAGCTATTGCAGCAGCTATATTAAAAAATCCAAAAATATTGATTCTTGATGAGCCGACATCGGCTTTAGATGCAATAACCGAGGAAGAGGTAACTGAAGCTATAGATAACTTAACTCGTGGAAGAACCACGTTTATAATTGCTCATAGACTATCCACGTTAAGAAATGTGGATAAGATAATTGTTATGGACAGAGGAGGTATTGTAGAGGAAGGGACTCATGAAGAATTGATGAAGAAGGATGGTTTGTACAAGAAGCTATACGAGTCACAGTTCAAGGGCTTCTTGAAGCAACAAAAGAAGGTGGAAGAGATTGTTGCAAAGTAGATTCGTACGTGAAACTATGACAAGTATAGAAGAATGGATAAAGCAACTTAGGATACTGGATCCAAAAAGAGTTAGGGTATATGAGGCCTTCGTTGATACTGTAAACATGGAAATAAATGGAAAAATATATTGTAATGTGAAGCCTAGAAGACCATTTCCATATACTCATCCTGAATACATAATTTTCTTTGCAGAAGATGATACTGAATTAGGAATTTTAACCGATTATAGGAAACTTGATAGAATGTCTCGTAAAAGATTAGAAAGAGTTTTGAAAATAATATATTATATACCTCAGATTAAAAGAATAATTAAACTCGATACTACCAAGTCAAGATATGAATGGGAGATAGAAACAGATAAAGGTGTAGTCGTGATAAAGACATGGAGTAGATGTACGAGATGGCTTCCCAACGGTAAATTACTTATTTATGATGTTGATGGTAATGTCTATATAGTGGAGGATATTTCTAAATTGGACCCTAAGAGCAGGGCTTATTTAGATATAGTTGCATGATAGTAGTTGTTCTTCACATATTTTTGCTATATAGTAATGGATATTTTTTCTCTTCTAATATTTCTATGTATATTTTCTCTATGTTACAAATTATTTTATTCCAATCATATTTTTCTTCAACTTTACGTCTAGCATTTTTAGATAAGTATCTTCTTAAATCTGGATTTTTGTAAAGTATCATTATTTTTTCGTATATTTCTTTTGGATCATTTTTCTCAAGTAATATTCCATCTACAAGATTATTCACAATTTCTTTTAATCCTCCAATGTTACTTACTATGACTGGGACGCCGCTTGCCATAGCTTCCAAAACTACTATTCCAAAGGATTCACCATATAGACTGGGTAATACAAATAAGTCAGCGTTATTGTATACAGCTGGTAGTTCTTTATCTTTAATTTTTCCCATAAATTTAACATTTTTCTTAAGATCGAGATCATATACTCGTCGTCTAATATATTCCTCAAATGTGCCTTCGCCTACAATAACTAATTTGATATTAGGGATATCTTTTTTCAAATATCTTAAGGATTCAACCAATAGATGAAGACCTTTTCTCCTGACAATTCTAGAAACGAAGAGGATAACAAATTCTGAATCGTCGTCTTTTTTATGTATTGGTCTAAAGTGATTAACGTCTACTCCATTTGGTATTATAAGTATTCTTTTTCTTGGAGCAAATTGTTGTATAAAGTTTGCTGAGATCTTACTAACTGAAATGATCGCATCAGACTTCTCAATGAATGTTTTAAAAGGGAAGCCTATATAGCCTAACGTCTTAAGTATATAATTATACTCGTAGAAATAAGCACTATGATTTGTTAGAATTGTTGGTAAATTTAGGTTTTTTGCTGCTCTAAGAGCAAATAAAGGTATGGGAGTAAAAGCATGATGTGAATGAACAATATCGGGTTCGAAGTTTTTTAAGATTCTACGAATAGGAAAATTAGTCCTAATGCCTGAAAAAATCCGTAAATAATTTAACTTATCTATTTCATAGACTTCATAATGTTTGTTTATTCTTCTTTTCTTTCTGGTTATAACAGCAACTTTATGTCCACGTTCTGATAATTTTTTAGCCAGGTCATCAACATGTCTGGCAACACCCCCGATGTCAGGTGGAAGCCATTCAGTTGCTAACATTATTCTCATTTTCATTCAACCAGAACTGGTTCCTTTATATCTATAACTTCGGAAATATCTGTATAGGAAATATATTTTGTTTTCCTAATTATCTCAAGCATGAGAAGAATTACTTGTTTCATTTTATTGCATTCATTCAGTAACTTTTTTGCATTCATTTTTGATGTATTACTTAAATCGTTAACATGTGTATCAAGGTAAGATATAACCGATAATAATTTTAGGCCCGTTATATTTCTTAGAAAAAACTGCAATATATCAAATAGAGTAGCTTTTGCTTCATACATTTTCTTTTTACCCTTCTTTGCGCTTTTTCTTATAAATCCGATTTTTTCCAAAAATGATAAATTAGTGCTAATCACACTAAGACTGTAATTGGTTAATTCTTTTAGATCACTTTGTGAAAGAGGCTTACCTATAAGAACTAATGTTGCCCATATACGGCTAGCTGCTTCGCTTAATCCGAAATGTGAAATCATGTTTGAAGTTAGGTTTATTACTTCTTTTTCGTTTTCGGATAAAGAGATTTTCATATATTTTCGATATTTTCTAATTTTAGAAAAATATAAAAATTATTCGCTTATACAAAAATATATGCAAAAGATAATGATGCTGCCAAGAATTTTTAGAATTTCTGAATGGAGAGGATATTATGGCATTTTTATTTATAGTTTTTTAGTTTCAGGAACCATAATGTCAAATAGGTTTCTTATTTTTAATATCTTGTTTTTTATTTACATGTCATCTATTTATCTTGCTAACAATATATATGATAGGGATGGAGATAGAACAAATCCCAATAAAATAAATAAAAACCCACTAGTATTGGTTGAAAATTTGTCTATTTTTAAAAAATTACTTATTATTGAAATAGTTGTTGCCTTTATTTTGGGATATATGCTTCTTAGTCCTGTAAATTATTTAGTTTATATTTCTTCACTTCTTTTAGGTTTGTTTTATTCAATACCTCCTTTGAGATTAAAAGAGAGATATATACTAGATTTATTCAGTCACGCAGTGTTTTTTGGCATTGGATTAATATTGATTCCATTAGATATCCAAACAATACTGACCAATATAATATTGATAATATTTGTAGGAGTTTATTCAATAATCTTAGAGCTAAGGAATGAAATAGAAGACTATGAATATGATAAAGAGATTGGTTACAAAACAACCATAGTTAAAATAGGATATAATAAGGGTAAAAATATTCTTTATATATGTATAGTGATATTGCTATTTCTAACAATTTATGTTTTTTTAAATACAATTGTGAAGCAGTTAATCTTGTTTATTATGTTTCCTCTTTTAATAGGTATATTATATGTTCAGAAGATTAACTTTAAAGAAAAGATGAGGGTATTAGATTTATATGTCATCTTTTTTTTGATTATGTATTTATTTCGATGACTGTGGTGCAGTACTGTGGATGAGAAAAATGTATCAGTAATAATTCCTGCATATAAGGAAGAAAGACTTTTACCTAATCTTCTAGAGAAATTAATCGAAGAAGATGATTATAATAATAAGGAAATAATTGTAATCTTTGATGAGCCTACAAAAAATGCATTAAGATCTATCCAAAAATTTAAAGACAAAATAACACTTATTATTAACAATGAGAGAAAGGGTAAGGTTTATGCGCTAAATTTAGGAGGTAGAATGGCTAATGGTGAATTATTGGTTTTTCTTGATAATGATGTAACTTTGAATAATAAAGATTTTATTCGTAGAATTGTCGAAGAGATGAAGGGTTATGATATAGGAGAAATATTGAAAGTAATTATTAAAAAGAGATCATTTATATCAAGGATGGTATATTATGACTATTTAGCATCTATGTATGGCAACTATTTATTTTATAAGTTTATTGGAAAATGTGTGGGTTTTAATGGAGCCGCATTTGTTATGACAAAAAAGACATTTATCGATCTAGATGGGTTTAGACCAGTTATAACAGAAGATATGGATTTTGGAACACGATCATTTATAAAGAATAAAAAATTTAAATTTATTAAAAGTATAAGAGTGTTTAATGATCCGCCCGAAAGTATACAACATTGGTATAAACAGAGAAGAAGATGGTCGATAGGGGCAGGTCTTTGGATAAAGGAATATGGTAGATTTCTTTTAAGAATTGTTAAAGAAAATGCCAAAATTGTATTACCTGTACTCTTAACACTTTTTCCATCATTTGTTACATTAGTATTAGTTTTACTTTTGAGTAGTGCATATACAGAGAATGCCCTACTTATACTTCTTCTGACTTTGTCGTCAAAGTTAAGTTTTTTAATTCCGTTTACATTATTCACATCTTACTATCTATATTTTATTAAAACATTAATAGCGACACTTACTAGCACTGTTTTCTTTGCAATATATTTCTATTTTATTTCAAGGGAGTTAAAAGCTGGATTCAATCCTGTTGAATTTGCGATATACTATCTGATATATTCGCCAGCTTGGTTCATAGTAACTCTTTCAGGAATAATTAAAGCATTAATATCTGAAAAAATCAAGCTTGATGATTGGAAGATACCGGAATAAAATTTTCATCTATAAATGATAAAGCTTTATTTTAGTAAAAAATATATTGTTTTCTCATTGTTAAATGATAGTGATCAAACTGTATGAATAGAAAATGGTTAAACTATGTTTTGTTAATCATATTTTCATTATCTATTATTTCTGTAACTTCTCAAAGTTTAAAAGTTTACCCAAAGACATCTTTTATATCACCAGGCGTATGGCTAAATTATACAATATATGTATACAAAAATGACAATTTTACCCCTATAGGATACTATTATTTTGAGATACAAAAATATAAAGATAACCAACTAAAACTCTATGAAAAAACAAAGTTCTTTAACATTAATTATGAAAATCATACAACTTTTATTATTAAAAAAGATGGTTTTATTAATCAGAAAATGGGATATTCAGTAATATTTATTCCTCCAGGATATAAAGGAAAAAAAATAAGAATAGAGGGATATGATTTATTTTATAAAAAAACTATTTATGGTATCTTAGCCTATGGATCAGAAAAGGTTAATGATACCACAATTAGATACTATTTCTATTACGACTCTAAGGGTTTTCTAAAAAGGATAAAGATAAACCGGTATAAAGAAAACATCTATATTATACTTTCTTCGTGGAATTCTTCAGTTATAAAACCTTACGCTTTAAGATGGAAGAATAAAGAGATAAAGCTTAGTTACGAGGTATTTTGCTGCAATGGAGTAAGGCCAGAGAAGATAGGTATAATAGAATATACTATCAAAAGAGTCCAAGGTTTTCTAATGTTTTTGAATGAGTCAGTAAAGATTGAGGAAAAAATTAATAGTAAGTTGTTGTTTGTTGATGCAGATACTGGAGAAGATATAACTAATGATAAATATGGATCTGTAGGATTATGGGTTTCTCGAGTACAGGAAAAATTATTGGTAATGGGTGTTCTACTGAAACGTATTCCTGTAAATG
>Ga0164318_10001956_pt1 | contig 18798 bp, 18 predicted proteins | sample GuaBasSedimGuay9_FD_113734 | JGI IMG/M metagenome (GOLD analysis project Ga0164318, IMG submission 113734) | Subseafloor sediment microbial communities from Guaymas Basin, Gulf of California, Mexico - Guay9, Core 4571-4, 0-3 cm | ecosystem: Environmental > Aquatic > Marine > Hydrothermal vents... | reverse complement strand
CTAAGTCCTTGTACCGTTGGTCAATAAGGGTGTGAATGCTTTCCATGACGAGCCTTGTCACCCCTTCAAAATTCTCAGCGTATCGAGACTTTGCCTCGGGCGAAAAGGGCTTGAAATTTTCCCTGATTCGGTATGGCTTGAGCTTGCCATCCATGGAAAGCGGTTCACCGATCCTGTAGACAATTGTCCCGCTCCTGGCAAAAGGCAGGTCCCCTGGATAAACCTGTTCGGAATTATTACAGCCAACCGGAATAATGGTTTTGCCGGTATGCAGTGCCAGTTGCGCCAATCCGGTTCTCCCTGCCGCCAGTTTCGTTGATCTCGTCCCCTCGGGAAAAATAATAAGATTCAGATTTTTTACGAAAAGCGCTTCTTCGCTTAACTGGGCGACTTTCTCCATGATTTTTTCATAATAGGAAACAATGTAGTCAACAAAATGTTCACGAGAAAGGGTGTCCAGTTCCGGGCTCTCTATGGTGCTGACGTTAATTCCCTCAGTTTTTCCATCTATGGCGTTTTTTAAGGCCCTATATTCTTCATCCCTGATCCTTCTGCCGAACTTCTCAAGAAAAAATTCCTGCACGAAATACTTGATGGAAGGGACCGGAATCAGGCTGCACAGGTTGAAAATCCTTGCCACGATGGGATTTCTGTAGTATTCGCCCTTGACCCAGGCCGTGGTGAACGGGAAGGTCTTTTCCTTCCACAGTTTGTACTGAAAAGGCCAGTAGTTATACCGGTCAGTGTGGTTCATGGCGAATATGACATTGTCGTCCCTGGGAATAAGTTCTATGTGTTCAATTTTGATGACAACCTTCGAAAAGAAGTGGTAGTTGGGGGTGAGCAGAAACAGGGCAATGATCTGTTGTGCCCTTGGAATCGAACGAAGCTTTATATTTTCAAGATAGGCGATATCTATCATGTTTCAGCCTCTTGAAAATGGAAGAGATATATTTGATAGGATCTACTGGATTGACGGGATCAATCCTGAAAATTCCCTATCGATGGCGGTACCGGTAATGGGGATATGGACCCCAGTAGGGGTACCAGAAAGGATCCCACCACGGATCCCACCATGGGCTCCAGGGGCCATAGGACCCCCAGGGATACCAGGGATACGGCTCATACCTCTTTAGAGAAGCGTCAGGTCCTCGTCTCTCAGGTCAGAGACGAACATGTGACCGGGAGCGTGTGTGATCACGAGCGGCAGCGGAGAAGAAGTGGCGGCCAGGGTCGATGTTACCCCGCACGCCCAGAATACCGGGATCTCTCCGTGCTTTATCTCCACCGGTTCCCCGAAATCCGGGTCGGCCAGGTCATTGATCCCCAACTCCTCGGGAGATCCAAGGTGCACGGGTGCGCCGTGGGTCAGGTGAAACCGGGTGGTTACCTGGGTTGCCCTGACCGCGTTTTCCGGGGTCATGGGCCTCATGGAAACTACCAGTGGAGAGGAGAAACGCCCGGCGGGGACACAAGTTCTCGCGGTGATGTACATGGAGACATTTTTCCCTTCAGCGATGTTCCTGACAGGGACTCCAGCGGCCAGCAGGGCATTTTCAAAGGAAAAACTGCATCCAAGCAGAAAACTGACCATGTCGTCCTGAAAGATATCCGTGACGTTTTCGACTTCTTTTTCCATTTCCCCGTTCCGGAAAATGCGGTACCTGGGAAGATCTGATCTCAAATCAGCATTAGGCGCAATAGAAGGCTCCACTTTCCCCGGTTCCAGGACATCAAGTATGGGGCAGGGCTTTGGATTTCTGACACAAAAGAGCAGGAATTCAAATGCGGCCTCTTCCGGGAGCATTACCAGGTTGGCCTGGACATAGCCGGTGGCCACGCCACTGGTCGGGGTTTTCCACTCCCCGGATCTTATTAATTTCCGCAACTCCGAAGCATTCAGGTTTTTGGTCATATTTTGCTGTTCGTCTCCTTTCTGTGCTTGCTTCCTTTCAAATGTTGTTCTGGAAGGCCTTGCTAACTTCTATCAAGTCTCCTTTTGTTCGGGCTCGCAGGACAAAATCAAAGAGGTCCCGCTGAAGACAGATCAAGGGATCCTCCGGTGGGAGGTATGCTTTTTCCCCCCGCAGGAATTTCTGTGCCGTCTGCTGAAAGATCACCTTGCGGATAGCCTCAACCGGGTTGTACACGGTGCCCGTGAGGAGATGCTCCAGGTAGTCCGCACAAGCCTCGTCCTCAGGAGCAGGTCTTTCGCCACGATCCCCCATGGCCACCAGTGTGACGATATCGGGATCCCGTTCCTTTATATAGCTTGAAATGGCCTTTGCCATGACGAAGCTTCCGGGGATGACCTCATCCGCGGTTGTTACGGCTGCCGCAACGCCGGTGACACCGGCCGTGGTTCTGTGGATGACAGTCCTGCCTTTGAAAAACAGTGTGCCCTTTTCCATGATGCCTGAGGGTGAGTTCCCCAGGTCCGCGTCTTTGAGGGGCATCTCGTTGATTTCGCCCACCAGGATCCATCCCGGGTTTCCCCTTTTCAATCGTCGTGCCCTCTCAGGATCTGCCTCAAGAATAACACGCTCCGTACCGCAATGAAAAAAGAGGGGCGCGCAGGTGAAGGCCCTGAAGACATCGATTATGACTGTTAGTCCGCGGGCATCCTCAGCTCCTTGCCGACAGTTCCTTCTTACAACCTTCAATCAATCGCCTCCGTTTCATTCTTTATGGCTTCCAAAAAAAGCAAAAAGCCTGCCCCTGCGAAGAGAGAGGCTGGAATCCGGGTTAGGCCTTTGGATTCCTCATGGTCTTTAATATCTCAATGCTGTCCTTTAGACCCTTATAGTGTCTTGCCATTTCTATGGCCATTCCGGTCATCAGTGCCATAGCCTGGGCAAAATTCACGTCTTCAAGGGTGAATTCCCAAGGTTCAGAAGTATATATTCGAAGGGCGCCAATGAGATTCCCGGCGACTACAATAGGCACGGACAGTAGGGAGGCTATTCCCTCTTTTTCGGCTTGTTCGGGGTACTGAATCCTGGGATCATCACTCACATCGTAGATTGCTACCGGACCTTCCTTCAGGGAATCGGCGATGGAATCCAGCGCACTGATGGGGCCTTTGTTAAGATATTCGTCACTGAGTCCAAAGGAGGCTGCGACCTCCAGTTCGTTGGTTTTGCGATTGACAAGAAAGACGGTACATCCTTTGACGTCAAGGACTGTCTTGATGCTCTCAACGGTAATGAGAGCAACTTCTTCAGGATCCTTGGAATGAGAAATGACCTTGGTAACCTTCAGTAAAGTGTCATAGTTCATAAGTTGCTTTTTCATGATTTCCTCCTTTCTTATGGCTAAGGTTTTTGGAGAAAATCGGTCTAGATGCAGCTAAGACCGAAAGTGGGTGCCCAACGATCATCTCTCCAGGAGGGTTTCCCACAATTACGAACCATGTTCAGTATACCACATTTCTGGAAAAAACACATTTGTGCATCTATTCTTTCTCAGAAGCTGGTACCATGAAGTTCCATCGCATAATGAAGATCTGGAACAAAAATGCCCAGGGATACAATATTTTTGACAAAATACCCTATTTGTTTTAAGAAAACAGGCCAGACGTTTCCCACAAAAAGCTGGTTTATGCCGCTTGACCGCCCTGTGAACCGCGACTTTGTTGGAAGAGCAGAAAGAACAGATGACTGAAGATATTTCTGAAGAGAAAAAAAGGTTCCTGGCAGAGGATTTCAGCCAGGGTTTTATTGCGTATTGCCAGTTTGAGGGCAAGGTGATTAGAAGGGGATATTTTCAGTCAAGAGTAGAAATAGAGAACCACCACCGGCAGCAGGACGGTTTCATTCATGCAGGTGTGATGGCCACCATGGCGGATCATACCGCCGGTTATGCCGCGTTTACCGTGGTCGAGGAATCCTTTCAAATTCTCACCATCGAGTTCAAGATCAATTTTCTCAAACCCGCCCATGGGGATTGCCTGATCTGCCGGTCAAGAGTCATCAGGGAAGGAAAGATGAATAAAACAAGAATATACGGAGAGGAGAATCTATATGCTTATTTCAGTGTTGGAAAAGAGAAGGAGTATCAGAAGGTTTGAGGAGAAAAAGATAGAACCTGAAAAAATTAATGCCCTCATCGAGGCAGCATTACGATCTCCTTCGTCCATGGGGCGGAACCCCTGGGAGTTTATCGTAGTGACCGACAGGAAGATCTTGGAAACACTTTCCCGGGCCAAAGAGCACGGGTCCGCCTTTATCAAAAACGCACCCTTGGGAGTGGTTGTCTGCGCGGACCCGGGTAAATCCGACGTTTGGATCGAAGATGCCTCCATTGCGTCCATTATTCTCCACCTCACTGCGGCCTGGTTGGGCCTGGGGAGTTGCTGGATCCAGATCCGTGAGAGAATGCACGACAGCGACAAAACAGCTGGAGAGTTTATTGCAGAGGTTTTGAATCTGCCCGAAAAACTACGGGTCCTTTCCATGGTCGGTATCGGGTACCCGGCGGAAGAAAAGCCGGGTCACGAGAAGGAAACTCTTCCCTATGAGAAGGTGCACTGGAACAGGTATGGCGAAAGGTAGACCGGCATAACCGATGCGGGTTCTCTGGATGCCTACTGAAAAAGGAGGATTACCATGGCGAACCTGATTCTGGATGAACGAGATCAAAAATTTGTGCTTTTTGAAATGCTTGAAGTGGACAAGCTCTGTGAGAAGCCCAGATACCAGGAATTTTCCCTGGAGTTATTTGACATGATCCTTGCAGAAGCTCAGAAGCTCGCAGTCAACGAGGTGTTCCCCACGCTGGTTGACGGGGACCGGGAAGGGTGCAGGCTTGAAGATGGACAGCTGTTCGTACCGAAATCCTTTCACCGCTGTTACAAGCTTTATTGTGAAGGGGGCTGGGGTGCCATGACGTGCTCCCCGGAGGCGGGCGGCCAGGGTTTACCATATGTGCTGTCCGTTGCGGCAAAGGACTGGTTCGTCCACAATTTTGCCTTTCTTGCATATCCCGGCCTGAGTGAGGGCGCTGCGCACCTTATTGAAGCGTTCGGCACAGAAGAACAAAAGAAAAAATATTTTGCAAGGATGGTGACCGGAGAATGGGCAGGGACCATGTGCCTGACAGAGCCGAACGCTGGCTCTGACGTAGGCAACCTGAGCACCAAGGCGGTGCGCCAACCGGACGGCACCTTCCGGCTCCAGGGAACAAAGATTTTTATCACCGCCGGGGATCATGACCTCACCGAGAACATCGTCCATCCGGTATTGGCCCGCATAGAAGGTGATCCTCCCGGGACCAAAGGTATCTCGCTTTTCCTTGTCCCCAAGTACCTGGTCAATGAAGACGGAAGCCTGGGGAGACGAAACGACTTTGAGGTGGCCAATATCGAAGAAAAGATGGGAATCCATGGCAGTGCAACCTGCCTGTTGAATTTTGGGGACAATGGGGACTGCTATGCTGAACTGCTGGGCGAAGAACGGCAGGGTATGAAGATTATGTTCCAGATACAGCTATCCAGGTCTACGGCGGGTATGGCTACTGCTCTGAATATCCGGTAGAGCAAATCATGCGGGATGAAAAGATTGCTTCCATCTACGAAGGCACCAGTGGTATACAGGCCCTGGACCTGGTGGGACGTGAGCTCCCCCGTAAGAATGGCGCGTCGTTCATGGCCCTGCTGGGGGAGATGGGAAAAACAGTTAAGAGATATAAAGGGGTAGACGACCTGGCTGATCTTGCAGACCATGTCCAGGATGCGGCCAATACCCTGGGCGAAATGGGATTGTTTTTTGCCCAGACTGCAGGAGAAGGGAATTTTCTGCTCCCCATTTCCAACGCGTATCCCTTTCTCATGATGATGGGGAAAGTGGTGGCAGGATGGCTCCTCCTGTGGCAGGCAGGGGTGGCGAATGAAAAGCTGGATGGCCTGGTAAAGGAAAAAGGGGTGGATCGGTCTGATAAGTCCGCGTGGAACAAATTTGTGAAAGAAAGCAAAGACGGCGCTTTTTATGCGGGCAAGATTTTCAGCGCACGGTATTTTATCAAGAACGTGCTCCCTGAAGTGGAAGCAGCAGCCAAGGCCATGAAGAGTGAAGATATATCTGTCATGGAAATTGCCGAAGAAAGCTTCGCATCATAGATGTAATTCCTTTGCTCATTCAGGGTCCGGGCTATGCCGATCCTGAAATGGATTCTATTTCCAATGTTCGGTCTCCCTTGAACCGCCGTAAACTCGAAGTATCCCTTCCAGGACGCCTCCCGCGATTGCGAGAGCTTTTTCAGAGATGGTGAAACAGTTTTCCGGCTGTGGACGGGGGTCGATGTCTCCGATCTTGAGGCCCTTGCTGACCGGTATCCCCGGGTGGATGAGCCCCCGTATGATCCCGTCGATGGCCGATGTTACCGGGCTTTCTTCCACATCACCTACCAGGTCGCCTTTTCGGACCGTGTCTCCAATATCCAGGCGGTTTCGCCAGATACCGTCCGCCGGCGCGCGAAGCACCCTGTCCGAGGTGTGTCCCAGCACTGAACCGGGGACGCCCGTGTTTGGTTCAGCAGTCCCTTCCATGATGAGCCTTCCAAGCCGGTGACCGCGGTTCGTTTCGACAACGAAGTGGGCATCGACTCCCGCTTCAAAACCCGGCCCCAAAGCGATGACCAGTGGGGCATCATTGATGGAGGTCCCCAGGTTCTTTTTTGCGAGGGTGGCATCAACCAGCACTGCCGGCTCGAGATCGATCCTGCACTCACAGGAAGGGTCTACGATAACCGGGATACGGTTCTCTTTCCAGATCGCTTCGGCCGCTCCGGGCGATCGAATGAGAGATGCTCCTACGCCTTCCACCTCGGTTGCACCGTCATATACGGCCTCACAGAAAGATACTTTTCTCCGAACGGCTAGAGGTGTTTCGGTTTCCGTTATGAGTACCTTGAAACCGCAGTGGTGAAGCCGCCACGCCACACCTGTAGCCAGGTCACCGCCTCCTTTCACAATGACTGCCATGTCAGATAAACTCTCCATTTCTTGCGCTCCCTGAAATGTCAATTGATTCAATAATTGTGAGGATATACAAGGCGCGGGCTGGTGTCAACCCACCTGGGCTTGCATCAACAGGTTTTTCCTGTGATAATGGCCATGCACGCGAAAGGAGAATGTTCCTGATTTATGACCAAAGACATGGTGAAGGGTGTGTTGTGCCGGGAGGATGGGCGGACATTTGTACAGGGTCCCGATGGAAAACGGTTTTATGATTCCGAACCGATCTGGGAAGGATACGTTACCCATTGGCTGGGACAAAGGGTGTGCGCCAGGCAGCTCCCACAGATGGATTATGAAACCGAAAGACCAATTATCCTTGTGTGGCCTGATGAAGAGATACCGAAAAGGCCTTTTGTGGTGCTCTATTTTAATGAGCGACTCAGAAAATATCCGGCATCTCTCCTGGGGCATATGGCGATCAATGTAAATGGAGAGGTCTTTAATTATTCCCACCTTATGAATGAAAATGAGGTCCTGACACGAGAGGAGTATTTGTACCGGCCCGCACTTGGAGAGTTTGCTCCGCACCCAACGCAGGGAAGGCATCATGTGGATACAGATGGGAAGGCCTATTATGACAAATTCGGGCGCCTGTTCATGCGCAGTGTTCATGCATTGTTTATTGAGGGCCTGCCCACGAATCTCCTGTCCGCCTATTACCATCGAGAGCTTGAAAACATATTAAATACTCCAGAAAATCCGTTAAAACCCGGGTATTACCCCCATTTCAACCTGTTTACTCGTAACTGCGCCACCATAATCCGGGATGGATTGCGGCAGGTGGGCCTCCAGGGAATAAGAGGAATTCTCCCAAGGGATCTTTTTATGAGCGTCTTCTATCATCTTCTGAAAAACAGAGAGGGCTTAGGTACCAGAATAGAATTTTTCCGGTTGAACCAGCTCAAAGTTCCAGAGGCCCCTTACAGCGCTCTACCTCCTCCGGTGAATCCGGTCAATATGCTGCGGTCCATTTGGCTGAGAGGCACGAAACTTGCTGTAGGATAGTCGTTTATGTTATATTAGATCACGGCTAACAGCACTATATGTCAGGGAGATAAACAGGGGATGATCAGGAAAAACCGTTTCCCCCTCGAGCTCCAGGGAACCAGATGAAGGTGAAGTTTACAAAAATCAATGTGACGTGGTTGGGCCTATTTCGTCTCCTCTTTCTCCCCGTTGTGTTCATAGGCTCTCTCTTTCTTACCTCCTCCGCCAGGGAAGACGCACTGCAGAACATACGGGCATCGGGGAAAATTACCGTTCTTACCAGGAACAATGCCCACTGTTACTACGTGTACCGGGGGCGGCCCATGGGTTTTGAGTATGACCTGGCGAAGGCCTTCAGTGAATATCTCCACGTAAAACTGAAGGTCGTAACTCCCACCTGGGAAGGACTCGTTCAAGGGCTCGAGGAAGGAAAAGGAGATTTTGTGGCTGCCTCCATGAGTGTTACGAAATCCCGGCTGAAGAGGGTTGATTTTTCGGATGTGTATCTCCCGGTCCAGCAATATGTCATCCTGTATAAGGATGATCGCGCAAAGAGCATTGAGGACCTTGGAGGCAGGACAATCTGCGTGCGGAAGGGGACCACCTATGAAGAGCTCTTGAAAGATCTCAAATCACAAGGCGTGGATATCAGGATCAAACTCTATGATGATATGCCCACCGAGGAACTCATCAGGATGGTGGCGGAAAAAGAGATTGAGGCCACCGTATCTGATTCGCATATCGCCTTCCTGAACCGACGATATTACCCGGATGCACGGATCGCCTTCCCGATCGGGGAGCCGTCAAAACTTGCATGGGCGGTGAGAAAGGGAGAAAAGAGACTTCTCAGTGAGATCAACAGGTTTTTTGCCACGATCAAGAAAGAAGACACCTTCGACAGGATCTATGCCAAGTATTTCGCCAATGTGGAGAACTTTGACTATGTGGATTTGAAGCGGTATTACAGGAGGCTCGAGACACGTCTTCCAAAATATCGGGATACCATCCAGCAAGCCGCGGAAAAATATGGCTTTGACTGGCGTCTGATTGCCGCGATGATCTACCAGGAATCCCATTTTAATCCCAAGGCAAAGAGTTACACGGGAGTGAGAGGCCTCATGCAGGTCACCCTTGATACGGCCAAGGAGGTGGGCATTGAGAGCCGGCTGGACCCGGAGCAAAGCATCCTGGGGGGGGTTAAATATCTCAAGAAAGCATATGATAAATTTGAGGGTGTCCCGGAACCAGACCGGCTGCTCATGGCCCTTGCCAGCTACAATGTGGGGTACCGGCATGTGCAGGACGCCCAGAAAATAGCCAAAGAGCTGGATTATGACCCTCACAGCTGGGCCGCCCTGAAAGAGGCACTTCCTCTCCTCTGCCACCGCAAATACTACAAGAAGAGCAGGGCAGGGTATTGCCGGGGCAGGGATGCGGTCAGGTATGTGGACCGAATCATTACCTACTATGATATCCTGAAGCGTGACGCCATAAGCTAGAATTTCATACTGAATCGAGTTGCTTCTGAATTTTTTCTACCCTGCACAGTAGCGATTTCAACCCTGTCGAACCGGTGATGGGGTCAAATGCCTTGTGGTCAGTCAAGACGTTGCAGTTGCAATCCTTAAATCCGTGGCAGAGATGAACCACGCGTGGATCTATGCGATCGGTGATGTGAGCCCTGCAGGTGAGGCTGCCTCTTGGTGAGGAGATTTGCACGAGCTCCCTTTCTGTAATGCCGATCGCGGCAGCAGTCCGGGGATTGATCTCCAGGAGATTCTCTGGAAACAATTTTCGAAGTCCGGGGATGTTCCTCATCTCGGAGTGCGTGTACATCTCCAGTTTCGAGCCAGCTATCAATATGAGCGGGTATTTTCCGGCAATGTCCGGTCGTGACACCGGGCTCTCAGCAGGTTCCCGGTACACCGGAAGGGGATCATAACCAAGGCTCTCCAGCCGCCTGGAGTAAAGCTCCACTTTCTTTGATGGTGTCATGAATCCCTTTGATTCGTATTTTCTATACATGTTTGGATAGTTTCTGAAGGTTGTAACCTTGAGCACCCTCCGCATGATCGTGCCGAAAAATCCCTTGAACTTCGTATAGAGGAAGGGGGGAACGGGGACAATGACGCCGTCAGGATGCTTTTTGAGTTCTTCGCAGGTGAGGCCGAGCGGCTTGAGCATGTGATCAATGGCCTCTTCCTCTGTTTTCCACGGAAAATATTTCCTGTAGCCCATTTTCTTTCCCAGCTCACAGATGATTTTCCAATCCGACCGCGATTCCTCCAGCGGTTCAACCGCGCTGGGACTAAGCACGATCCTTGATTGCACGTTCCAGGAGTGGTCGGCATGGGTGTCATAGGTCACAAAACGGGTTCTCTCCAAAAAGGTGCAGGCGGGAAGCACAATATCGGCAAGTTCGGCCGTCGGGGTCATGAAGATGTCGGCAACGGCGAGGAAATCGAGTTTGTTAAGGGCCTTTTCCACGACGTTGGAGTTGGCACAGGTGAGCAGGGGATTCGAGGCCATCACCATCATCGCTTTTACTGGATACGGTTTCTCATGAAGGATGGCATCCCACAGGGAGGGCGTGTGCGCGGAGGGCCATGTTTTCGATATCCTTGAATAAAGGCACTTGTCTGCGCCCAGCTTCTTCTTCGCGGTTTCCGGCGGCAGCTTGTCGAAAAGCTTGATGTCCTCAAGCGCCATTACGATTGGTATGATGATGAGATTCCCTCCCTTTACATCCAGATTTCCGGTGATCGCCATGAGGATATCGATTGCGCGGATCGCAACCCATGCGTTTGTATGCTGGTCAAGGGCGTTTCGAGGGCTGATACACGCGGGTTTGGTCATGGCATACATGCGTGCTGTTTTTCTGATCGTGTCCGCGCTGACCCAGGTAATCTCCTCTACCTTCTCAGGGGTATACTGCTCAATGTGACGTGCCAATTTGTCAAATCCGGTGGTCCATTTCCCGACAAACTCGTGATCATAGAGCCCTTCTTTGATTATGACATGCAGCATGCCCAGGGCTAAGGCACCATCCGTCCCCGGCCGCAATCGGGCATGGATATCGGCCTTTTGTGCGTACGAGGTCTTCCGGGGATCGATCACAATAAGCTTCATTCCCCTGTGTCGGGCCTCTCTGATGGCTATCTCTTGCGGCTTGTTTGTGGCTTCGGGATTCCCACCCCACAAGACCAGGCACCCGGTGTGCGCCACATCGGGTGGAACAACTGCTCCAAGGTCATAGTTGAATTCCAAAAAGACCCGCGGGAGATGGCACACATGGCTCGGGTTGGTGATATTGGGGGTTCCGATGAGATTGGCGAGCCTTGAGAGATAGGCGCCGAGGATGTCACCGCTGTGATAATGACCATGGTGAAAGTCTATGGCCTCAGGGCTGTAGTCTTTTTTGATTTCGTGCAGCTTTTTGGCAATGGTGGTTAATGCCTCTTCCCAGGAGATCCTTTTCCACCTGCCTTCCCCCCGACCACCCATTCGCTTCATGGGATACTTGAGGCGATCAGGCGCATAAAGAATTTCTCTCATGTGCTTGTCCCTTATGGTGAGATGCCCCTTGCTCTCGGGATCACCAGTATCGCCGGCGATGGTGATAACCTTGCCTCCCTTGATTGGTATCTTCATTCTGCACTGGGAATGCGCGTCCACGTCGCTGACCACCTGGACAACACGTGCGGCTGATCCTTGAGCAGCGTGTGCCGGTTTCAGCAGTTCCGGAAGTCCTAAGGCCTTGGGATTCAGATATTTTCCGAGAGCCACTGTCGCGCCGATCGACACAGATGATTTGATAAAATTCCTTCGTGTAATGGTATTCATGACAATTCCCTTTTCTTGAATCGGAAGATCCTTCCGTGTTTTTCTGAAAAATCAAAACCAGCATTTTTCGCTGCACCTCTGAGTGCCGTTTCAGAGCCTTTGGTTTTCTCAAGGGAGAGAGTCCCTCCAGGCCTGAGTATTCTGTAGAGTTCCAGGAGTACCTTTTCCAGGCCCCCGGCGATATGGCGAAGACCAAAGACAAAGGCGAGGTCACAGCTTCCCGCGGACAATCCTGTTTTTGATGCATTGATGCACAGCGGGGTCACGTTTTCTAATCTTTGTTTTTGGATTTTTCTCCGAACCCTTTCTATTGCCCGCCGGTTTATGTCGATGGCATACACGTGACCTTGGTTTCCCACCATATCGGCCGCCGGAACGGTAAAAAAGCCCGGTCCGCACCCCACTTCAACAATTCTTTGCGTCTGGTCCAGTCCCGCTGCCCTGAGAAGCTTGTACGGGTTTCTTACCAACGGCAAAAGCGGATTGTCATGGATCAGGCGAATCGTCCAATAGGCAATGCCTGATGTCTCAAGACTCGAATAATGCTGTTTCTTTTGTGACTCCACGTTCATGGTCATTTCCTCCTTCTCTTTTCCTGCTTACGATCCATATGGAATGATCTACCAAACCAAATTCTTTCAGGCTCTGTGCTAGACTCACTCCCAGCACGCTTCCTCTTATCCGGGGCTCGTCGGTATTCCAGAATAACCGCAGGGCAAAGCACCCGGGCACCAGGGTATTCCTTGAGGCCCTAACAGCACCCAATTTCAGAGATTCGGTATTTTCTTGGATCTCACGCGCTAAAAGGATGAGTTCCTCTTCAACAGCCTTCTCCTTACCGGTTGCTGATTGAACCTTAATTGTTTCCATCCACTGCAATTTGTTTCCTCCTCTTAGCTGTTTTGTGTTTTCAAAAAGCATGGACTATGCCAAAACAAAATAGCTATAAAAAACAATTAGATATGGATGTTAGCAGCCAGACAATATCCTATGGGACACTTATTGAATTGACTATGGGATATTATGGGTCTAAAGTGTCCCATAGGATATCTAGGGCTTCATTCGAAAAACAAGAGGGGCGTCATGGAGACTGATGAGAGAGAATTTTTTCGGGAGGCCACCCTTCGCATCTGCGGAAGCCTCGATGTAGAGACGTTTCTCTACGAGAGTTTCAAGTACATCCGGCAATTCATCCCTGCTGACAGCATTTTCCTGACCCATTATTGCGCAGAGCGAGGTGAACACGTGGCCCTTGCCCAAGCGTCAGCCGAAGGTGCTTCATTGCTCCACCTTGCCATCCCTGTTCCCCCGGATATACGCAGTTTTGTGATGCGACCTGATAGAGTGGCCCTGGTCGTGGAAAGGGCTGAGACACATCCTACAGCCAGGCCGTGGATATCCAAAGGCCTTTTGGAAAAAGACTCCTCTCTCTTGGTTCTTCGCCTGATCGTGGATGGGGATATCGTCGGAGGGGTGACCTTCATTTCAAAGGTGAGTGCTGCTTTCAACGAGGAACACGCGCATCTCTCATCCTTGCTCCGGGAACCCTTTGCCATAGCCCTGTCCAACAGCCTGCGGTATCAGGAATTACTTGAACTCAAGGAACTCCTGGCCGAAGACAACCGTTTCCTGCACAGTGAGTTACGACACAAGACCGGTGAGGAAATCATAGGGGCGGATTTTGGGCTCAGGGGCGTCATGGAGATGGTGCGCCAGGTTGCACCTCTTTCAAGCCCGGTACTCCTCTGGGGAGAGACAGGAACCGGAAAAGAAGTCATAGCCGGCGCCATTCATAATCTCTCCGGAAGAAGGGAGGGACCATTCATCACAGTCAACTGTGGGGCCATCCCCGAGAACCTCGTGGACAGCGAGTTGTTCGGTCATGAGAAAGGGGCTTTTACCGGCGCACTCGCAAGGAAGCGGGGGCGGTTCGAGCGGGCCAATGGTGGTACCATATTCCTGGACGAGGTGGGAGAGCTCCAACCAGAGGTCCAGGTAAGGCTTCTGAGGGTACTTCAGGAAAAGGAGATCGAAAGGGTTGGCGGGACGGAGTCGATAAAGGTAGATATAAGGGTTATTGCTGCGACGCATCGCAATCTCAAGGCTATGATCAGAGAGGGCACTTTCCGGGAAGACCTGTACTTTCGACTCAATGTCTTTCCCATCGAAATACCGCCCTTGAGAGAGAGAAAAGGAGACATTTCATCCCTCGTTCACTATTTTATGCAAAAAAAGGCGAGAGAGATGGGGAGAAAGGATATGCCGGTCTTGGCACCGGGCGCCCTGGAGAGACTCATGTCCTATTCCTGGCCCGGCAATGTAAGAGAACTGGAAAACATGGTTGAGAGGAGCCTCATATTAAGTGGGGGAAAGCCCATCGCTTTTGAGGACATCCAGGCCCCTATGAACCAGAGTGCTGCCATGGGGGTTCTTCATATCCCCCATTTAGCGCCCGGAGATACGCTGGCTCTTGATGCTGTTGTTTCCAGACACATACGCAAGGTTCTTGAAACGGCGAACGGCAGGGTCGGGGGAAAAGGAGGTGCCGCCGATCTGCTTCAGGTGAACCCCTCAACGCTGCGCAAGAGAATGAGGAAATTGGGCATCCCTTTTGGGAGAAAAAAGGCTGAACTGTAATTCTTGCACCAATCTCTTCAAATTCCTCAATCCACCCTGAAAAAGGCCTTGGCTTTGGCGCCGCAGACCGGGCACGTTCCCGGGGGCTCCATTTCGCAGGTGTACCCACACACGGAGCAGACGTAGTAGTCTGTTTCCGGTAGATTTTCGAGGTTGTCCAGGGCCTTTTGATAGAGCCCGGCATGGATTTTTTCTACTTCATTGGCGAAGGAGAAGGAGCGCTCGGCCGCCTTGTCTCCCTCTTCTTTGGCCTTTTCGATCATTGCCGGGTACATTTCCTTGAACTCGTGCGTCTCACCGGCAATGGCCTCTTTGAGGTTTTCAGCCGTTCCCCTCACCCCGCCAAGGGTCCTCAGGTGGGCATGGGCATGGACTGTTTCGGCCTCCGCTGCCGCCCGGAAAAGCTTGGCCACCTGCTTGTAGCCGTCCTGTTCGGCCCTCCTGGCAAAGGCGAGGTATTTTCGGTTTGCCTGAGATTCCCCGGCAAATGCGTCCAGCAGGTTCTTTTCAGTTTCACGCATGATTTTCTCCTCTACATCACGTCATCTTCATAAACGTTACAGATACAGCACAGAAACGTGGCGGGTTCAGTATCGCTCAGGTTTTTCATGCCATGAGGTTCCATGCTCGGCACATAAATGGATTCACCCGGGCCGCACGTCCATTTTTCCACCACCTGGTCCGTTTCCGGATCAAAACGCCAGCATTCAAACTGACCCGTGAGGATATACATGGTTTGGTGATAGAAATGGTTGTGCACGGGGATCTCTCCCCCTGGCTCGGCCGTAAAATGCCTGAGACCATATTCCGGCTGGCCGGAATCGTCTTCGCCGCACTTGGACAGCCAGCGCACACTGATGCCCTTTACGTCATACATCTTTCCCTTGTACGGGAATTTCTTGACCTTGATTTCATCCACATCGTTCCATTTCAATACATCCATTGTCTTCTCCCTGTTCAATGTTGGAGGCTCCATGAGGAGGCAGCTCTATTGGCACTCAATAATGAAACATGATTCCGAGGGAGATGTCAAAAGAATTTCAGCGGGTCCTGCGTGAGCTAGGCAACCGAAGGTTCGGCACTATTTTTTGTTCGTCCGCTGAATCATGGTTCTTAGAGGGGAAAAGTTTTTTCGGTGCTAAATCGTTTGACAATTTTGCCGTGAAATGGTTTATAACAGAATCGACTACACTTCGGGGGAAATGGTCCATGGACATGAAGAGGGATTATTATGAAGACGTACAGCTTTTTTCTTCCGGAGCCGTCGTTTTCTGGTTCATTGCACTCCTCTGCACTTTAGCCGTGCTTCCCTTTGTGGTCAAAAATTATTACATCTACATGGCCAATTACATGGTTATCAACGTGATCGTGGCTGTGGGCCTGAATCTCCTGGTTGGATACACCGGACAGATTTCCCTTGGGCATGCGGGTTTTTTTGCCATTGGTGCCTATGGCACTGTCTTGTTGATGGCCAAGGCCCATTTTCCTTTCCTCCTGGCCTTGCCCGTTGCCGCCCTGGCGGCGGCTTTCTTCGGTTTCCTTCTGGGGCTTCCGGCCCTTCGTCTGGAAGGCCCCTACCTCTCTATCGCCACCCTTGGATTCGGCCTTACCATAACCCAGGTTATCGGAAGAATGAGCCTCTTCGGCGGGCGGCAGGGACTCCATACACCCGAACTGAGCATCGGCCCCTGGCATCTGGACTCTGACAGGGATTTCTATTATCTGGTTGTCATGGTGTTGGTCTTTCTCATCCTGACGGCCCGAAATCTGGTGAAGACAAAAGTGGGAAGGGCTTTTATTGCTATTCGGGACGCGGATATTGCCGCGGAAACCATGGGTGTCAATCTCACCTATTATAAGACGCTCGCCTTTGCCGTCAGCGCCTTTTATGCGGGAGTGGCAGGAGGCCTTTACGCGTTCGTCCTGCGTTTCATTGAGCCTGAAATATTCAGCCTCATGATGTCCATCATCTTCCTGGCCATGGTGGTTGTGGGTGGGCTGGGGTCCATTTTCGGTTCCATAGCAGGGGCATGTCTCCTAAGTTGGCTGGACCTGGAGCTCAGGAACATTCTCAGCATCCCCTACCTTGGGGGATGGCTGGAAGTCCTGTCCAAAAGCTATTTTTCCATTACTGGTGTTTCCAACATCCAGTTCATTGTTTACGGGTTGATCATGGTTCTGATTATGCTTTTTGAACCTTTGGGTATTTATGGATTCTGGATCCGCACGAAGATATACTGGAGGACGTGGCCTTTTTAGGGATAAGGCCGGGTCAGGCAACTGGAACACATCGTTGGGGCGAAATAATGATTGATTTTCTACAGGCCATAGCCAGCGGGATCGCAGTGGGGAGTTCTTATGCCCTGATGGGTCTTGCCATGGTAATCATCTATAAGACATCCGAGGTGGTGAACTTTGCCCAGGGAGAAATGGCGCTCATCTCCTGCTTTCTCACGTACATGGTCCTTGAGTTTTATGGATTCTCTTTCGTGGCTGCCTTTGCGGGAGCCGTGGCCTTTGCCGCATTCTTGGGTGGATTTCTCGAATTTGCCGTGCTCAGGAGGGCCAAGGAGCCCAATGTCCTGGGAATGATCATTATTACCATCGGGTTGGAGATGATTCTCCTGGGTGTTGTTTCCTGGAAATTCGGCGCTGATCCCAAAACCATGCCCTTTCCCCTTTCACCATATGACAGTGTGGCCGTTGGAGAAGTATTTGTGAGTTCGCTGGAAGTATTGACCTTTGTCGTTGCGCTTACGGTGATGGCCATCCTGTTTCTCTTTCTCCGGTACAGCAAGCTGGGGGTTGCCATGAAAGCCACTCAGCAGAACAGCATGGCTGCGCGGCTTATGGGGATACGGACAAACCGTATTCTCATGATTACCTGGGGTATTTCCTCTGTAGTGGGATGCCTGGCGGGCCTGCTCATAGCCCCGACAACCATGCAGCCCTACATGATGTGGGACCCCATGCTGAAAGGGTTTGCAGCGGCGGTCATGGGGGGAATGACGTCACTCCCCGGCTCAGTTTTTGGTGCGTATATTATTGGGGTCATAGAAAATCTGTTTGGGACCTATATCTCTATTGAATTCAAGTCGGTGGTTGCCTTCGCTATTATTGTCCTGGTGTTGTGTATTAAGCCGAGCGGCCTTTTTGCCCGGCATTACGTGAAGAAGGTGTAGATAATGTACATCCGTTTTCTGGATGCGCACTAGGGAGGGATGGAGTGTCGAAGCTAGCGGCGGGGAGGTTTGCCGCAGTGCTTCTCTGATCAACGGAACCCCATGAGAGGAAAGGAGAAAAACATGAAAATGAAGAGAATCTTGATCGTGTTAGCCGTGGTGGGAATGGTGTTTGGCCTCGGTTTCACTGCCGCCGCAGAGCAGGGAGTCACTGATACCGAAATTCACATTGGCCAGTGGGGTCCCCAGACCGGGCCTGCCGCCCCATGGGGATCGGTAGCGCGCGGCGCGGGCGATTATTTCAAGATGATCAATGCTGAAGGCGGTATCCACGGCCGCAAACTGGTATATCATATGTTCGATGATGCTTATAATCCTGCAAAGACCAAGGCAGGGGTTAAGGAGCTTCAGGAGAGCATCGGCATGTTCGCCTATACTGGCGGTGTGGGAACTGCCTGCGGGTTGTCGGTGGTAGACTACCTGATGGACAGAAAAATACCATGGGTGGGTCCGTCAGCCGGGTCGCTTCACTGGATACATCCGCCGCACAAGTATCTCTTTGCGGTTTATCCTCTTTATTATATGGAGGCGAAGGCCCTGTGCCGGTATGCAGTGAAGAACCTTGAGAAGAAGCGAATTGCCATCGCGTACCAGAATGATGATTATGGCAAGAACGGGGTGAGAGGTGCGGTAGAGGAACTGTCCAAGCTTGGGATGAAGCTTGTGGCGCAGATCCCGGTTGAAAAGTCCGACACGGATATGAAGCCCCACGTCATGAAGCTGAAACAGTCCAAAGCCGATGCGGTGCTCTTGTGGGTGACCCCGATTCATGCGGTCCGGCTTGTGGGGACCAGCAGGGCCATGAGATTTGCACCCCAGTGGTTGAGTACAAGCACCTGCTCTGACTTTCCACTCATGTACAAGATCAGCAAGGGACTGTGGGGCGGTGTCATTGCCGCTACGTTCGGTGAACTGCCGGATTCAAAGGACCCTCTGTTGATGAAATACAAGAAAGAGGCGTACGGGAAATTTGCAGCCAAGGGTGAGCGATGGGGACTGTTTTATTATGCCGGTATCATTTTTTCCGAGCCCCTGATTGAGGGTATCAAGAGGTGCGGCAGGAACCTTACCCGG